>TBL_comb47_HYPODRAFT_10000720_pt1 | contig 43750 bp, 38 predicted proteins | sample TroBogypolimnion_40_FD_10682 | JGI IMG/M metagenome (IMG submission 10682)
TGTATCGAAATAGAAAAGATAAGCAATCGTCCAGCCAATCCCTTTACTCAGCAGTGATCCTAACATTATTTCCCCGAAAAACTGCACATACGAATTGACCATCACCCAAAAAATAAAAATCCTTACAGCCCAGTTTTCATACGTCGTGTTGGCATAAATGACAACAGAGATGACCGAAATAAAAAAAGCAACAAAAGGGCCTGCACTAAAGACAACCTGGATCATATCCTGTGTCCAGTCACCACTTCTAATAAGGAAATTCACATCATAGTACATCACGATGGTCTGTATCTGGTATGTATTGGCGACCAGTGCAGTTGCAACAACTTTGGTGATGTAAATAAAGAGGTATGCCAGCAGGTAAATTGCGACCGAATTGATGAAGATGATGATGTACTTGCTCTTTCCCAGGAACGAATAGTTCCGGTCAAGAAATTCCTGGATTGCGATGAAATCTATTTTGAACAGCTTCCCGGTTTTGATGAGATAGATCAGGAGCCGCAGCGCTCTTCTTTTCGGTTTCTTCCGGTTGAGTTTAAGCTGTGCTTTGTATAATCTTCTTTTTTTCCGGACGTATCTGAATCTCCGCTGAAACCTGTCGTACCTTTCGTTGAATGTGAGTTTCCGTTTAGGGGCCTTGGGTGCAGCAACGTTCAGCTTATGTCCTGAAAAGCTTTCGTAGCCAAAAGGACCAGCCAGGGTCTTTTCACTCTTATAATGGTCAAAACGCCTTAATCTGTGAAGAACTGAAGGTCGCAGGAAATAAAGATTATGCCGCCAGGCACGATGTCTTTGGAGCGACAACTTATTCCTGACAGTCCGGGGTTTCTTATGCAGCAAGGTTCCCCTGTACTTCAGATACCTGACTTTACGGGAAATTCTGTAAAAAAATCCCGCGATGCCTTTCTTATCTGAAGCATTTTTACTCATAAGCCGGAAGATCTGCTCAACGCATTAAAAGACTTCTGCAACATCTGGAAGTTGCATTTTTATGTACTCGCCGGCATCCAGTTTTTCCTTAATGGCGGAGAAGCATTCGATCGTATATTTTACATCCTCAAGAGTGTGGATTGCCGTTGGAATCAGGCGCAGCATGATAACGCCTTTAGGAACAACCGGGTAAATAACAAGAGAACAGAATAATTTATAATTCTCGCGAAGGTCATAGACCAAAGCAGTTGCTTCAGGAATACCACCCTTTAAGAATACTGGTGTTACCGGGGATTGTGTATTCCCAATGTTAAATCCTTTGTCTTTTAACCCAGACTGTAAGGCTTCCACGATTGTCCATAACCGGGACCTTAGCTCAGGCCGGGTCCTGATCAGTTCCAGTCTCTTGATCGAGCCTTCCACGATAGGCATAGGAAGAGACTTGGCATAGATCTGTGAACGCATTTTAAATGTCAGCGATTTGATGATCCTTTTCTCACTCGCAACGAATGCCCCTATTCCTGCCATTGCCTTGGCAAATGTGCCAAAGTAAATATCCACATTGTCCATTACCTGCTGATGCTCGCTTGTTCCGGCACCGGTCTTTCCCATGGTTCCGAAACCATGTGCATCATCGATGAGAAGTCTGAACCTGTATTTTTCCTTGAGAGAAAGCATGTCCCGGAGGTTTCCGAGATCACCGGACATACCGTAAACACCTTCTGTGATTACAAGAATTCCGCCCCCAGTGACATCCGTGATCTTTTTTGCTCGCTGGAGTTGTTTCTCAAAACTTTCCATGTCGTTATGCGGATATACGAAGCGTTTACCCATGATCAGGCGCAGCCCGTCGAGGATGCATGCATGCGCTTCCGAATCATACACGACAACATCATGCCGGTCGACCAGCGAATCAATGATTGAAACCATGCCCTGGTAACCAAAATTCAACAGGTAGGCAGATTCTTTGCCTTCAAACTCCGCCAGCTGTTTCTCGAGATGCTGGTGATATTCCGTTTGACCTGACATCATTCGTGCACCCATCGGATAACCTAACCCCCATTTTTCTGCAGCTTCTTGGTCCGCTTTTCTGACTTCCGGGTGATTAGCCAGTCCGAGGTAATTGTTCAGGCTCCACACAAGGCAATCTTTCCCTTTGAATGACATCCTGTTTGAGATCTGACCTTCAAGTTTCGGGAAATAGAAGTATCCGAATCCCATATCAGCATGTTGCCCCAGTGGGCCCATATTCGCAACAGCTTTATCAAAAATATCCACGCGATTAAATTTTATCGTTAAACACTATGAATGAACAAGGATGCAAAATTACCAATTTCAAAAGGATAAGCAAATTTACTTTTTCACGTTTCATCAGCAGAATGAAATGAAAGTTCAGTTTTCCTGGCCTGTCTGACCAGTCCGAACAAGGACTTTGTTTTTACAATATTTCATGAAATCCAGAGTTCAATAACAGGCATAACTGATTGGTTTATGTTGAATAAATTATTGTTTTTCAAGTAAAAGTTGTAATTTTGCACAATGAAAAGAAAAAGTCTGTTTCTCTTCCTGATTTTACTGGCATTTCTGACAAATTCCTGCAGTTTTCAAAAAGTTCTTAAAAGCGATGATGCAGAGAAGAAATATGATTATGCCGTTAAGATGTACAATGAAAAGGATTATTCCAGGGCGTTGCAGTTGTTTGATCAGCTGATGGGTGTAACAAGGGCCACGGAAAAATCAGAACGGATCTATTTCTATTATGCTTACAGCTATTACTATCAGAAGGATTACACCCTGGCTTCCTATTATTTTAAAAGGTATTGCACTAATTTTCCGAATTCAAAAACGGCAGAAGAGTGTGCATATATGGGCGCTTACTGCAACTTCCTGAATTCACCAGACTTTACACTTGATCAGACATCAACCTATGACGCGATCAANGACCTTCAGCTTTTCATTAATCAGTACCCGAAAAGCTCACGGCTTTCCGAATGCAACGACCTTATTGATAAACTCAGGGAGAAGCTTGAAAGCAAGGATTTCAGGATTGCAAAACTCTATTTTCGTATGCAGGATTATTCTGCTGCAATTACCAGCATGAATAACATCCTTAAAGACTATCCCGACACCAAAAGAAAAGAGGAAATCCTGTTCCTGATCTTTAAATCGTACCATAAGTTCGCTCTTGAAAGCATTGAGAATAAAAAGAAGGAACGGCATCTTAAAGCAGTGAATGCATACAATGATTTTATCGCCCAGTACCCTGAAAGTGATTATATTGATGAGGCAAAAGGATTGAAGGAAAAGTCTCAGAAAGAAATTGAGAAGTATTATCAGAAAGACGAGAAAATAAACACAAGGATTAATCAAAAATAAAACCATGGATTATAAAAAAGTCAAGACTGACACCGTTGCAGTAACCAGGAATATTGAAGATTTTAAATCCGGTACCAACAACATGTATGAATCCGTTTCAATCATTTCGAAACGCGCAAATCAGATCTCCCTTGAGATGAAGGAAGAGCTGAAACAGAAATTGTCAGAATTTGCCACTACTACTGATAATCTTGAAGAAGTTTTTGAGAACAGGGAACAGATCGAAATAGCAAAATATTACGAACACCTGCCAAAACCTACATTGATCGCAATTCATGAATTTCTCCGTAACGAACTCTACTTCCGGAATCCACACAAAGAACATCAGGATGACTTTTAATTTCTTATTAACCCCTGATGCTGAAAGACAAAAAAATCGTTGTTGGAATCACTGGTAGTATCGCGGCTTATAAGATACCGTTACTGGTGCGGCAGCTCATCAAAGAAGGTGCTGAAGTAAAAGTCATCATGACACCTGCTTCGGTTGATTTTGTCACTCCGCTGACACTTTCCACACTATCCCGAAATAATGTAATCATTGATCCATTCAAAGCTGCATCCGGCGAATGGAATAACCATGTTGAGCTGGGGATGTGGGCTGATGCCATGATTTTCGCACCAGTTACGGCAAATACATTGGGAAAGATGGCTAATGGCATTGCCGACAACTTTGTCGTAACTGCATACCTTTCAGCAAAATGCCCGGTATTCATTGCTCCTGCAATGGACCTGGATATGTATAACCACCCGTCAACCCAAAAAAATATTTCCATTCTTAAATCCTACGGAAATATCCTGATTGAGCCACAGGTCGGTGAACTCGCCAGTGGCCTGTCGGGACCGGGAAGAATGGAAGAACCTGGAAATCTGGTTGAATTGCTGAAGACTTATTTCCGGAAAAAGGCAGATCTTAACGGAAAAAAAATCATGGTAACTGCAGGCCCTACACACGAAGCAATTGATCCTGTCAGGTTTATCGGGAATCATTCCTCAGGGAAAATGGGGTTTGCCATTGCTGAAGAAGCCGCTGGCAGGGGTGCTTCCGTGACACTCATCAGCGGCCCGTCGCAGGCGGAGGCACACCATGCCGGAATCACACGGATCAATGTTGTTTCAGCGTTGGAGATGTATGAACAATGCCTTGAGCATTATCCCTCATCAGACATAGCCATTATGGCAGCAGCAGTTGCCGATTATACACCGGGGACAACTTCGGAACAGAAACTCAAAAAGACCGGAGATGGTATTTCTATCGATCTGAAGCCAACAACCGATATACTTAGGAAATTGGGATCAATCAAAAAACCCGGCCAGGTGCTGGTGGGATTTGCCCTCGAAACAGAAAACGAGATACCGAACGCAACAAGTAAATTAAAAGAGAAAGGCCTGGATCTTATCATTCTAAATTCGCTGAAAGATCCCGGAGCCGGATTTTGTACGGATACCAACAGAATTACAATCCTTGACAAAAAAGGGATTGTTGCCAACGGTGAACTGAAAAATAAGAGGGACGTTGCTACCGACATCATGGATGCCATCGTAGCGCGCTTCCCGGCATCCAAATAAAATTGAACCAGAAACACGATTCATGATGAACAAGCTAGTTCTCATCCTGGCATTTTTCTTTATCTCACTTTCATTGATTGCCCAGGAGCTGGAATGCCAGGTTTCAATATCATCCCAGCAAATTCCGGGCACCGATAAAAGAGTGTTCGAGTCATTGCAGACCGCTCTTTATGAATTTATCAACAACCGGAAATGGACGAATTATACGTTCAGGAATGAAGAGAAGATCGAATGCACAATGCTGATCACAGTCACTGAACGGGTTGGTTCCGATGAGTTCAAAGGAACGATCAACCTGGTACTTCGCCGGCCTGTCCTGAACTCAGCCTACAACAGCGTTCTGCTTAATACGATTGACAAGGATTTTCAATTCCGGTACGTGGAATTCCAGCCACTGGATTTTTCTGATAACTCATTTACTTCAAACCTTACATCCGTTGTTGCTTATTACGCTTATATGTACCTGGGCCTGTATTTTGATTCGTTTTCACAAAACGGCGGGACAGATCTGTTTAACAAGGCGCAGGATATTGTTAATGCAGCCCAGAATGCCACGGAAACAGGGTGGAAGGGATTTGAAAGCCAGAAGAACAGGTATTGGCTTGTGCAGAATTATTTAAACCCGTCAAACAGCGCAATCCGGGATTTCTACTATAAGTTCCACCGCCTCGGACTGGATGTGATGTATGAAAAGCTTGATGCCGGAAGGGCTGCAATCACCGAGAGCCTTGATGACCTGAAAACCTTGTACGACGCAAAGCCTGATCTCTATGCACTGCAGCTGATTCTTGATGCCAAAAGAGACGAGTTTATCAATATCTATTCTGATCAGCGTGTTCCACCAATGGAGAAAACCAATGTTGTGAACCTGCTTAAAGAAATTGATCCTGCCAACGGTTCCAAATACCAGGTAATCCTGACTGGGAAATGATTGGCTTTTTTATTCCTGAGATTTTCGCGGAAAACAACGTAAGATGCTTTCGAAACTCACTATTGAAAATTATGCATTGATAGACCGGCTGGAAATTGAGTTTCCAGAAGGTTTCTCTGTCATTACTGGTGAGACGGGTGCAGGAAAATCAATTCTGCTGGGTGCAATTTCACTGATTCTTGGTCAGCGGGGCGATGCTTCAGTGTTGCTCGACAAATCCAGGAAATGTATTGTTGAAGGAACATTTAATACCAGGGATTATCATCTTGATGATTTTTTTTCTTCAAACCTTCTGGACCAGGAAGAGTATACGATTTTGAGAAGGGAGATCAACCAGGCCGGGAAATCGAGGTCATTCATCAATGATACGCCGGTTAATCTGGGATTGTTGAAAGCACTGGGTGACCGGCTGGTTAATATCCATTCACAGCACTCGGTATTCACACTCAATGATGAAGATTTCCAACTGGCGGTAATTGACAGTTATGCAGGAAATATAAAAATCGTCGAACAGTACAGGAATGATTACCTTCATTTTCTGGATATTTCTTCGGCCCTCGAAGTGCTGATAATTAAAGAGAAACAATCTCGCAATGAGCAGGATTACCATGCTTTTCTGTATGGAGAACTTAAGGAAGCAGGGATTGCTGAAGGTGAGCAGGCACTGGCAGAGGAACGGCTGAAAATTCTGTCTCATTCAGAGGAGATAAAATTTCAGCTGCAAAATGCAACTCTACTGCTCTCGGAAGGCGAAACTTCGGTATTGAAGCAGCTCTCAGAAGTCATATCGTCAATGCAGAACATTTCAAAGTTCCATCTTTCAGCAGAAGAATTGAACGACCGAATAAAAACAAATTTTATCGATCTGAAAGATATCTCCCGGGAAATTCTGAAAATCGAAGAAGAGATACATTCCGATCCGGCCGAAATTGAGAAACTCTCCCGGCGACTTGATTTACTTTACAACCTCGAGAAAAAACACAATGTCTCATCGCTAGAAGATCTGATCCATGTCAGGGATGAACTGGCTGTCAGGTTGCAGGAAATAGAATCACTCGATGAGAAGATCTCAGCATTGACCGGGGATGTAAAATCCCAGAAGGAAGAGTTGTTCACTCTTGCAGGGAAAGTCTCTGAGAAAAGAAAAGCTGCCATTCCTGATATTGAAAAGAAAATGGTTGAAACCCTGAAGAAACTGGGAATTCCGGAAGTGCGGATGAAACTTGAATTGACTGAAGGGAAGGATTTATCTGAAGATGGAGTTGATGTCGTTCGTTTCCTCTTCAGCGCCAATAAAGGCGTTGAACTTGATGAAATTTCAAAGATTGCAAGCGGCGGAGAACAATCACGGCTGATGCTCACGATAAAATCCTTGATCTCACAAAAAAACCTGTTGCCAACCATAATTTTTGATGAAATTGATAACGGGGTTTCCGGAAATATTGCCGGGAAAGTGGCTTCCATTTTGAAAAAGATGGGCAAGACGATGCAGGTAATTGCAATCACTCATCTTCCCCAAATTGCGGGACAGGGAGAATCTCATTTCTGGGTTTATAAAACGAGTGAACGGGAATCAACGCAAACCCACATCAGGAAACTCAGCCGGGATGAAAGAATCCATGAAATTGCAAAGATGCTCAGCAATAAGAATGTTACGTCTGCTGCCATGAAAACCGCAGAAGAGCTACTGATGAATTGATTTGCAAAGGAATTAACTTAGAAATAAACAATCATGTCGTATAATTTACTTAAAGGAAAAAAAGGAATAATTTTTGGCGCACTCGATGAAAAATCAATCGCGTGGCACATTGCTTTGAAAGCGCATGAGGAAGGGGCTGTTTTTACTCTTTCCAACACGCCTGTCTCGCTCCGTTTTGGTGAGATCAACAAACTTGCTGAGATCTGTCAGGCGGAAATCATTCCTGCTGACGCCACTTCAGTCAGGGACCTGGAACATGTTTTTCAACGGTCGATGGAGATCTTTGGCGGGAAAGTAGATTTCATCCTTCATTCGATCGGGATGTCGATGAATGTGCGAAAACAAAGAAACTACGATGACCTGGATTATGATTATTTTCTGAAAACCATTGATATCTCCTCGCTGTCATTCCACAAGATGCTCCAGGCAGCCAAGAAAATGGATGCCATCAACGAATGGGGCTCAGTTCTGGCATTGACGTATATAGCCGCGCAGCGGACGCTGGTTGGTTACAACGACATGGCTGATGCCAAGGCCCTGCTTGAATCCATTGCCAGGAGTTTTGGTTACATTTATGGCAGGGAGAAGAATGTCAGGGTGAATACCATTTCACAATCTCCGACAAGAACAACCGCCGGGGCTGCCATCAAAGGCATGGACGGACTGATCGATTTTACGGAAAGAATGTCGCCACTGGGTAATGCCACTGCCGAAGAGTGCGCCAACTTTGCCATTGTCCTGTTCTCTGATCTGAGCCGGAAAGTGACGATGCAGAATATCTACCACGATGGTGGATTTTCCAGTATGGCCATGAGTCTCAAGGCAATGACACAATACAACAAATCCCTGGACGACGAGATATAATTTCGGGTTTCTTCTTTTCCTTTTTATTTTATCTTTGCACCCCGATTCAGAATGAACTTCAACCTTTTTAAAGTACTATCGAATGAAAATATTGGTTTGTATTAGCAATGTACCTGACACAACGACCAAAGTCAAATTCATTGATGATTCCAGGAAGCTTGACTCCACCGGCATCCAATGGGTGATCAATCCATGGGATGAGCTCTCACTGACCCGTGCCCTGGAATTGAAGGACGATCCTGCGAATGGAATTCCGACGGTTGCTGTTGCCCATGTTGGATTTGTCGGCGCAGAGCCTACGATCAGGAAAGCCTTGGCAATTGGCGCTGATGAAGCGTTCAGGGTAAACGCTGAACCCGTTGATGCATTTTTTGTTGCTGCTCAACTTGCTGAAGTCATCCGGGCAAATCCTTTTGATATCATCATGTGCGGCATTGAATCCAGCGATTATAACGGATCTTCAGTGGGAGGGATGCTTGCAGAATTTTTAGGAATACCGTCGGTTTCTTCTGTTTCATCAATCCAGATAGAAAACGGAAAAACAGTCATCAACCGTGAAATCGACGGAGGGAAAGAAATCCTTACTGTTCCTTCACCCTTTGTGGCCATTGTCCAGAAAGGGATTGCAAAAGAACCACGGATTGCGGCGATGCGTGGAATCATGATGGCCCGGACAAAACCGATTAAAACCATGGAGCCTGCAGCTATTGAAGCAATCACGGAAGTCATACAATTCGAGATGCCGAAACCCCGGGCTGTCTGCAAATTCGCAGATCCCGAAAATCCAAAAGAGCTAATTGATTTGCTTCAGAATGAAGCTAAAATAATCTGAGTAAATTTTATCGCTAAAAAGATAGTCAAGATATGTCAGTATTGGTTTATACAGAAAACTGGGACGGAAAATTCAAGAAACTTTCTTTTGAATTGGTTTCTTACGCCACGAAACTGGCAGAAATGCTGAATACCCAGTCAATCGCCTTATCAGTCGGGGATGTTGAAAACAGTGAGCTTGAAAAGTTGGGTAAATACGGAGCTCATAAAATAATCAGCATGACCGGCAAAAATTTGAATGTCCTGGATAACCAGTTGTATTCAGAGATGATTTCCGAAACTGCAAAGAAGGAAGGAGCAACCGTTCTTGTCCTTTCGAATAATAACTCAGGAAAAGCTATTGCTCCGAGGCTTTCCGTACGACTTAAAGCTGGAATAGGCGCCAGTGTTACCAAACTTCCGGTATCGGTCGAACCATTTATCGTCTACAAGAAAGTGTTTTCAGGAAATGCATTTGCACGAATTCTTATTAAATCTGAAATCAGGATATTGACCCTTGCACAAAATTCTTTTGAGCTTGACGAAGCCGACAACCATGCCTCGATTGTGAAGGTTGAGCGGACGATCGCAGACGGACAGGCCAGGACACAAATCCTGGAAGTTCAAAAACAAACAGGCAAAATTCTGTTAACGGATGCGGAGATTGTTGTCTCCGGCGGACGTGGTATGAAATCGCCTGACAATTGGGGCCCAATCCTTGAAATGGCTTCCTTGCTTGGTGCTGCAACTGCCTGTTCGCGCCCGGTCTCTGATGAAGGCTGGAGACCGCACGAAGAACATACAGGTCAGACCGGGAAAATCATTTCACCTAATCTGTACTTTGCCATCGGCATTTCAGGGGCAACTCAGCATCTGGCCGGTGTCAGTTCTTCGAAATTTATCGTAGCCATAAATTCTGATAAGGATGCACCTATTTTTGAAGCGGCTAATTACGGAATTGTCGGCGATGCAAGCAAAATACTGCCCAAGCTTGTTGAAGCGATAAAAGAGATTAAAGGAAAATAGATTGATTTCCACCTGATCGATTCGAAGACTACCTGGATATATGACTAAACAGATCATCTTTGCACTCACCCTTCTGATTACAGTTGGAATCTTTGGTTATACTGCCCGCCGTATCATCCGTTTTTTTAAGTTTACTAAGCCAGCTTTCCCTGTCAGGGATTTCCCGAAAAGATTAGGAATTATGCTGGAAGTTGCTATCGGGCAAACCAAGATCTTCAGGAGGCCGGTGATCGGGTTGTTCCATGCCCTCGTTTTCTGGGGATTCTGCGTCATCTTGTTCGGAAGTATCGAAATGTTGATTGATGGTCTTTTCGGGTTGCATCGTTCACTAAAAATGGTAGGTCCGGTTTATGATGTGATTATGGCTTCCGGCGACATCTTTGCACTTGTTGTTGGAATTTCCATAGTGGTCTTTCTTTTCCGCAGGGTATTCTTTCACATCAGACGATTTAGCGGGATTGAGATGAAGCATGTCTCTCATCTCGATGCAAACATTGCATTGACACTCATCCTGCTGCTTATGGTCTCTCTGCAGGGAATGAATATCAGCTATGTAAATATGCAAATTGCCGGTCATTCCGAGATGGAGGGGATCTACCCGGTAAGCACTGCAATCTCAGGGCTATTCGGGGTATCATCTTCCGGTCCGTGGAATGTCCTGTATGAGACTTTCTGGTGGATGCACATCTTGCTGATATTTCTTTTTGCCAACGTTCTTCCCTATTCCAAGCACTTTCATGTCTTTATGTCAGTTCCCAATGTTTTCCTCTCAAGACTTGATCCACTGGGGAAACTGCCCAACATGGAATCTGTCACAAATGAAGTCAGGATTATGCTCAGCCCGGATGCCTATTCTTCACCACCTGCCACAGATGAACCGGTTGGAAGATTCGGTGTGAAGGATGTAGAAGATGTTTCCTGGAAAAATTACCTCGATTCCCTGTCCTGTACCGAATGCGGGCGCTGCACTTCAGTCTGTCCTGCAAACATTACAGGGAAACTGCTTTCACCACGCAAGATCATGATGGATGTGCGCGCCAGAATGAAAGAGAAGGGCCGGTTGATGGTTAAAAATGGAAAAACATTCAGCGATAACAGATCACTTTTAAGAGACTATATTTCTGAAGAAGAACTGTGGGCATGCACGACATGCAATGCCTGTGCGATGGAATGCCCGATCAACATCAACCACCCGACACTCATCGTGGACATGCGCAGGTACCTGGTGATGGAGGAAGGATCAGCACCTGGCGGATTAAAAACTGCCTTTGCAAATATTGAAAATAATGGGGCGCCATGGCAGTTCTCATCGGAGGACAGGCTCTTGTGGGCAAAGGACTTCTTACAAACTAATTAACAGGATTTTTCTTTAGCACATGGGAACAAAAAAGACCACAGTACCTGTAATGGCAGACCTTTTCGCCCGGAATGAGAAACCGGAGTACCTTTTCTGGGTAGGCTGTGCAGGGGCTTTTGACGACCGTTATAAGAAAGTAACCGTTGCATTTGCAAAGATTCTGTCGTTTCTTGACATCAGTTTTGCAGTCTTGGGAAAAGAAGAAACCTGTACCGGGGATCCGGCAAGACGTGCTGGAAATGAACTGCTGTTCCAGATGCAGGCCATGCAGAATATTGAACGTTTCTCATCCTACGGGATAAAGAAGATTATTACAATATGCCCGCATTGTTATAACGTTTTCAAAAACGATTATCCCGATCTTGGCGGAAATTATGAGGTGTTAAGTTATGTTGAATTGATGGATCAGTGGATAGGCGAAGGAAAACTGAATATCCCTAAGGACGCCTTGAATAACCCGGTGGTAACGTATCATGATCCATGCTACCTCGGAAGAGCCAACGGGATTTATAACGAGCCCAGGAATATTCTGCATCACCTGACATCTAATCTGGTTGAAATGAAACGGCACAGGAGTTTTGCATTGTGTTGCGGAGCTGGCGGCGGACAGATGTTCAAGGAAGCAGAAAAAGGAACCAGGGAAGTTTATATTGAACGTACCGAGGAAGCTATTTCGACGAATGCTTCGGTGATTGCTACCGCATGTCCTTTCTGCATGAACATGATTACCGACGGGATCAAATCTAAAAATAAAGAAGAAGAAATAAAAAACCTTGACATTGCCGAGTTGATTGCGAGGTCGATCGGGTTGTAATTATTGGATAAGCTTATTCTCTAACATAAACAGACCAAAATGAAAACTGGAAAAATTTTAAAAAGCGGGGAATTCCTGGTTGATGAAATCGGCTGTGACGACATTTTTATCCCTGAAGAATTCAACGAGGAACAACTAATGATAGCGCAAACCTGTCAGGATTTTCTCGAAACTGAGGTATATCCAAATGTTGAAAAAACTGATGCTCCGGATATCATGCTGATGAAGAGTATCCTGAAAAAAGCAGGAGAGCTTGGATTGATGGGTGTTTCAATACCCGAAGAGTACGGAGGATTTGGCCAGTCATTTACAACGCAGATGCTTGTCGCTGAGAGGATCGGTGCAGGATATTCGTTTTCTGTAGCGTTCATGGCTCATACCGGAATTGGCACGTTGCCAATAATGTATTACGGCAATGAAGAGCAAAGACAAAAATATGTAACGAAGCTTGCTTGCGGAGAATTCCTGGGTGCATATTGCCTTACTGAACCGGGGGCTGGTAGTGATGCCAATGCCGGCAAGACCAATGCCCGACTTTCAGAAGATGGGAAGCATTATATCCTGAACGGACAAAAAATGTGGATCACGAATGCAGGGTTTGCCGATACACAGGTTGTGTTCGCTAAAGTCGACAAAGACCGCGTCCTGAGCGCTTTTATTGTGGAACGAAATACACCGGGTGTTACCGTAAACCCCGATGAACATAAAATGGGAATCAAAGGATCATCAACTGCCCAGATCTTTTATTCAGACGTGAAAGTCCCGGTGGAGAACATGATCGGTAGCAGGGGAGAGGGATTCCGGATTGCATTGAGCATCCTTCACATGGGCAGGCTAAAACTTGGAGCAAATGTTATCGGTGCCTGCAAAAAAGCCATCAACGACTCCGTGATTTATGCAAATGAAAGAAAACAGTTTGGAACCCTGATATCCACATTCGGATCGATAAAATACAAACTGGCCCAGCAGGTTATTAAGACGTTTGGCACTGAATCTGCAATTTACAGGGTAAGCAGTGATGTTGATCACCAGATCGAACAGAATAAAGCCTCAGGTAAAGACAAAGGAAAAGCTTCTATCGAAGGCATCTGTCATTATGCTGTTGAAGCTGCCATTCTGAAAGTTTATGGCTCCGAAGCATTGGATTATGTTGCCGATGAAGCCGTTCAGATCCATGGCGGAATGGGTTATTCAGCAGAAATGTCGGTCGAGAGAGGATACCGCGATTCCCGGATCAACAGGATCTTTGAAGGGACCAACGAAATCAACCGCCTTCTGGTCATCGATACAGCAATGAAAAGAGCGATGAAGGGCGACTTTGACCTTTTCGGAAAAGCTGAAGAACTTGCTGTTAATCTCAAGTCCATCACGGATGGGAAAGTTGAGGGTGAAAATTATTTCGAAAAGAAGCTTCGATTTGTCAGGAATTTCAAGAAAGCCATCCTGCTCCTGATCCATGGTGCATCAAAACAATTTGAGAAGAATCTGCTTGAAGAACAGGAAATCATGAATAACCTTGCAGATATGATGATGGAGACCTACATCACCGAATCAAACCTCTTGCGTGTTCAGAAAATCGAGAAAATAAAAGGAGCTGATTACGCTGCAATTTATAAGGATATCCTGGATGTTAGTGTTTATGATTGTGCCGATCTTCTGAGAAAAGCCGGTCTCGAAGCCGTTTATTCTTTTGCTTCTGCTGAATCTGCAAAAGACATGGCCAATGCAATTAATGTTCTTACGAAGGTTTGCGGAGTGAATGTAAAAGAGGCAAGAAGAAGAATTGCGGATAAGCTGATTGCAGATAATACGTATAAATTCTAAGGTCCGGTATTTTAGTATGCCTGACAAATAAACAAGGATTAACAATTTTTGATTTAAGAAGCAGAAAACTTTACGTTTTCAAAAATGTTCGAAGATCATCAATCGTTAATCCTTGTTCTTTAATCAAATTATTTCACCTATAATCCAGTCATTAATTCGACTGTGCCAGTTCCTTTGACGGTGCCTCCTGCTTCGAAACGGTGATCTGTATCTCACTCTTTTCTTCGTTGAAATCAACCATGATCAGGTCATCTTCAACCAGCTTGGTCTTGATGATCTCTTCAGCCAGCTGGTCTTCCACATATTTCTGAATGGCACGCTTCAGCGGTCTGGCTCCGAACTGGGCATCCCAGCCTTTTTCACAGATAAAGTCTTTGGCTTTATCCGTCACAACAATCTGGTATCCCATTCCCTTGATGCGTTCGTAGAGATGGGAGAGTTCGATGTCGATGATCTTATGTATGGATTCACGCTCAAGTGATTCAAAGATGATCACATCATCGATGCGGTTAAGGAATTCAGGAGCAAATGATTTTTTTAATGCACTTTCAATAACACCTTTGGTGTGCTCTGAACTTGATGCCTGTTTGGCGGCAGTTGAGAATCCAACCCCCTGGCCGAAATCCTTCAACTGCCTTGACCCGATATTGGAGGTCATGATCACGATTGCATTTTTGAAATCCACCTTGCGGCCAAAACTATCTGTAAGTACACCATCATCCAAAACCTGTAACAGAAGGTGGAAAACATCCGGGTGAGCTTTTTCGATTTCATCAAGAAGGACGATCGAATAAGGCCTTCTTCTTATTTTTTCTGTCAATTGCCCGCCTTCTTCATATCCTACATATCCCGGAGGAGCACCTATGAGACGTGATACGGCGAATTTTTCCATGTACTCGCTCATATCAATCCGTACCAATGCATCTTCTGTATCAAAAAGATACTTCGCCAGGACCTTTGCAAGATGCGTCTTTCCAACACCAGTAGGCCCCAGGAAGATAAATGTTCCAATGGGTTTATTGGGATCCTTCAAACCGGCACGGTTCCGGCGAATGGAACGGACAACTTTTTTAATAGCTTCAGATTGCCCGATCACAGAATGCTCAAGTTCACCTTCCATATTCATAAGCCGGTCACTCTCGTTCTTGGCAATACGCTGAACAGGAATACCTGTCATCATGGCAACAACTTCTGCCACGTTCTCTTCGGAAACAACTTCGCGGTTGATCTGGGCTTGTTCTTCCCACATTCTCTTTTCTTTATCAAGGGTTTCCTGAAGTTTCCGCTCCATATCCCTCAGGTCAGCAGCTTCTTCAAACTTCTGGCTCGTGATGGATTGCATCTTCTTCTTGCGGGTTTCCTCGATTTTATTTTCTATGTTGATGATCTCGGCAGGAACATGAATGTTAGAGATATGAACCCTGGCGCCAGCTTCATCAAGCGCATCGATGGCCTTATCCGGAAGGTACCTGTCGGAAATGTAGCGGTTGGTCAGACTGACGCATGACTTAATGGCATCATCCGTATATCGTACGAGGTGATGATCTTCATATTTCTCCTTGATGTTGTTAAGAATCTCTACCGTTTCTTCGGGAGTCGTAGGATCAACAAGTACTTTCTGGAACCTGCGTTCCAGTGCTCCATCTTTCTCAATGTATTGGCGGTATTCGTCAAGTGTTGTTGCCCCGATACACTGAACTTCGCCTCTGGCAAGAGCCGGCTTGAACATGTTGGAGGCATCAAGCGAGCCTGAAGCATTTCCGGCGCCTACGATCGTATGAATTTCATCAATGAAGAGGATGATGTTCGGATTCTTCTCAAGCTCATTCAGCACGGCTTTCATTCGTTCTTCGAATTGTCCCCGGTATTTTGTACCAGCAACAAGTGAAGCCAGGTCAAGGGAAACGATGCGTTTGTTGAACAATGCACGGGATACTTTGCGCTGTACTATTCTTAATGCAAGGCCTTCGGCAATGGCAGATTTTCCGACACCTGGCTCACCAATGAGGATGGGATTGTTTTTCTTCCGGCGGCTTAACACCTGGGCAATCCGTTCAAGCTCTTTCTGACGGCCGACTATCGGATCGAGACGGCCTTCTTCCGCAGCTTTTGTAATATCCCGTCCAAAATTGTCGAGCACAGGAGTCTTCGATTTTGATTCAGTGCCTTTTTTATGTGAAGAACCAAAGCTCTTTCCGGTTTCTTCAGGTTCTTCTTCATCATCATCCTTCGGCAGAATATCCTTTGGGGGAGGGGCCGGAAACTCCTCCAGCCCATGGGAGATGATTGATTTAACTTCTTCTTTCACCACTTCATAGTTCACACCTTTTGCATGCAGCAATTTTGTGACAAGGTTGTTCTCATCTTTTAAAATAGCCAGCAACAGGTGTTCTGTGCCAATAAGTTCACTGTTGAACCACTTGGCTTCAAGGTAGGTTATCTTCAATGCACGCTCTGATTGTTTGATCAGTGGCAGGTTCTCAGGATTGGCGGCTTTTTCTTTGTCGCTGGCAACGGCAGATTCAATCTTCCTGCGTGTTTCTGTCAGGTCAACTCCAAGCGCTACCATTATCTTTACTGCAAGTCCTTCACCCTCGCGGATGATGCCAAGCAAAAGGTGCTCAAGACCAATATAATCATTCCCCAGCCTTACTGCTTCTTCCCGGCTGTATATTAAGACGTCTTTAACCCGCTGCGAAAATTTTGCTTCCATAATTCAGATCCCTCTATATGTGAGTAACGCTATTAATTACTAATTATTAAAAAATTATTTCTAAGGATAAAATCAATTGTGTATGCAAAAACAATGCCATAGTTTTTATACCCCGATTTTTGATTTTTTCAAAAGTACGATTGAATCCCGGACATTGAAGTTGAAAGGTCAATAATTATTAACACTTTCATGTTAGTAACAGGAAAAAATTATTGCCCGAATTTGTAGGTTATCACAGGATTTTTTTTTATCTTCGTAACACTATTTATTTTATTTTATATACTTGAATATTAATTGATTAATTAAGAAAACAAAGATGGTTGAAGGCGAGAAAATCATAAAGGTGAATATTGAGAACCAGATGAAGTCTGCGTACATCGATTATTCGATGTCTGTCATCATCTCCAGGGCGCTCCCGGATGTACGCGATGGGTTGAAACCTGTTCACCGGAGGGTTTTATTTGGAATGTATGAATTAGGCGTATTTTCAAACAGAGCCTATAAAAAATCTGCAAGAATTGTAGGAGAAGTTTTAGGGAAGTACCATCCGCATGGTGATACATCCGTTTATGACGCCATGGTCAGGATGGCCCAGGATTGGTCTTTGCGTTATCCGCTCGTGGATGGCCAGGGTAACTTTGGCTCAATGGATGGCGATAACCCTGCAGCAATGAGGTATACAGAAGCCAGGATGTCAAAAATTGCTGAAGAAATGCTGGCCGATATTGAAAAGGATACGGTAGATTTTCAGCTGAATTTTGACGATACCTTGAAAGAGCCAACCGTGATGCCATCACGGATCCCGAACCTGCTTCTGAACGGAGCATCAGGGATTGCCGTTGGAATGGCAACAAACATGGCACCTCATAACCTGAGTGAAGTTATTGATGGCATCATCGCCTATATCGGAAACCGTGAAATCACAATCCCTGAGCTGATGGTATACATCAAAGCACCTGATTTTCCTACCGGTGGTGTCATCTATGGATATGAAGGAGTAAAGGAAGCTTTTGAAACGGGGCGTGGCAGAATTGTCATTCGCGGGGAATCCAAGATTGAATCGGATGAACATGGCAGGGAATCAATCATCGTAACTTCTGTTCCTTACCAGGTGAACAAAGCGGAGATGATCAAGAAGACGACAGAACTTGTCAATGATAAAAAAATTGAAGGCATCTCTGAGATCAGGGATGAATCGGACCGCGAAGGGATCCGTATCGTCTATGAGCTGCGGAAGGATGTCATCACCAATGTCGTACTGAACAAACTTTACCAGCATACCCAGCTACAGAATGCCTTCAATGTAAACAACACCGCCCTGGTCAAAGGCCGCCCGCACACACTGAACCTCAAGGATATGATCGTTCACTTTGTGGAGCACAGGCATGTCGTCGTAGTCCGTAGAACAAAATTTGAACTCCAGGAAGCAAAGAACAAAGCACATATCCTTGAAGGCCTTCTCATCGCCCTCGATAACCTGGATGCTGTCATTACCCTTATCCGCGGATCAAAAACACCGGATGAAGCCAGGACCGGCCTAATGACGAATTTCAGCCTCACGGAAATCCAGGCAAAGGCCATCCTTGACCTCCGTTTGCAGAGACTAACCGGCCTCGAAAGGGATAAGATAAAAGATGAATATGCTGAACTGATGAAACTGATCGCGTACCTTCAGAGTGTTCTTGACGATGAAGGCCTGCGCATGGAAATCATTAAAAAAGAATTGCTGGAGATCAAAGAGAAATACGGGGATGAACCGAGATCACAAATCATTTATACAGCCAGCGATTTCAGGATTGAAGATACAATTGCGGATGAAAATGTTGTGATCACGATTTCACATCTGGGTTATATCAAGCGTACCCCGCTTTCAGAATACAGGGTTCAGAACAGGGGCGGCCGTGGAATGAAAGGTTCCCAGGTGAGGGATGAGGATTTCCTCGAACATCTGTTTGTTGCAACCAATCATAATTATCTGCTGCTTTTTACCGGTAAAGGAAAGTGCTTCTGGCTCCGTGTTTTTGAGATCCCCGAAGGATCAAGGGCTTCCAAAGGCAGGGCAATTCAAAACCTTGTCAGCATTGATCCTGACGACAAAGTCCGGGCTTTCATCAATGTCAAGGATCTCACCGATGCAGAATATACGAGTAATAACTTCATTATCCTGGCCACCCAGAAAGGCACAATTAAGAAAACATCACTGGCAGCTTATTCAAGGCCACGACAAAACGGCATCAACGCCATTACCATCAATGAAGGAGATCACCTCCTGGAAGCAAGGTTAACTGGTGGTCAGGATGAAGTCGTTATGGCTTTGAGATCTGGAAGAGCTATTCGTTTCAATGAAATGACAGTTCGCCCGATGGGCAGAAATGCGGCAGGTGTAAGAGGAATAAGGCTTTCCGGCGAGGATGATGAAGTAGTTGGCATGATCTGCCTCTCCAAAGAGAAGAAGTGCGACATCCTTGTCGTATCGGAGAATGGCTATGGGAAACGCTCGGATCTTGATGATTACCGGGTTACCAACCGGGGCGGCAAGGGAGTAAAAACCCTGAATATTACGGCAAAAACAGGTGCCCTGATTGCTATCAAAGATGTGACTGATAACGATGACCTGATGATCATAAACAAATCGGGCATCATCATTCGAATGGCTGTCGCTGATCTGCGTGTCATGGGAAGAGCAACACAAGGAGTGAGGCTGATCAAAATTTCTGACGGTGATGCAATTGCAGCAGTGACCAAAGTAGATGTTGAAGAAGGAGAATCTGTCCTGCTGGATGAAAATGGAGAGGCTGTTGTTGAGAATCCTGAGGAAACATCCGGTGAAGAGACCACCGGAAAGCATGAATCTCTGGAAGAAAGTGCCAACACCGAAAATTAATTTTACCGGCTGATAATAAAATGTGATATTTTAAATAAATTTGCAGAATTAACACATAAACCTGAATATAAACAACCTGTTCAAATGAGAAAACTTTCATTATTCCTGATTTTGTTATTTACAGTCTCGCTCGTAAATAGTCAAAGCATTAACACACAAAGTGCATACAACGCCCTGAAAGAGTTCACCAGGGCTAAAAATGCCGATGAGAAGCAAAAGCAACTTGCTGCAGCAAAAAAATTCATCGATGATGCAGCTGTAAATCCAGAAACTGCTAATGATGGAAAGACTTTTTTTTACAGGGGGATTATCTACCTGAACCTTTACCGGGCATCCGGAAGTACGGACGCCGGTTTGTTTGAAACAGCTATCCAGGCATTCAAGAAAGCCAATGAATATGATACAAAGAAAAAATTCACCGAAGAAATCATGGTGAATGTTGATACAATCAGGCAGAAATTATACGATGTTGGAGTGGCTTATTTTAAGTTGAATAAATACACGGAATCAATGATGGCTTTCGAAAAAGCCTCTACGGTTTATGATATCATCAACAAGGTTGATACTGCTGTGCTGCTTACAGCCTGTGTTGCAGCAGAACGTGCCGGCCGCTTTGACAAGGTAAGAGATTACAACCTGGTAGTTCTTAAGGCTGGAGGAAATTCTGCAGATATCTATTACACGCTCGGAATCGCTTACACAAAACTCAAGGATAAAGACAATGCTACAGCAATAATAATCAAAGGACGTGCACTTTATCCAAAGAACCTTGAACTGATTAAAGCTGAAACAAATCTTTACCTGGCCTTTGGAGAAGATGAAAAAGCCATGCAGCAACTCAAGTTAATTGCCAATACGGATACGGCCAATTTTTCAGTTTTCTTTGCCATGGGAGCTCTGTTTGATAAAATCTATAACGATACTTCAAAAACGAAGGAAGTCCGTAAACAGGCGCTGACATCTGCATTAAATTCATACCAGAAAGCATTAAAGATCAATCCGAATTATTTTGATGCTGCTTTCAATATGGGAATTCTCTATAACAATGTTGCCGCTGAACTTTTATTTAAAGCAAACAACCTGCCCAACGATGCTGAAAAAGAATATAAAGCGTTGAAAGGAGATGCAGATGCAAATCTGGATCTGGCATTACCTTATTTGGAGAAAGCTGCTTCAATTAACCCGAATGATATCCAGACACTCACTGCTCTGAAGCAAATTTATGTCAGAAAAAATCAGGCTGATAAGGCAAAGGCTATGAATGAAAGGATCAATGCTCTTCAGAAGAAGTAGAAGCGAACCTTACTAACCGGTTGAATTAAGGCAGGAGTCAGGTTCTTCTGCCTTTTGTTTTAATATTTGCTATTTAACATAATATTAATTATAAGACAAAGAATTAAACGAATGAATAAAAATATTTGCTTTCAACTTGTTGATTAACATAAAATCAGATCTGATTTCTTTCCGGATTCTATCACCCAATATTATTCAAACACAAATGTTTCTTCATATGGTTCCCTGACTTCCTACAATAAACCTGTTGTTTCATTCAGAAAACAGGCGGATGATAGTTGATTAAGCAGAAATAAAAATTCAGGGTTTCACTTTTCCACAGAAAAATAATCTTCAAGGATCTTTAATGTATCCTGGTTCGTTACAAGATCATGTACAATCTTTCCTTCATGCAAAACGACAATTCTGTCGCAAACTTCTGTGATGTGATTTAAATCATGGCTTGAAATAAGCATAGTGATCTCGGTCTCTTTCTTTAGTGTTTTCAACAGGTTTTTTAGCCGGATCTGAGTTGTCGGGTCAAGACTGTTGAAAGGCTCATCCAGCACAAGGATCTCTGGCTTTGGCATCAGTGCTGCAGATATCCCGATCTTCTGCCGGTTTCCGGCCGATAAATCCCGGATCAGCTTTTTCTTTCCCAGGATTTCATTGTTGAAGAAATCTTCAAAATCATGGTAAAAGGCTTTAAGATCACCATCCGATAATCCATAAACATCTGCAACAAACTGGAAATATTCCTCCGGAGTTAGAAAATCAATCAGAAATCCGTCATCCAGGTAAGATCCTGTATAGATTTTCCAGTTCTCCTTTTTGGCTACATCATTTCCTCTTGACAAGACTGCTCCCGTGTTTGGCCTGATCAGGTCCAGGATGCACCGGAACATGGTCGTCTTTCCGGCGCCATTGTTTCCGACTAATCCAAAACTTTCGCATTTATTGATTTTCAGGTCTGGAATGTCCAATACCGTCTGGGTCCCGTATACTTTGGTAAGATTGCTGATTTGTATCATTGTTACTTGGTTCTGATGAAATTATTTTTCCCTGAAATTTACGGCCATAATATACTTCCTCTTTTGAAAGTGTCTGAAAATGATCTTTAGCAGGCTTTTCGAAAAGAACAACCCGAGAATTCCAACGAAACCGGTTAAAGCCATGCCATAGTAGGGATGACCGGCAATGTTAAAAGGTATCATAATGATGATGGGCAGAAAAAAGGCCGGGATTATTGAGAGCCAGTTCATTGCCCCGATTCCCTGGTAATTGAATGCTCCTCCCCTCTTAAGGTCAATCCTGTTTTTATTAAAAGTGGCAAAGAAGAGAAGAATGAACGATAAGATGCCAATGTTATAAAGATACATGGCAGCGTTGATCAGCAGAATCTTAAGACCAAAGAAAGCGTATGGGATCGTAAGAATGAAGCAAACGGTACAGATCAGGATTGCAATGTAAAATTTCATGCGGATGTACTTGAAAAAATCAAGGTTCTTTGTCAACAGGGCATCAAAAAAGCTGCTTTCGTACCCAAATGCATAATTGGCATAATTGATCATCATCCCGCCGGTTATAAAAATGCCGATAAACATAAGAAAACCGTCCTGTTTCATGTATTGGGCCTGCGGGTAAAACAGGAATCCATACAATAAAAAGATGGGAAGCATATAGATCATTGTTCGCGTTCTCTTGTTTCTCCAGTAAAGTTTAAGTTCAAGTGAAAAGATAGTGCCTGTAAGCCCCAATGATCTCAGGTATCTGTTTCCTTCCTTCTGGTCAACTTCAAAGGCCTTCTTTACCTGCATTTCATCCGGAAATAGATGAATCTTCAGGAATTTATAGTGAAGAGCAAAGGTTCCTGTCATCCAGATCAAGGGAATCAGCAGAAATACCGGATGATGAGAAAGATACCTGAAACCTGAGGCTGAGATCGCCGAGATGGAAATAACATTCAGTTTATCAAGTACCACAAAGAAAATTAAGATCAGGCCGGTTATCCCAACCACCCAAGGTTTGCTCCCAAGTTGCCGTTTCAGGTATGTCACCAAAAAATTATTTGCCAGGATCAGCATACATAAAGATGCAAGCCAGGTCAGGGCCATGCTTCCACCTCCCTGCGGATGCACGATGGTGAAAGTTACCGGAATAAAAACCAGAAGCGGGATCAGGTTAAAAACATCTGCAATTGATCTTCCCATCATATAAAAAATTATCCTGTTTTTTCGGATGGGCAGATGGAGATATGATTCGATGGTGAGTCTGGGCAATGACTGCATCATAAAGCGGATGACCAGATCAGCCAGGAAGTAATAGATTATTATACCGTTGAACAGGTCAAACTGATTCCTGTCCGGGACAAGTTCTTCAAGTATCTTGCTCAATAATAGACCAAGCATTAGCAGGTAAACTCCAAACAGAAGCAGGAAAAAGCCAATCACAAGGTTCAGCACCAGGTTTTTGTGCCACATCGGTGAACGTGTAAGTGTTTTCCACTGTAAATTCAGGAATTTTAAAAACATTGGTCCTTGGTTAGTAAGTTAATTAATCACAGACGATCTTTACTGGAATGAAATCCTATTTGACCGGGAAAAGAATATGTGTCTCCAGTTTCATTGGATCTTTTTCAGTCATCGGGTCGTTTATGTAGATTTCCCATGGTCCTCCTGCCATTTCCTTATGTGTATCTTTGCAATACTGATTCAGTGCGTTATATGCTGGTTCGGTTTTTTCATAGGGCCCAAAATAGTATGCCATGACCGCATTCTGGCTTGGGATTTTCTCAGCCATGATCCTTCCTTTGTTCTTTCCTTCCTTATCAACAGGAATCCCAATTTTCATTACAGAACTCCTGGTTACAGAATCCCACTTCATGCAAATTGAAAATGGAGCCCCGGTTTGCCTGAGTCCACTGGCTTTAATGTAATTAAAGATCTCCATGTAGGCCTTTCCCATGACTTTTTCATAATCTTTAATCCCGGCTGAATCCACTACGAAAAGAGCAATTTGTTCAGGTATTTTTGTTTCTTCTATCCTTGGCCAGGATTTGCGCTGTTCGGCGATGATTTTAAGCCTGGCAAGTCCTTTGTCAAAATCAGGATTCATCATTTTCCCCATAAAAAGGCCCATGTATCTGGCTAATGGATTATACCCGAGATCGCCGTCATCCATCCAGGCTACTTTGCACGAATCACCCACCTTTTCAATTGTGATTTTTCCTTTGGATTTGTATTGCCCTTTTTGGAAGGCGATGTCGTATGCCACGAGCTCTCCTGGAACCAACCGGGTCAGCATCATTTCACCATCTTTCAGGATTTTACCATTCCAGATTCGCTTTGTGCCTACAACACCATCAGGGCCAACAAGTTCAAATTTAGCTGTTGTATCCAGTTGCCTTGTCCATGGAGTCCACAGATCCCAGTTTTGGTAACGGGATGTCAGGTCATAGATTACCTTTGGATTTGATTGAATAACGATTCCTCGTTCTACATGGTATTTAGAAGGCAACAGAAAGGCTATAACCAGAAGCACAACGATAAGTCCTGCCAGACCAATAAGGATGTTCTTGAATGCTTTCATAACTGCAATTTTTATTTGAAGTAAAGATAATTGAAAAACATTCAGAATAAAGAAGCGATCACAGAATTTAATGCAGCAGAAAGCTGTTTTACAATAGAGCGTTTAACAGCTTTTTCAACTTCAGGAAACCTGGGCTCTTCCATCTTCTTTTTCCATTCCAATGGAAACTTGTTCAGAGGATCATATTTCCCAGATAAATGCTTAATCCGTTTCTCCATTATAGAGTAATAGTCATTGTGTTCCATTACTTAATTTGCTTAAAAAGTGATAACTAATTTATGAAAATATCGCCCATGGATTGGTCAAAAATAATACTTCACAAAACTGATTACAAGCATTTTAAGTAATATTTCATACTTAAAATTCTGATTAAAACCCAACTGAACAATTTACTTAATATTTTTAAGTATAATTTTTTGCTTAAACTTGCTTAAGCAAATATTTAAGTATATATTTGCATAAAACTTAATGCTTAATGAAGAGATCTTTTTCTTTTAATGAAAAACCTGTTCTTTTCATCCTCAGGATCTTACCAACTCTACTCCCGGGCATTGAGAAAGTCATTGCTGTTAGTGTTCAGGAGAAGGAAATTCTTTCTGCCACCATGCTTAAAAATGACAATGGGGAGTATCAGCAGGAGCCAATCAAAATATCAGATTCAATTTCTATTCTGAAGCGCTTCCGTTCAGATAATTCACCTTATACATGGCTCAGAACGGAAGATCTTCCGTTTGAAGTAAAGCATAAAGAAAAGATTCAACTAAATATATTTAACGAGTTTAATAACAGTATACTATTAATAAGAATAAACAACGAAATTGACAACCAGAACGATCTTTTTTTCTTTTATTTCAACCAGGATCTTAGCAATTTTGGCACAGTCAGTTCCGATAAAATTTTATCTACGGATAATAAAACAATTATAGCCCATTTGCTCAGGAATTCAATTCTTGCTCACCTGGGGACACATAGGGAGGATAAGGAGTTGTTTACGACTCTTTCAGAAAATACCACGAAGATATTAGGCGAAACTGTTGAATCCCGGAAGGAAGTTGCTGCCCTGAATGAAAAGCTGAAAGATGGGATCATACATTTGTGCTACAGTTACTTAAGTGAAATTTCTGCAAAGAATTCCAGGACTTACCAGCTCTCAGATTCGTCAGTAAAGAAAATTCGGGATTACGATGGGGATTTTGAGAACCTGAGGAACATACTTGAGAAGGCTGCAAACTATGCTGATGCGATGACCCTCGTGAAAAGTCCTGAGCCGGTGGTTCTCTCGGGGCACCACATATTTTTTGATGTTGAACAGATTCAGGCTGAACCAGAAAGCATTCCAGAATATATAGGTGAGGTTCCGGTGAAATACGAAAAGACCTATAATTTATTAAACAGGCTTGAATATGCAGCCAACCAGGTAAAAACACAAAACAAAGTACTTACCAGTATGAATATCGGGAAAGCATGTAAGAAACCGATGTCTCCGCCTGCCATTACTGATGCACTAAAAAAACACAGGACCAAGATTGTCTACCTGTTCAATGCATTTCCAGGACTCTGGCAGGTTATCCGGAATGAATTCCGGCCGGTTCAGAACATCATGAATGCCAAACCCGGAGTGGAAAGGCTTTCTGCCTGACTGAATAGCCTTCTGCACGCATGGTTCACAGAAAAATTTCTATCTTTGTTTTTTCAGTTTAACTGTTATGATAATAGCTATAACCGGCGCAAATGGTCATGTTGGGATAAATTTGTGCCAAAAATTAATATCTGGCGGAGCCACTGTCCGGGCACTCTGCCATCAAAATGACTTTGCACTAAAATATTCAAACCCTCATGTTTTTCGAGGGGATTTGCTGGATCCGGCTTCCCTGGAGCCTTTTGTTGAAGGTGCTGACATCGTGTTTCACCTGGCAGCCAAAATATCAATTACCGGTGACCCTCATGGGACAGTCAGGAAACTTAATGTTGAAGGCACACGGAACATTGTCAATGCCGCACAGAAAGCCGGAGTAAAACGGTTGATTCATTTCAGCTCAATCCATGCATTCCAGCAATCGCCTCAGGATCTGCCGCTGGATGAGACGCGGTCTTTGGTGAATGACAAAGCTTTTTCGTATGACCGCTCAAAAGCCGATGGTGAAAGGATCGTCATGGAAGCTGCCAGAAATGGCCTGGATGCTTTTGTTCTTAGTCCCACTGCCATCATCGGTCCAATGGATTATGAACCGTCCCTAATGGGAAAAGCATTTCTGCAACTCTATCACCGCCAGATTCCTGCACTGGTCCCAGGCGGTTACAACTGGGTTGATGTCCGTGACATTGTTGATGCAGCCATCACCTCAATTGAAAAGGGAAGAAAAGGAGAAAAATATCTTTTAGGAGGGAAATGGCATAGCCTTAAAGAAATTGCAGTCATCATTCAGAAAACTACAAACAAGCAAACACCACAAACCGAAATGCCTTTCTGGCTTGCCCAGGCCGGGTTGCCATTCATAACTTTATACAGCAGGATCACCAATGCTGCACCCCTTTATACAAAAGAGTCTCTGGAAATAATCAAACATGCAAATAAGCTCATCTCGAGTTCCAAGGCAGCGAAAGAACTTGGATTCAAGCCCAGGCCTGTGGAAGAAACAATAAAGGATACGTTTGACTGGTTTGGTAAAAATGGTTTTCTAACATTAAAATAAGCGTGCGATGCCGGTTTCGACCTTTAATTTCATTGTTTTTGCCTGGATAGCGATTGCACTTGTAATCTTCCCGATTGTATTACGCGTTGTAGCCCCCTATGGAAGGCACACTACGACTTCGTGGGGACCAATGATACCCAATAAAGCCGGATGGATTATTATGGAATCCCCTGCTCTGCTTTTATTTGCATATTTATTTCTAACCGGTTCACACAAACCCACACTGGTTACCTGGATCTTTTTTGCTTTCTGGATGGTTCATTATATCAATCGTACACTGATTTTCCCATTTCGAATCAGGACTAAAGGGAAAAAGATGCCCCTTAGCATCGTTCTGATGGCATTCGGTTTTAACCTCGTCAACGGGTTTATCAACGGATACTATCTCGGATCGATGGCTGATAAATATGAGTTATCATGGCTTTACAATCCCTGTTTTATTATTGGAATTCTCCTGTGCATCTTTGGACTTGTGAAAAACTGGCAGTCCGATAATATCCTCATTCATCTCAGGAAGCCAGGTGAAAAAGGATATAAGATACCTGAAGGAGGTTTGTTCGACCTCGTCTCATGTCCAAACCACTTCAGTGAAATTGTTGAATGGTGCGGTTTTGCGCTCATGACCTCTAGCCTGCCAGGACTGGCGTTTGTCATCTGGACGATGGTAAACCTGGTTCCAAGGGCGCTTCATCATCACAAATGGTATAAGGCTACTTTTCCGGATTATCCTGCAGAAAGGAAAGCCCTGATCCCATATATACTCTAATGATCCATACTACCTGGTTCCGGCAAGGCTAAAGAATTATCATTTCTGGTAAAAAGCAAAGTGGGAATCAAATCTTGCTGATTGATTCCCACTACAAAAGACAACCGTAACCGCCTTGTGCTTCAAACTAAAAAATTAAAAACCTCTCTCTACGGAACACATTCTAATTATATTTAGCTTGACAAGGCGAATATACAATGATAATATCAGTAAAAACAAATTTTTTGAAGCCTGGTTATCATTTGTTATTAACAATAAGTTAATGTCTAATTCAGCATAAAAGTCAATTAATTCCTTCGTATGTTTTTGATGAAGCATCAATATTGACAAAAAAATCCCAATAAGTTATTTGTTTGGAAAATTTCAGAAATCGATGTGAATCGGGCAGAAACTTCAATCAATAGAAACCGTCAGTCCTCTACGGGTCATCTCTTCGAACCTGGGTTTAAGTTCACCCAAAACACCTGATTTTACAGGGCATTTTCCTTTAAAGTGGGCAATGTAAGCACATTGTTCAGCCTGGAGGTGTTCATGGTCACACACATCGATCAATGTTTGAATAACAAAGTCAAAAGTGTTTGTTTCATCATTAAACAGGATCAATTCCCTGCTGGAATCAATCAGTCCGCGTTCCTCGCCTGCCTGTTTTTGTTTTTGTTTAACCATTCCTAATTCAATTCAATGCAATAATACAACATTTGCCACAAAACAAATTGTAATTTTGATGAAAAAATTTCATGATATTTATCACTGATGACGCTAACTGAACTTACTTCCCGACTTCAGGATGAACTAATAAAGCCACTTCCTGGCAGAAATGTTCAGCTTACGATGTCATCAATCAAAAGGATCCGTGAATTATTTGATTTTTCAAAGCAGAACGAGGCCGTAAAGAGCAGCGTTCTGGTTCTTCTTTATCCTGGGATATCAAAGGATGCAATCCGGCTGGTGCTTATGCTCCGTCCAAAATATGATGGCATACACAGCGGGCAAGTCAGTTTACCCGGAGGTAAATTTGAAGCCTCTGATGCTGATCTGAGTGTAACAGCGTTGCGTGAGGCGCATGAAGAGATTGGTATTGATGCTGCAAAAGTCAGGATCATCGGGAAGTTGTCGGAACTTTATATACCACCAAGCAATTATCTCGTCCAGCCTTTCATCGGGGTTTCTGATACGGTGCCTGTATTCATCCCGGATCAGAAAGAAGTCGAAAAGATAATTGAGATTGATCTTGCAGATCTGTTAGATGAAAAAAATAGTATGAAGAAACCTATTCTCGTAAGGGGAGCAAACATTTTCGTTCCCTGTTACATCATTGACGGAAATATGATCTGGGGAGCAACGGCAATGATCCTAAGTGAGTTTAAAGAGTTAGTAAAAAGGAGCGGCTTATGAATTCCTCAGGTTGATTTCATAGGTCAGTTCACAGATCTTTTTCAGCATGGCTGCCATGCCACAATAGTTATCCAATGAAAGATTCACTGCCTGCCTGATTTTTACAAGCAGTTCCTCATTGTTCGCAAAATCCTTCCCTGAAAATTCATAGCTGAGATGAATTTTTGTATAAACTTTTGGATGGGTTTCCGTTAGTTCGGCGGTTACTCTGATCCTGAATGTATCAAAAGCAACTCTTTTTTTTCCCAGGATTGAGATCACATCCATGGCAGTACATCCTGAGAGTGCAGCCAGAAGAAGTGGCTTAGGCCGCGGGCCAGCGTCTTTGCCCCCAACCTGTTCGTCAGCATCCATCGTGATTTTATGACCATTGATCGTTGTTTCAAGTGCCATATTTCCGATCCAGCCGGAAGTAATAGTATGAATCATGTGATTTGAATTTGAAACTATTTCTTGGTTGAGGAATTGGGAAAGCAGAAGGATCCCGGAATCCTGCCCACCTGGTAAGAGTGGAGCAGCTGTCCGTTGGCGGAATTGAATTGATAAACCCAGCCATTTTGCACATAATCGACCGCATCAGACACAAAGATATTGCCATTGGCGGGGTTGATTCCAAGTCCATAGAAGAGCCTGCCCTGTGAAGGAATGACAGCCTGTGAAGGAAGTGTGGCTGCGGTGACCGGCATCTGGAAAATTCCATCCCGGATAAAATATAACGTATCACCTGTACCGTTGATGCAAAGCCTGGACGGAATATTCTGTGTTTCCGTGAAGGTAAATGTTTTCTCAACCTCAAGCAGCAGCGGATCAATCCGTATCAGCGAGGGAGCTTCAACATGATCATATCCGCCGGTACAAAGGACCCAGACTTTTTCCTTTTTATCAATTACCATTCCGAGCGGTTCCTTGCCAGTTTTGATACTGTCAATAATCTGATCTGTGAGTGTATTAATGACAAAAACTTTTGCACTTCTGCTGGAGTTTGGGTCGGTATATTTTCCGATAGCCGAAACAAACATCATGTTCCCGAAACTTACCATTCCTTCAGTCCAATTGGCAGTTTTGATAACCGATTTCACCTCCATTGTACGAAGGCTGACCACCGTGATGTCTCCGAGAAGGTTAGTAACATATGCTTTATCAGCGTTGATAAATGCAATATCGCGCGGGGAATTGAATCCTGACAAGGATTTGATGGATGAAAAGTCCTTCAGGGAAACTATCTCAACAGCATTGGAATTATTTACCACGATATAGCCCTTCCTTCCTGAAATGTTCATGCTTTGGGCAACATCACCAAGCGACCTGTGATTTTCTGGTCGAAACAAATCAGGATCAACGGTGTTGTTGGAAAAATTGATAAAGGAAACGGAAGCATTACCCCAATTAAAGTTTCCTTCATTGACAACAAACACGCCATTGCTTAAGGAGTCCGGAGGAGTCACCGGGGGTGTCACATTGGATTCCCTGATAGGGTTCTTGCTGCATGAAAAAGCGGATATGAGAATACCAAAAATGAACAGCCCTTTCAGGAGGTCATGAAAATATTTATGAGCCCGTATGATGGTGAATTTTTTGGTTAATATATTCAACTTAATCAGGTCGTTGATTAATAAAATTGAATTTCAGCGTCACTGCATAATTTCGTCCGGGCATAGGCCGATTCACAATAGACTGATAATCCAGATTCAACAGGTTATTGATTTGTAGTTGTAAAGATAGTACAAATTTTTTTACATGAATGTTTTTTCCGAAAATAATATTTGAAATGGAATAACCTGGCATATAGGTCTCATTATCAGTTCCTATATACCTTTTACTAACAAAAAGGAAGTTGTATGAGAGGTAAAATTCATTTCTCTTTAGTGAAAGTGTTGAATTCAGTGAATGAACTGGGATGTAGATAAGTTGTTTACCCACTGATGCATCATTGGGGGATTGCGCTTTTTCGCTGGTTGACCTGCAAAAACTGTAATTGTTATCAAATGAAATTCTTCCTTTCCAGACCTCCCACCAGAGATTCAAACCAACTTCCAATCCCCTGGCCAGTACCTCGCTGACATTCTCAGGTCTCCAGACAGAGCTGTTGCCAGAAACCGGGCTCCATTGGATAAGGTCTTGCATTTGCGAGTAATACCCGGTAAGCATAGCTTCCAGGAAAAAAACGTGCCTTTGATCAAGGAATGAGTATGTCAGACTTATTTCGGTGGCATAGTCGGTTTCAGGCTGCAGATCAGGATTTCCGTATGGGCTCCAGTACAAATCATTCAGGGAAGGATAGCGGTGGTTGACAGAAACATTAGCATTCAGACTGAGATCAATCTTTGTGAATGGTTTGTATTCAATTCCCAATCCGGGAATCAGGGGAAGAAATTTCCCGTCAATAACGTCCTGCCTTATCACAAAAGTGAAATCAATCTTTTTTTGAAGGTCATATACAAACTCGGAGAAAATGCCGATGGTGTTCCGTGTTTTCCTTGCATCATAGGAATCTGAGATTACCCAGTCATAATTTAAATCCAGACCAGGTTTGATACTCAGGTTCCGGATTCCTGAATAAGCCCATTTGATGCGGTTTGTCCAGGAATAGACCTGGTGTTTGTAAACGCTGTCGGCGGGAGTTGAACCATCGGTAAACCGCATGAACTGATCAACAAGGGCTGTGCGGAATGACAGAATGTTTTTATTTCCCAGCAGCTTACCTTCGATCATGCTTCGGAGCGCGCGATCGTATTGTGAAGAATAATTAAGTGGCGACAGCGATGGGATCTTAGAGTCATTTTCACTGTACCAAATTCTGGCGGTCACAAAGTATTTATTGGAGAATCTGAAGAATGCTTCCTCAGAGATACCGCCCATGGAGTATTGTGCATTGGTTAGCTTCTCTGTTGTATTTGTCAGATCATCATAATAGGGAAAGTTATTGGCGGACGATCCGTAATTTATTTTTGTGACGGACTGAACATTTTGATTCCCCACCCCTACCCCTGCTGTAGTAGTATATGTTGAAAAACTGGCAGCCGTCTGACTGAAAAGAATGTTCTCTTTATTGTTCCAGTCAGGGTTCGTGACCAGGTTGACAATTCCACCGAATGCTCCGCTTGACTGGCTAATACCTGCTGGTCCGTAAAGGATCTCAACATTGTCAAACTGGGATACCGGAGCTTGCGAAAGGTCCATCGTTCCAAGCATGGGTGAATTGATGTCGATCCCGTTCCATTCCACCTGTGTGTGATTGGCCGTAGTCCCGCGCAGGGATGGTTGTGCAAGACTTCCATTTCCGTAGGATTTAATAAAAATGGTTGAATGCTGGGCAAGAATGGTTGACAGGTCGGCATTGATCTGAGGAATCAACAATGAAGAATCGATCCTGACTTTTTTAAAACCCGGATTCTGAACAAGAAAATTTGATTTTACCTCGAATCCAGCCAGGTTTAACGTGTCTTTCAGGCTTTGGGCAAATATCGTTTGACTGCAAACCAAAAGAAAAAATAACAGAACAACCCGGTTATGTGTCATTGCTTTTATAAAATCCAAAGTTTGAATTGGCGAGATTGTTAAAGCTTAATGATCTTACGGGATTGGATTGTTCCATCTGGGAATCTGAATTGAGCGAAATAGACCCCAGGTGCCAGAAAAGAGCAGTTAATTTTTGAAACGGAGGTAATCCTGTCAATTTTCATTATCTCAGTCCCAGCAATGTTCGCCAGGGTAAAGCTGCAGGCAGAAGAAACCGGAATATGTATTACCAGGGAATTTTCCACAGGATTAGGATAAAGGCGAACATCCTGAAGAATCCCCGGTTCCTTCACGGATTCCTGCATATCGTTGATCACACCCACAGCATCCAGGTCGAATCCACAGGTGTTGAAAGGTGTTGGCCACGGGTCATTCACAATGTTTCCCAGGCAGTCATGTGATGCATAAGGAGCTGTAATATTTCCGACAACATCGATTATTTTAACATGGGTAATTTTATTGATATCCAGCCCTGAAATCCCTTTCAGGGTATCCAGGTCAAACGGAGTTCCGAAAAGTACTCTGTATTTTCCGGCCAGGTTATTGATCTTGGTGGGATCTGTCGTTCCGAAAGTTCCCACCTGGGTGGAAGTTTGTGTATAAGAAATGGCGGGAAAGCGAAAATAATTAATACTGTCAGAACTGACTTCTACAAATGCCAGTTCCAAAAATGTCCCGTCAAGACTATTCTCAAAGACTGCAAAGTCAGGGCCGGGACCATTGACGATTGGGCTTTCAAAAGTCAATATCGCAAAACCACCATCCCCAAGGCTTACCGTTGCATTGTCTGCAATGCCAAGCGCATCTGATTCTGATCCATAGCTGGCCCTGTTAAGTCCATTATAAACAACGTTTGTGTCAGCAATATTTACGAATCCCCTGGTGACTTTACAGGTTTTTGCCCATGCGATAAATGCTGTGCTGTCCATATACATGGCGGTAGTACCGGGCTGGCCGGCTGCCGGGGGGAATTGTGCAGGGCACGGATTTATCAGCAATGAGAAAAGACAAGCAAGGATATAGTTTATTATGGAAGAAATTTTCATCAGATGCTATTTGGGCTGTGGTGCACAACAACTTTACCGACCAATAAATAAAGATCTAAGTTACTCAATCAAAAGGGGGCTCTGAAGATTTTATTTAACAATGAACTTACGCGAAACTACTTCATGTCCTGTATTTATTGACAACAAGTAAATTCCGGATGTTAATCCTGAACAGTTGACTCTGAGGTTCCTGATCTTACCGCTTAAAGGCTGGGAATAAACGATCCTGCCGGTCAGATCAATAATATTAATCACACAAGATTCTGTATCTTCTGAATAATTCAAAGTCAGAATGTCAGTTACCGGGTTCGGCGAGATGGTAATACTGTTCCTGCTGATCTGGTCACTGGGAACTGAAGCCGGGGTTCTGTAATCAATCGCTATGCCATCAGCATTGATGCCAGTTGCATAAGACCCGATGGAATCGCCATTGAGTGCCGCAATGACTCCGATTCCAACGTTTGAGAAATTTCCAATGGTAAGATAAAACTGGTTGTTGATATAATCAAGCGTTCCGGCATGAATGATAACTGCCCCTGTAGAACTTGGCGGAGGAATAATGTTGGTATCGGCAATCTGGTGTGTATCAAGGTTGATTGAACCCACGCCGTCGTTGATATTTACATAGAGAAGGTTATCTTTTATTCCATATCCATCACCAATTCTTACATTGAACACATAGTTCTGGAAAGTGCCGGCATTCACATTATACATGGTAATGCTTCCCTGGTTCAATCCTCCGTAAGGTGTTTTATTAACTGCGCAGATGTAGCCATTATAATTATAAAGGTTCCAGATGCCAATTGCATCTGTTCCCAAGTCAACTTCACCTATCAATTGCCAGTTTGCAGCAGGATTGATGATTGCCAGTTTGCCCCTCGTTCCCATCCAGCCACTGTCAATTGCAACATAAAGCAGGTCCTGCGACATGATGGCCCCGCCGCATTCACCGGAAAGGCCCTGGACAAATCCGAGCAATGCAAGATTGCTCCCATCCAGTATCTCAACAAAAAAATGCTTAACCGGGTATTGTTTTGTAACGATCAGCCTGTTCTGGTTAAAATACATTATTCCCACACCGGAATCTGCAATGGCTGCAATCCGTTGGTAGGTGTCAATGTTATACATAACAATGGAGTCCTCTGCTGCAACGTAAGCAACATTTCCATTGATGACGACATCCTGTACAGATTGCGTATAAATAGTACCAAAAACATTGACTGTCCTGGAGGCTGGGTTGTATGACTGAACAGTAACAAAGTCTGTGTAAGGCGGCGCCTCATAAATTCCTCCATTTGCAACAATTACCTGGTTCACCCATTCATTACGCTGGGCCTGAATATGTAAAGATCCTGCCAGGAGAATAATTATTAATGCCGTTTGTAAAATTAATCTGTTTTTCTTGAGGTAAATCATCGTTTTTCTAAGGTTTTGAGTTGGAATTGCAGCCATTGAATTTGCACAAAATTATTAATTTTTTCCGTTCATATCAATATTTTTAATATTTTTACCTTCTCTAAGCAACAGTATATTGAACATGAAAATCAAGGGAAAATCATTTTTTTTTCTGATTTGTTTTACCCTCTCACTTTTCTGTTTTTCATCATGCTCGCACTCAAGGAAATCTTTGTGTTCAGGGAATATTACCCCAAAGAGTTCTTACAGCAAGCGAAACAAAAGCAATTATAGCAAACGCTATTCTTACAAACCCAGATCAGTAAGAAAAGACTACGTGATAAAAAATGGAATTGCGCATTAATAAAATTCTTCGTCTTTCCATACTGTTTATTTTCCTCTCATTACTATCTTCCTGTTATGTTATCCGGTCCATCTTCTGGTATCCAACCGGAATTCATGATCAGAAAAGGTTTGATGCTGATTCAATCCGAAACCAGCTGCCATTTTCAAATTTTAAGGAAAGTCATACAACACAACAATTCAGTATTCATGGCAAGTTTTTAATTTCAGGGAACAATCTTTCTTTTGACGATGTCCTGGCGAATAGTCATACGCTTGCCTTCCTTGTTATCCGGAATGACAGCCTGCTTTTTTCAAAGTATTTCAATGGTTATGATGAGTCATCCACACTCCCCTCTTTTTCTGTTGCAAAATCGTTTGTTTCCGCTTTAACCGGGATTGCGATATCGGAGGGTTTCATCAGAAGCGTGGATCAGCCGGTGACAGATTTTTTTCCCGAACTGAAAAAACGGGGATTCGGCAAAGTGACCCTGAAGCATTTACTGACCATGCGTTCCGGACTTAATTTTAAGGAGGGCTACAACAATCCTTTTGGTGATGATTCGAGAATATATTATGGTAAGAATCTGAAGAAATTCATGTTCAGGCTGAAGGTAGCTTCCGAGCCAGGGGCAACCTATTCCTACCAGAGCGGGAACACACAACTTATGGCTTTGGTACTTGAAAAAGCAACAGGGAAGAGCCTTTCTGAATACATGGAAGAGAAAATATGGAAGCCTCTAGGGATGAAATATCCTGCAACGTGGAGTGTTGACAGTAAACGCACTATGGAAGCGAAGGCCTTTTGCTGTATCAATGCCACAGCCCCTGATTTTGCACGATTTGGCCAGTTGTTTCTAAATCACGGCACATGGGATGGAACGCCTGTTGTTCCTGAACAATGGGTCAAGGAGTCACTGACCATCCAGAATGATTCAAAGGATTCACGCGGTTATCCATACACCTACTTCTGGCGTGTGAGAGATGACGGGGAATTCTTTGCTTATGGTGTTTTGGGACAGTATATCTATGTTTGTCCTTCAAAAAATGTGGTGATCGTCAGGATGGGTGATAAGGCAGGTGGAGTCAACTGGCCCGGTTTTTTCCATCTCCTGCTGCAACAGTTATAGACCTCCCGTAAGCCAGGTCGGTTCAAAGACTTTCTTCAAAAAAATCTTCGTGATCAGGATAAAAAAATGATCCTTTTGATTTTTCCAGGGAATAGGTAAAGTAGGTGATAATGCCTTCAGCACATAACAAGTTCTCCTCACCCTGGTAGAGTTTCACTTCAATATCTGCCAGGTTCCTGCGCATCTTCTTGATGCGGGCGCGCAATGAGACCATTCCCTTGTCAACAAAAACCGGCTGCAGGTAACGAACATTCATGTTCGAGGTGACGCCGGAGCGTTGTACTTTAACGTAGACGACCCAACTTGCAGTCTCATCCATTAATGTTGCCTGGATTCCACCGTGCAGCACATTCTGGTAACCATGAAAGTGTTCGGCAGGCTTCCATTGTGAGAGAATTTCATCCCCTTCCTCGGTGAAATGCAACTGGAGTCCCAGGGCATTATCCGGTGAACAACCGAAACAGTTATAGCCTTCTCTGCCGGCAAAAGGATTCCGGATTTTTCTCATATTCAAAATTCAAAAAGAAGATGAAACTTATTTGCCAGGAGCAACAGCTTTGAATTTGGTGGTTTTAATGGCTTTGCCCATTTCATCATATTCTGTCCACACCCCGTCTTTTTCACCATTGAGGTACTTTCCAGAAACTTTGACTACATTGTTCCGGAAATATTCCAGGTATTCGCCATTGAGAATATTGTTATGATAATTTGCAACCGATTGCAGTGTGTCATTCTCATAATACGTTTTCTGGATACCATCAAAGAGGCCATCTTTATAATTGTATTCAGCCACCAGTTTTGCTGCTTTGTTGAACCACTTTACAGTACCGTCTTTGATGTCATCTTTAAAGTTGGCTTCTTCCTGGATTTTTCCATTGTCATAGAACAATTTAGACGATCCGTTTTTCTTGCCGTTGGCATAAGTAACCTCTGACAATGGTGTTTCATTATATGTATTGAAAGCGGTAGATACTCCGTGAAGCAGCCCGTTCTGATAATACTCCTGGTTGATTATTCGGTTTTTCCTGTCGAACGTCAGGGAGATCCCGTCTTTCTTACCATTCTTGAAATTGTCAAGCTTAATGAGGAGGTTCGCCTGGGTTGTCATGACCCAGATGCCGGTCTTAATGTTTTTCTCATAGTATCCCTTTGAGATCATGTCGCCACCGTTTGACTCTTCCCAATATCCTGTTTTCAGGTTGTCGGAGCTCATTTTATTAATGGTATCTGACTTCTGCACAATGGCTTGAACCGGGGCTTGTGGTTTGTTATCAAAGTTTACTTTTTTCTCCACTTTCTGTGAGAAAAGGAATACCGGCATTGCAATAATAACTGTGATAAAGAGAAAGATACGTTTCATAGGTTCTTAATTTTTTGTTTTGACAAAAATAGTAAATAATGGAAATGGATAAATTCTTTATTGAGGAATTTTCCCATGCAGGTCAAATTGGTCTGCTGAAATGATCTGAACGGTATAAAAATTTCCGATGACCAGGTCTTCCTTTCCTGCCCGGATCAGTATTTCATTATCCACTTCAGGTGAATCAATCGCTGTGCGGCCGATGAAATAATCCCCTTCTTTCCGGTCGATGATTACTTTCATCAACTGGCCGATCCTGGCCTGGTTCAATTCGAATGATATCCCTTCCTGGATTTCCATCAACTCCTCCATCCTGGCTTGCTTGACTGTTGCCGGAATGTCGTCGTGATAAATAAAAGCTGCAGTATCTTCTTCATGGGAATACATGAACACACCCATCCGTTCGAATCTGGAGGTTCTCACAAATTCCTTAAGCTCTTCAAATTCTTTTTCAGTCTCCCCGGGATAACCAACGATGAATGTAGTGCGGATTGCAACACCGGGAACAGCCGATCGGATGGAATGTACCAACCGACGAGTCTCATCTTCATCCATCCCCCGTTTCATCGATTTCAGGATCCGAGAACTGATGTGCTGAAGCGGAATATCGATGTATCTACATATATTTGTATGATTATTGATTACCTCCGGCAATTCCATCGGGAAACCGTCGGGATAAGTATAATGTAATCGAAGCCATTCAAGTCCCGGCAATGACGCGAGTTTTGAAAGCAGTTCGGGCAATTTCCTTTTCTTGTAGAGGTCAACACCATAATACGTGGTATCCTGGGAGATCACATTGATCTCTTTAACGCCCTGCCGGATGAGTGATTCCGCTTCACTGAGAACCTGTTCCAAAGGTTTCGAAACATGATTGCCGCGGATCGCAGGGATCGAGCAGAAAGAACAGGAGCGGTCACATCCTTCGGCAATTTTCAGGTATGCGTAATGGGATGGAGTAGTCAGGTAACGTTCACCGATAAGGTTTGAACGGAACTCACCTCCCACCCTTTCAATAATTTGTTTCAGTTCATTGACACCGTAGAATTCGTCAACTTCGGGGATTTCTTTGAGAAGTTCTTCTTTGTATCGCTGGGAAAGGCATCCCATGACGAACAGGTTTTTCAGACGGCCTGTATTTTTTGCCTCTACAAATTGGAGAATCGTATCGATGGATTCCTGTTTGGCATCGAGTATGAAGCCGCAGGTATTGATGATTGCAGTGTCGAGCAGGTCACTTTCGTTAGGATCCAGGATCAGTCTGAAATGGCTTGCATCCAGCTGTTTCATCAGGACTTCAGTGTCAACGAGGTTTTTGGCACATCCGAGTGAAACGATACCGATGGCGTGAGGATTGGTTTTAGTCTTCAATGCGGGATCTAATTCTTAAAGAGGCTGTCGACATATTCAAAACGGTTAAATACCTGGAGGTCTTCCATTTTTTCACCGATGCCGATATATTTCACAGGAATTCTGAACTGGTCTGATATTCCTATAACGACACCGCCTTTAGCAGTTCCGTCAAGTTTCGTCAGGGCGATCGCATTGACTTCGGTAGCGGCCGTGAATTGTCTGGCCTGTTCAATGGCATTCTGCCCGGTTGATGCATCGAGGATCAGCAGGACTTCATGAGGTGCTTCGGGGATGAGTTTCTGGATTACATTGCGGATCTTTGAAAGTTCATTCATCAGGTTGATCTTGTTATGCAGACGGCCGGCAGTATCAATGATCACTACATCTGCATTTCGAGCAATGCCTGCTTTTACCGTATCATAGGCAACGGAAGCCGGGTCAGAGCCCATGGCCTGCATGATGATCGGAACATCGGCTCTTTTCGCCCAGATGTTCAATTGGTCCACAGCGGCTGCGCGAAATGTATCGGCAGCACCAAGAAGCACAGAATATCCTGCCTTCTTGAAATTATATGCAAGTTTCCCGATGGTGGTTGTTTTCCCGACGCCATTGACGCCCACGACCATGATCACATACGGGCGGATGGATCCAGGAAGGGAGAAATCAGCCAGGTCTTTGACATTATTCTCCTGGAGCAGATCTGCAATCTCTTCCTTCAGCATGGTATTCAATTCCGAAGTGCTGGTATATTTATCCTTTGCTGCTCTCTTCTGAATCCGTTCGATAATCTTTAAGGTGGTTTCCACGCCGACATCCGACGAGATCAATATCTCCTCGAGGTTATCAAGGACTTCATCATCAACCTGGGATTTACCAATCAGAACTTTTGAAATCCTCGACAGAAGGCTGGTTTTGGTTTTTTCCAGTCCTTTATCAAGGTTTTCCTTTTTATCTTTTGAAAGAAATGAAAAGAATCCCATATCGTAAATCCGTTCTGTTTATAAAACTAGCAGGAACAAAAAAAGGCTTCTTTCCCAAGGGAAAAAAGCCTTTTCACCTTCATGTGAAGGAGATTAATTTTTTGCGTTGGTCAGAAAGTCCTTCACAAGGTCATTAGAAACAATGCTTTCTTTAAAAACGTATGCTCCGGATTTGCCGGTTTTTGTCATACGGATAACCTTTGTAAAATCTTTTCCGCTGCCAGTCTGGAATGTTGCAACAACTTTCTTTGCCATGGTATATCGTTATTATTTGATTTCTTTATGCAATGTAACCTTTTTCATGTAAGAATTGTACTTCTTCAGCTCTAGACGTTCAGGAGTATTTTTCTTATTCTTCTTGGTAATGTACCTTGAGATGCCAGGGACACCGGCTGCTCTTTGCTCAGTGCATTCAAGGATTACCTGTATGCGTTGATCTTTACTCTTCTTAGCCATTTTCTTCCACTTTTTATTTTGGGACTGCAAAAATATGCTTTTTCATATTAATAACCAAAATAATTTCATACTTTTAACCTTCTTCAATAAAGTTTATTTGACTTGGCGGATTGGTCCTCATACATCAAAGGGTTTAAAGCCTATCTTCAACTGGAGCGTTCGTTGTCCGGCAATTCAGTTGAAGCTTATCTTCATGATGTCATGAAACTGACTCAATTTCTTGATGTCTCATCGCTTAACCTGCAACCCGCAGAGGTGGAATTAAAGCATCTTCAGGACTTTCTGCGATGGATCACAGAATTGGGGATGACAGCCCGCACCCAGGCACGCGTAATCTCAGGACTGAAGGGGTTTTACAAGTATCTCCTGCTGGAAAACCTGGTCCGGACTGATCCGACTGAGATGCTTGAATCGCCAAAGATCGGGAGGAAGCTGCCTTCAACCATGAGCATCCAGGAGATAGACCTGCTGCTCAATGCCATTGATCTCAGTAAAACCGGGGGCGAACGCAATCGTGCCATGCTGGAAACGCTTTACGGATGCGGTCTCCGGGTGACAGAACTGGTCGAGCTGAAAATCTCCTGCATCTATTTTAAGGAAGGATTTCTGAAGATCATCGGAAAAGGGAACAAGGAAAGACTGGTTCCATTAGGGAGTGTCGCACAAAACAGGTTAACAAGCTATCTTGATTTTATAAGACCGCACATTCCACTGAAGAAGGGATTCGAGGATTTTGTCTTTCTCAACCGGAGAGGATCCAAGCTTACCCGTGTCATGATCTTTACAATCATCAAAGATCTTATTAAAAAAACGGGGTTAAAGAAGAATGTGAGCCCGCATACTTTCCGGCATTCATTTGCGACACACCTGGTTGAGGGCGGTGCGGATCTGCGGGCGGTGCAGGAAATGCTGGGACATGAATCCATCACAACCACGGAGATCTACACTCATCTTGACCGCGAATATCTCAGAAGTACGATCCTGCAGTACCATCCAAGAGGTTGATTTTTCTGAAAAGGCAAAGAAAAGTTTGATGCCATGGCTGACAATTACCGGGTTTATTGTTGAGGGTGAAGAACAACCTTTTTCAGCAATGTGACATTTACATCTTTGTACAGAATCTGCCAGTTTCCTGAAGTTTCCAAAGTCTTCGTGAGGGAATCAAATACATTCTTTTCCAACGGATAACTATATTCCTTCTGAGAATAAATGATATACCTGGCATCCTTGATCGTTGGAAACTGGTAAATCCGGTCACGGTATGCAAGGTGCGGTAAAAAAGGTGATTCTGCACTTACCACAGCATCTCCGGGGATCCTTGACAGTTGCTCATATACTTTGCTTACATCATAATCTCTTGAATAGTGCGAATGCTGGTAAATCCTGATCCTTGATTTATTTGTAAAGATCATGGTATGATCCATGATCCTGATCGTGCAAATCAAAGTAGTAACCAGGACTAAAATTGTGATTACCCTGGAAATCCTGGTTTTCCTGAAATCCGAGATCACTGAAAAAATCGCGATTGCCATGATTGGTGCAAATTCAATGCTGTATTGTCCGTCAATTCCCCATATTGTGTATGTATCATTGAAGAGTTTCTGGAAATAAACCGGGATCAGCATCAGGAGATATTTTGGTTTCCATACCAGCAGTGGCAATCCTGAAACCAGCACCATGACATGGAACTCGGCCTTGGCATAATCCCCGAAAGGATTATGGGTATGATTAATGAACAAAGTCCAAAAGGATTCAAGCGGATGCCTGAAAAGGAAAAGAAAGGCTTCCAGGAAATTGTTCCCCAGCACCGAATAATTAAAATGGGGATAGGTATTATTATTTGATAATGCCGGCATAACCACAGCTGTTATCAGCAGGAAATAGAAAACCGACAAAACAGAAGCGCAAACAAGAAAGTTTCTCCAGAAATGATCTTTCCTGTATTCAATGATAAGTCCGAGACAAATGAAGGCCATCCATAGGGAGACGTTTTCTTTGGACACGAGGATGAAGATAAAAAGAAAGCTTGTTGCCAGCACCCTTTTCTGCCTGATGAAGCAAAAGAACCAGGGAATGAGACAGGCAGCGATAACATTGCTGTGGTAATCGAATGAGACTGCAGAGAAGACCCCGAAAAACAGGTAGAAGTAGAATGCAGCGCAAAGTGCAAATCCATCCGGTTTTCCTTTCAGATAGAAATACCGGTAAACCCCTGCCCCGCCCAATAAGATAAAGAAGATCTGAACAATCAGAAGTGTACAGGTCTTAAATAATAATGAAAGCGGTGAAAAAAGAATGAGATAGAGGTCGAAATGATCGGATAGCAGATTTTCATTGACCTCTTTGAATACGCAGCTGTCATTCCAATGGAAATGAATGTAATCATAAAGTGCATTGGTGTATGCCCCGAGATCGAGTGCATAAGTCCTGAAAAAGTAATGATTCACAAAGGAGATCAGGGAATAAATGACTCCAAAAACCAGCGCGAGCAGGATCAGGTATTTATATTTCCGCATATCCATTCTTCTCACAGCGGTGAATGTTTTATCATGATGTCATCCCAAAGATCACTTTGCACCCGGAGCTACTTAAAGGGTGAGTTAGGCTCTTTTGCCATATGGTTATATACCATTTTATCCATGAAGGAAGGAAAAAATTTAT
>TBL_comb47_HYPODRAFT_10000721_pt1 | contig 43718 bp, 32 predicted proteins | sample TroBogypolimnion_40_FD_10682 | JGI IMG/M metagenome (IMG submission 10682)
CGATACCAGCCATTCTTCGCCGCCACGAAAACCCCACAATTCCGCGCAGGCCATGAAAAACACCCGCCAATAAACCCACCAGCGAATTTCGCTGCCGGCACCGTAGGTTTGCGCAAAGAGCGGGAGAATTTCCACACGGTTTGCATCCATGTTCGCCAGCCAGGCCTCGGCCGTTTTTTGATAGTGCGTGCCGTTGACTCGCCAGTGGCTTTCCAATTTCAAATCGTTTTGGAAATGCAGCAGCAGATCATCGCTGGGCATGATGCCGCCAGTGAAAAAATACCGCGCCATCCAATCCGACGCGTCGCGCGCGACAAAATGATAGGCATATTCGCGATGCGTAAAAATGTGGACGAATAATTTTCCGTCCGGGCGCAGCCAGCGGGCGATGTTCGCGAGCAGCCGCTCATAATTTTTCATGTGCTCAAACATCTCGACAGACACGACGCGATCAAACTGCTCCGCCACGTCAAAGCGGTTCATGTCACAGGTGATGATGCGTAAATTTTTCAACCCGCGCCGCTGCGCCTCGGCATCAATGTGCTCTTTCTGCGAGGCGGAATTGGAAACGCCGGTGATACGCGCCGCCGGATAATTTTCCGCCATCCACAGCGACAACGAACCCCAGCCGCAGCCCAGTTCGAGAATCGATTGGCCATCCGCGAGCTGCGCCCGCTTGCAGGTCAGTTTCAGCATCGCCTCCTCGGCTGCGTCCAAAGTCGCCACGTCGGCCGGCCAGAGCGCGCTGCTGTATTTCAACCGCCGGCCGAGGCAAAGCTGATAAAATCGCGTCGGCACTTCGTAATGTTGTTCGTTCGCGGCCTGCGTTTCGATGGCGATGGGACTGCGCTTCAGCTCCGCCACCAGCGCGAGCAACTGCGCCTGTTGCGCGGCGGCATCACCACGATTTTCTTCGCGGAGCCGCGCGCGCAACAAGCGCCGGATGCCGAGACGGATCAACGCGTCTGGCAGGAGATTTTTTTCGAGCAACCGATCCAGCCAGGCCGGCGGCGGAACGGGAGCGGGGGATGACTGGGCTTGATTCATAAAAATAATTAACGCGCAGGTGGTTTCGGTTTCTTAAACCACGGCACAAACACGCTGGTGGTCTGCTGATATTCGCGATAGGCGTTGCCTTTGCGCTGCACGGACAATTCTTCGGTTAGGGGAATGCCGGTGACGCGCAGCAGAAAAAAGAGCATTAGCGCCGGACAATAAATCGTCGCGCACCCCAGCGGTGAGCCGAGCGCGAACACGAAAAACCCCACCCACACCAGCCATTCAAAAAAATAATTCGGATGCCGCGAATAATACCAGAGTCCGCGCTGGCATATTTTGCCTTTGTTTTCCGGCCGGGAACGAAATTGTTTCAGTTGCCAATCGGCGACGGCTTCGCCGACGACAGCGAAAAACCAAATCATCACGCCCAGCCATTCTAACTGGGAAATTCCGGGTCGATCGTTCCGGCAAACGATTAAAAACGGAATGACCAGCAGCACGATCAGCACGGCTTGGAGTTCAAAAAAGATTAGTACTTGCGATTTGAGATTTTTGCCCCATTGCGCGCGGAGCTTGGCATAGCGCACATCTTCGTGCGGATGATGGCCCCGGACGCGGGAAAAAAGATGCGTCCCCAAGCGCACGCTCCACAGCGTCGCCATGCCGGCGATAAGCCAGCGCCGCGTCGGGTCGCCGTGCGCCGTGGCCGCAAAAAAAATCGCCGCCGGCGCGAAGGCATACGACCACGCGATGTCCACGATGCCAAGATTATTGATGCGCAGCGCGAGCCACCAAATGCCCAGCATCAACGCGCTCGCAAACGCGACCACCGGCCACAGGAGTTGGAGGAATTCAGTCAGCATGTTATTTTTTGAATTGCGCCAGTTTTTTCAGCGGCGACAACGCGGTGAAATAGATCAGCGCCGCCACCATCGGCGCGCTGAGCAGCCAAGCGAAAATTCCGTGCAGACCGGTCAGCCCGAATTCGCGCAAAAAATTTCCCGGCGCGGCGTGAAATTGCTGTAACATTTGCGGGATGGAAATAGGCACGGGCGGTGCGCGCAGCAGCCATTCGCCGCAGCGAATGAACGGCAGCAGCAGCGCGAATTGCAACGGGTAGGCCAGCCAGTTCACGAGTTGGATGACGGGTTGGTTCAGCCTGAGCCAGAAGGCGACGACGGCGCACAGGAACGTGGTCGCACCGAGAATCGGAAACAGAGCGAGACTGACACCCAGAGCGAGCGTCAGCGCAATCTGTTGCGGCGTGAAGCCTTGCGTCAATTGCGCCACGATCAAGCCAACGACGCGTTCGCGCCAGAACTTTTTGAGGCGTGAGGAATTTTCTATGGCTGGCATGGCGCATGAAATTATTTTTTAGACCGCAGCAAAAACTGTTCCATCGTGGCGTTCATCGGCAGCCGAAAAACCGTGAGCAGCAAATAGCTCGCCATGGCGATGTTGCCAAGCAACAAAATCGCGAGCAGCCAAGCGATGCGCGCGACGTTGGAAGTTTCCTTGTAGGCGAGCCAGAGGTAAAACGTGAGGAAGCCGAAATAGCAATCGAACAGCGTGGCGATAAACCACGGATGCGTGACAAGTGCCTGCGGCGTTTTCCAGAGCGCACACTGACAACTCGCCCAACTCGTCACGCCGAGCATGGTGACGAGGACAAACGTAAAGGCGCCGCGTAGAAATAGAATCATGGCTGTTGCAAGGTGGGATTGTTGGGCCGCGTGTAAACCGCCTGCACCACGCTGATGTTGCGCATCGCGAACGCGGCTTCGCAGTAGGACAAATAATAATTCCATTTGCGCAGGAAACGCGTGTCGAATTTCAACGCGCGGACGGCGGCTTCGTTTTGGTTGAAATGAGCGCGCCAGCGTTTCAGCGTTTCCGCATAAGAAAGTCCGAGGTCCTGCAAATCATACAGGAACAAATCGCCCGTCTGCCGCAGGGCCTCGTTGACGCGATGGATGGAGAGCAGCAACGAACCGGGGAAAATGTGCTTCTGAATCCAGTCCACATTTTTGCGCAGGGCCGCGTGCCGCGTGTCCGGACAGGTGATCATTTGCAAGGCCAGCAGCCCGTGCGGCGCCAGCAGTTCATGACATTTGGCAAAATAGGTTTTGAGATATTTGTCGCCGACGGCTTCGAGCATCTCGATGGAAACAATTTTGTCAAACCGGCCAGTCAACAAGCGATAATCGAGTAGTTTGACCTCCGCCCGGTCACTTAAACCTTCGCGGTGAAAGAGTTCGCGGGCGTACTGAAACTGCTCCACAGAAATGGTGACAGTGGTGATGCGCACGCCATAATTTTTCACCGCGTGCCGGCTGAAACCGCCCCAGCCGCTGCCGATTTCCAGGACGTGCTCGCCAGGTTGCAACCGGAGCTGGCGGCACAGGCGATCGTATTTGGCGATCTGCGCTTCTTCCAGAGTCTGGGCGGACGAGGTGAACAGCGCGGCCGAATAGGTCATCGTCGGATCCAAAAACAACCGGTAGAAATCGTTGCCCAAATCGTAGTGCTCGGAAATATTGCGGCGGCTGGTAGCGAGACTATTCGGTCGCAGCCAATGGCCAAGGCGGTTCTGCCAGCCCAGCAAATTGACAAGCCATTTTTTGGCGCGCGCCCCGGACATTGCAGGCGCGTTTTCTACATTCAAAATAAACCACGCAATGACCTGGGTGATGTCGTCGGTGTCCCAGTCGCCGTCAACATAAGCCTCGCCAAAGCCGACATCGCCGAATAACACGCACCGCTGGAAAAAGCCCCAGTCATTGATGCGCAGGCGGGCGGTGATGGCGGCGGTGGCATCGCCAAATTGTTGCACTGTGCCGTCGGGCAGTTCCACACGAAGTCCCCCGCGCGTCATCGGCGCCAGCGTTTGCAACACGACGCGCTGGTAAAATCCGCCAGGGTTTTTGGAGCGAGCGGACGCGCGGGAATTTTTTTGCGGCATGGTGGAGGAATTCATTTGGTCTCGGCCCCGAGCGGTGGATGCGGCCGCAACACTTCGCGTTGCTGATCAAGATTGGCCGCCTTGCGATAAAAAGGAATTCGCTTGCGCCAGAGCAACAACGCGTGCCAGTGGATGAGCGCGATGACCTTCAGCGTGACGAGCGGAAATTTGAGGGTCAACCAAAACAGTTGCCGGTTGGTCAATTCGACGCACCGACCCGTGAGCGTGCTAAGCAACACTTTTTCTTCGCCAAGCCGATCATCCACCCGGAGGGCCAATTGGGCATCGGGAATCGGCAATTGGAAATCAAACTGGAGCGCCAACTCCGAGAACGGCGACACATAAAAATATTTTGGCACAATCTTGTTAAACGATTTTCCCGCCACCAAATCTTCGGGCCGGAGCAGATACAGTTTTTTTTCGCGAAAAGTGTTACCCACTTCCGCAACGGCACAAACCGGCGCGCCCGTCGGCGTGAAACAAAAGTAAACCGAAATTGGATTGAAGCCATAGCCGGCAACGCGCGGTAGCGTAAGCAGCATCGCCCGACCGCCCGAATCCCAAGCGATTCCTTGCGCCTGTAGAAACGTGGCGAGGCGATCTTTGAGCGGATTTTTCCCCGCCGGCTCATGATCGTCATCGCGGAAACTGTAAAGATTTTTGCGGTTGCGACTGAACAAAATGATTTTCCGGGCCACCAAGTCCAGTTCATCGAGATCCAGATAAAACAGAAAAATCGCGTGCCGAAAATGGTGCACCTTCGGCCGCAGGCGGTGATGCATCACCGTGCATTCGTACAAACAGGAATTCATTCCCACAGCCTTTCCCCGGTGAGCGTGCGGCAAAGTTCCAGCGCCGAGGTGAAGGCGTCCTCGTGAAATCCGTAGCGAAAATAGCTGCCGCAAAAATAAACGCGTGTCCGGCGCTGATTCAATGACGGTAACTCGCGTTGCGCCCGGATGGCACCGAGACTGAACAGTGGATGTTCGTACGGAATGCGCCGGAGGACGGACGCTGGCGCGAAGGACGATTCGCCGTTGATGGAAACAAAATAATTCTGCCGCTCCGAAACCCGTTGCAAACGATTCATCCAATAAATCGTCGTCGGAGAAACCGCGCCGTCTGCGCCACGCTCCATCCGGTAATTCCACGCCGCCCAGCAGCGGCGATGGCGCGGCATCACCGCAGCGTCCGTATGCAGCGACGCCAGATTGGGCTGGTAATGAAATTCTCCCAACAGCGCGCGCTCCGCCGGGTCGGCATCCGCCAGCAGGCGCAAGGTTTCATCCGCATGACTGGCAAAGATCACTTCGGCAAACGCCTCCGTGCGGCCGGATTGGTCGGTGACGGCGACGCCATCCGTCCCGCGCTGCACGCGCACGGCAGCGCGCCCGAGCTGGATTTTTTCGCGGAACGAGGCGGTGATTTTTTCGACGTACGCCCGCGCACCACCGGCGACGGTGAACCACGGATGCTGCGTGTGCAGACCGAGAAACCCGTGGTTGTGAAAAAAACGGAGCAGCGCAACGGCGGGAAATTCCAGCATCCGCTGCGGCGGCGTGGACCAGACCGCGGCGCTCATCGGCACGAGATAGAAATGCAGAAAATCATCGCCATAGCGCCGCGCGCGGACATAATCGCCCAGCGTGTAGTTTTGAAACTCCAGTGCGGTGAGGGCCGCCACTGCTTCGGTATTGAAGCGATTGATCTGCCAAAGCATTTTCCAAAAGCGCGGGCGGAGCAGATTTTTCCGCTGGGCAAAAAGATGATTCAGACTAGAGCCGCAGAATTCCAAATCTGTTGGCCGATGCTGGACGCTGAACGACATGTCGGTCGGCTGGATGGCGACGTCCAATTCGCGGAACAACCGCGTGAGGTTCGGATAGGTGACTTGATTGAAGACCATGAAGCCGGTGTCAATGGGCACTTGGCGGCTTCCTTCCGGCACGGAAACTGTATTGGCGTGGCCACCGATGTAATCATTTTTTTCGTAGATCGTCAGGTCGTAACGCCGGTGTAAAAAATGGGCACAGCCCAAGCCCGCGATGCCGGTTCCAATGATGGCGAGACGTTTCACGCGTGCGAAGACTGACTGGCTGACGGCGTGGGTGCCGGCGCGCCCCGCAAGGCTGGCACATAGGCCGCTGCCGGCACCGGTTTGAGATCCCAGATTAATCCCGTCCACGAGAGCGTTTTTAACAAATAGTACGAGATGTCAATTTCCCACCAGTAAAAACCCTGCCGCGCGGCACTCATGTAACGGTGATGATTGTTGTGCCACCCTTCGCCGAGCGTGATGAGCGCCAGCAGCAGGCTGTTGCGGCTCTGGTCGCCGGTTTCATAACGGCGGCGGCCCATCAAATGGGCCAGAGAATTGATGCTGGACGTCGCGTGAAACAACACCGTGGTACTGATGAAAAAACCCCAAACTAGAAATTGCCACGAAGTCACACCCAGCGTCGGAAACCATTCGCCAACCGCATGACCGAGCGCAAACAAGCTCACCGCCAAAAGCATCGGCACCAGCGAATCAAAACGGTTCAAAAAAACCAGCTCGGGAAATTTCGCCAAATCACGGACCTGCGAATAGTCGGTCGGAAAATTTCGGGCGCTGGTGATCCAGCCAATATGCGACCACCAAAACCCGCGCACATGCGGCGAATGCACATCGGCCGGCTCATCTGAATGCCGGTGGTGATGGCGATGCTGATAACTCCACCACAGCGGCCCACGCTGAACCGCAGTCGCGCCGAGCAGGGCGAACAAAAATTGCGCCCCGCGCGAAGTGTGAAACGTCTTGTGAGAAAAATACCGATGATAAAAACCAGTAATGGCAAACATCCGCACAAAATACAGCCCCGCCGCCAGCGCCAGCGCCGGCCAGCTCCAGCCCGTCCAAATCACGCCAAAACAGCCGAGATGCAAAAACAAAAACGGCAGCACGCGGACGATTTCCACCCGGTCCGGCTTCGCACGGATAGCGGCCAAATCCTGATGGCCGTAGTCCGTGTCAAACCAATGCACCAGCGCGGTCAGTCCTCGGACCAACCGGGCGGCGGGCTTATTCGCAGTGACTGTCATGTGTCGTTTCATAACTAAATCGTATGGCGACGGTTTTTGGATGCATAGAATTTTTTTGCATCCAAGCCGTGCCGGCAGACGTTGTTTCAATGATGACAACTTGTCAGTCATTCCCGCATCTGGTATGAGCATCTATGCGCAATTGAATTCTACACGGCTCCCGTCGGCTCCGATCGCCGGCTGGCCGCGAGGAATCGTGTTTTTTGCGCGGACCGTGAACAAACCTGAGGCCAGCGACCGCGACAGCGAATTGCTGCGGCAAATCGCCGCCGGCGACCGGCTAGCGTTTGCCGAATTCTACGACCGCCATTCCCCGCTGATGTTTTCTGTGGCCGCCAAAATTCTCAACGACCCCGGTGAAGCGGAAGATGTCTTGCAAGAAACCTTCGTGCAGATCTGGGAAAAAGCCGCCCGGTTTAATCCCCGGCTCGGCAAAGCCGCCAGTTGGGCGGCCATCCTCACGCGCAACCGCGCGATTGACAAAGTTCGCGCCTCGCAGCGCCGGTCGCGCCTCGCGGAAGCCTCCGGCCGCGAACAAAGCGGGGCGCAAACCTGGCACGACACGGTCAACGACGCGCTTTATGGCCCGGACAAGGCCAAGTTAATTCAGTCCGCCATTCAAGAATTACCACCGGAACAGCGCCGTGCGATTGATCTCGCCTATTTTTCGGGACTCACGCAGGAAGAGATTGCCCAAAAATTAAACACCCCGCTGGGCACCATCAAGGCGCGCATCCGGCGCGGCCTGCTGAAACTGCGCGACCAACTGGAGAGCCGGTTATGATTGATGAACGGATGCAAGAACAGGCTTCGCTGCACGTCCTCGGCGCCTTGAGCGCCAGCGAAGCGCGCGCCTTTAAAAGCGTGTTGCATCGCGATCCGGAGTTGCAATCCTTCGTCGCCGGTTTGAGCGCCGCCACCGCCGCGATGGCCGGGGCTGTGCCACTCGCCCCGCCGCCGCCACAGTTGCGCGACCGCGTGCTGGCCCGCATCGGCGGATAATTTTTTCTCCGCAACTTTAAGCCGGCTCCGCCAGCGCGGCGGCGCAATACCACAACATGCGCGGCAGATGGAACGGCCCTTTGTAGAGATTGCCCTTGGCCGGCTGGGAAACGCGGCCGTCGCGGTGCAGGTAGCCGTACCACTCGCCCAATTCCGGATCAGTAAAATGCTGAAAACTCCAGTCATGCACGAGTTGATGCCAGCGCGCGTATTTCGGATCGCCCGTCAGCTTCCACGCCAGCAGCGTGGCGATGATCGCTTCGTTGTGCGGCCACCAGAATTTCATGTCGTGCCAATATTCCTGCACCGGTTTTCCCAGCACGTCGCGGAAATAAAAAATTCCACCGTACTCTTCGTCCCAGCCGCGCGCCCACATCCAGTCGAGAATTTGCGCGCCTAATTGGATTAATTTTTTATCGCCGCGCAGCGCGCCCTCATGCATCACGAACCAAGCGCATTCAATGGCATGACCCGGATTCAGCGTGCGGCCATCCAAATGATCAATCACACTGCCGTCCGGGGCGACCATTTCCAACAGCGCCGACAAATCCGGCTTGAGAAAATCACGCTCGATTTCTGCCATACTCGCCGTAATCCACTCCGTGCAGGTGCGTCCGGAAATCTTCACGTCACCGAGATTCGCGCGCAATTCCTGAGCGGTCACGATGCTGATCATCAGCGGAGCCAGCCCCTTTGCCGGCCGCGTCGGCTCAAATTTTGGATTCATCACGCCCGGCGTGAACGAATAGCGCAGATAGTTCGCAAATAGATTTTCCGCCGCCGCCGCCGATCGCGCGTCGCCGCTCGCCTTGGCGAACGCAGCATGGGCGACGGCGGCAAAACTTTCGCTATAGACATAGCGCCGCATCCGCAACGGCTTGCCCTCGCGCGTGACGGAAAAATACATTTTTCCGTCCGGCGCAAAACAGTGTTGCCGCGAAAACTCGATGCACGAGCGCGCTGCCGCGAGCCATTCTGCGCGCGGCGCCACGGTGTTGTACAAGGTTGCAAACATCCAGCCGGCGCGGCCCTGAAACCAAACCGATTTGTCCGTGTCGAGCAGCGAGCCATCGCGATCCAACGCCGTGAAAATGCCGCCGTGTTCACGGTCCAATCCGTGGCGCAGCCAGAAGGGAATTACATTCTCCAACAGCGTGGCGCGGTAAAACGCGGCCAGTTGCGCGCGTTTTTCCGGGGTGGAAAAATAGGTCGAATTCATGGCGTCTCTGATTGCGTGTCGTTGGTCTCCATCCACCGCACGGGAAAACGTGCAAACACAAGCCGATTCGCACCATCTGTCTCGAACAGACAACCGACATCGCCGCCGGGCAGTTGCGTCAGCACGCTGTAAGCGAAGCTGCCGGGAAACAAAACTTTTTTCACCGGCCAGGTCCGGCCGTCGTCGCGGCTCAAATGCACCGTCCCATTTTCCCGCTTCGTGCTGTCAGGCCCGGAATACAGCAGCGCGCTTTTGCCGCCGCCGAGGTCCGCACGAAAAATGGATGCCATGCAGCCAGGATCGCGCAGCGCGGCTTCTTCCTGAATCGGCGACCACGTCACGCCGCCGTCCACGCTGCGGGCGATTTTGCGGACCGGCTGACCGCCCCATTTGCGGCTGTTGAGTAGGACCGTACCATCCGTGAGTTCCACCATTTGCACTTCGTTGACGAAACTAATGATTTTGCCGCTCGCGTTCGTGCGGCAACTTTCAGGCGCGGGTTCGCCGAGTTGCCAATGCTTGCCGCCGTCGTCGCTGAACACGGCGAGCACATTCCAGCGCCCAAACGGTCCTTCGTTGAACGGAATTAAAATTCTCCCGGCGTGCGCGCCGCGCCGGAGCTGAATGCCAATGCCAGGACCGCTCGCCAAAATCGTCACCCGCTCGGCGTGCTTGGTCGTACGCGTCACATCCTCCAATTTCGACCACGTCGCACCGTCATCGTCGGAGTGGATAACGTAATTGCGCACGATGGCCGGGCCATCGAGGCCCGGCTGAATTTTGCCATCACGCTCGCTGAAGCCGTAGGGATACGACTGCATCATCAAAATGATGCGGCCAGTTTTTTCATCCACGACCGCGCACGGATTATTAAGGCAATTTTTCCCGTCGTCGCCGATGATTTGGAGCGCGCCCCATGTCTGGCCGCCGTCCGCGCTGCGCTTGAGAATGATTTTGTTGTTCGCCTGATCCGTCGCGACGGCGCGGCCTTCGGCGAACGCCAGCACCGTGCCTTTTTTCGTCACGACGACGGATGGAATACGTATGGACGGAAACTGATCTTTGCCGGCGATGAAAACGTCAGAAAATTGCGGCGCCAATGCGGCATGCGCGGCAATGGCCGTTGCGACCAGCGCGCCGGCGCAAAATAATTTCAGCAGGTTTTTCATTTTTGGTGTGAGTTTAATTTTCATCCGGCGCAGCGGCGAAACGCAAGCCAGCAACTTCGCGAACCTGATCGCCGGCAGTCACCACCGGGACGCACGTCAGCGACCACTTGAACGCTTTGCCGGTCTTTGGTGCTTTGAGGAGAATTTTATTCCAGCCCGAAGTTAATGCAATCGGCGTTGGCGCGCGAAAATAATAACCTTCGTCCACGAACGGGGTTTCGCTTTCGTTGTTCACCAAACCCGGCTGCTGCCAATGCGGCGGTGAAATTTCCCGGTCGTTCACCCAGACGCGCGAGCCGACATTACTCCACTCTCCCGGCGCGGGATTGGGCACACCGCGCCGACTGGAACGAATCGGGTCATTGAAGCCAATCCAAAATCCCACGGTTTGCGCGCGCGGCGACCAAACATAAGTCAGCGCGTACGCCACGCCGTCCATTGCCGCCGGCCACGCCGACGCGCCGTACCAAAAATGATTTACAAACAACGTCGCGCCGCGCGCATCCGCCCAGCGAAACGTTTTTCCGGCCGCTTGGTAACGGTCGCGCAACTCGCGTTCGACCGGCGGCGTGTTCGTCAGCGGAAACGGCCCGATAATTTTCCAGACGAGGTCCGTTTGCTTCACATACGGAAACGGCCAGTCGCGAAAAAACAAATCACGCTGCGCCATCATGCGGGATTCAAAATCGGCAAATTGCACAAACGCCGCGTCATTCGTGTCGGTCGGCAGGCGTGTCCAATTTTCCGGACGACTTGTCATCCCGCCGTGCCAATAATTTTCCGCCGCCGCAAGCAGCGCGGGAAACACGGGATTTTGGCGGTAGATATTCATCTGATCCGCGCCCACATTGATGTCGGGCCAGCAACAAAGCGTGCCGCCGAGCGCGAGCTGGTCGCCGGAAGCTTTTTCGTCAGTGGCAAGATTGAGCAGTCGCAGCGGGCCGTCGAAGGGGTCCATCGCGTTGAGATAATCGTTCCGCGAATCCACCGCCGGCGTTTCCGGCAGCATTCCGTTTTGCGCGCCGCCGGCCGACCAAAGCTGGGTGATGACTTTCCCGGCGGGCAGATGGCCGGGCCGCCAGACGAGCAATTTACAGCCGCGCGAGCGGATTAAATCAGCCATCTGATCCATGAACGCCGGATTCTGCAAATGCACTTCGTCGGAACCCATGTGAAAATATTCCGGGTGAACTTGGTCGAGAAATTCGTTCACGCAATCGGCCAAAATTTTTGCACCACGCTCGCTTTGCATTTCCACACCGAATGCGCGTTTGAAATAAGCGCTGTGACCGGGCATGTCAATTTCCGGCACGACGGTGATGCCGCGCTGGGCGCAGTAGCCGATGAAATCGTTCAGCTCCGCGTAAGTGTAAAATTTCCCCGGCGCGCGGGTGAGCTGATAACTTTTGGGATCGTTTAGTTCCGGATGAACGTGGCATTCGATGCGCCAGCCGGGATTGTCCGTCAGATGAAAGTGAAAAATATTCAGCTTGTATTGCGCCATCACATCCACGAACCGCTTAAGCAACGCGATGTCCTGAAAATTGCGGCCCACATCGTGCATGAAACCGCGCCACGAAAATGCCGGCCAATCGGTGATGCGGCAGCACGGCAGAGTCGTCGTGCCAGCAAAAAGCTGGCGCAGCGTTTCGACTCCGTACAAAAGACCGGTCGGCTGCGGCGCAGTAATTACTATGCCGGCAGCGGTTGCGTCCAGCGTGTACGCCTCGTGGTTGGTTGCCGCTGTTCCTTCGAGGCGCAGGGTGATTTTGATGCCGGCGGAATTTTCCTTTGCGCCGACCAACGCGCGCTTTAATTCAGCGCGGGCAAAATCCGCCTCGGCTGGCGCGACAAGTTGATAGCGCGCGCAGTCGAGTTGCCCGCCGAGCCACTCGACTTTTTGCGGCGCGGGAATCAGTGCTGGGTTGCGGGCGACCGCAGAAAAGACCAAACCGAAAGCCAGCCACAGCAGCGTAATTTTCAGTCGCAGACTCAAGGTTTAATCCAATCGAAAAAGCCGAGGCCTTCGAGTTTGGTGCGGAGGTCCTTCACTTGCAAATCGTTGAGATTGCTGTTCGGCTGTCGCGCGGGACCGACATCCACGCCGAGCAGTTTCATCGTCGCTTTGGCCGCGCCCATGTAGCCATAGCTCGCGAGCAATTGGACGAGTTGGCAGGAACGAAATTGTTCGACCCGCGCCGTGGCCAGATCACCGGCGGCAAACGCTTGCAGCAGCCGATGATACACCGGCGCGGCAAAACAATAAGTGCTGCCGACCGCGCCGGTCGCGCCCAGCGCGAGGGCGGCGAGGAGATATTCGTCATTGCCCCAGGGCAAATCAAAGTCGCCGGCGACGCGCTGGCACAGTTGGTAAGAATAGAGATCCGCATTGGTCCACTTGATGCCGGCCAAATTGGGAATTTGGGCGCGGCCCTGCGCCAGAAATTCCGGCATCGCCAGACTCACGCCGGTGAGCACAGGAATGTCGTAAAAATAAAACGGCAAGGACGGTGCCGCGCCGGCGATAGCCGCGCACCAATCGAGCAGCACAGCCACCGACCGGGGTTTGAAATAGGACGGTGCCAGCGCTGAAATGGCCACCGCGCCGATGTGCTGCGCGTGGCTAGCGAGCGCGACGGCATCGGTCAGACAGTTGCTCCCGACGTGGACGATGACTTGGAGTTGCGTGCCACGCGCCACCTCAAGCCAGCGCTGGGCGAGTTGCCGTCGTTCTTCCACGGCCAATGAATGGCTTTCGCCCGTGCTGCCGGCGATGAATACGACTCGGATTTGGTGTTGTAAAAAATGCGCGGCCTGTTTTTCCACCGCGGCGAGATGCAGCGTGCCGTCGGCGCGAAACGGCGTGTGCGCGGCAGCGACCAGACCGGTGATTTTGAATGGCGTTTTCATTGGCATAATAAAAGAAACAGCAACCGTGCGGTCAAGGCTTGGCGGAGGCGTGGGCAACTTTGGCGATGGCAAATTTCATTCGGACAAATTAGTCGGGCCGAAAAGCCCAAACCTCCGGCGAGCGGACGCCGGGACGTTGTTCGCCGCTGGGGATGACAAATTGGTTATGCCAAAAAACGGCCGGCACCGTGGCGCGCGGAGCGGGCATCTCGCTGTTGGTTCGCCAACTATTGTCCGCCACGTCGTAGACTAAAACCTTCGGGGAAAATCCCGGATGCAGCGCTACCGGCTGGAATCCGACGCGGGATCCGTCATCTCCACCAACAAGTAATATTTTACCCTCGAAACAGGGTGCTGGCGTGGGTCCAGCCACGCACGGCGTGGGCAAATCGGCGAGCCGCCGCCAACCTTCTCCGGATTGATAGCGCCAGGCATCGCGCAGATAAACCCGCGCCACAACACCGTTGGTCGGGACCAAGGCGGCGCCACCGAAAAGATAAAACGCCCCAGCCGCAGCGGCCGCCACGGGCAAAATGCGCGGCGGTCCGGGACACGGAGGCAGCGTGACCCAAGCGGGATTCGGCTGACTTAAATCGAGCGCAAAACACTCGCTGAGCGCGGCGGATTCACCGGGTTGGGCCGCACCACCCGCGACAAAAATAGTTTTATCCACCAGCGCGCCGGCGGCATTGGCCAGCGGCACCGGCAGGCTGGGCAGCGGTTGCATGGAAAGTTTTCCCGACTGGAATTGCAGGCAAAAAACGTCGCGATAATGCCGGTCGGCATCGCTGCCGCCAAGACACACCACGCCGGCGGGAGTCGTGACGGAGATGCCGTATGCCAGCGGCCGAGGCAATTTCCCGGCAACCGTCCATTTGTGCTGCTGATTGCCCAGTACATAGACGGTGTCATGCCAGATTTTTTTGCCACCAGCCCACGGCATTTTATCGGGAAAATTTGCGCCGCCAGCGACGATTAGAGCATCGCCGCTGACACCGGCAAACGGCCCCGCCACACCCAGCGAATCCGGCAGCGATGGCAATTGCGACCAGTGTAATGAAAGGTTCCCGGGACGCGCGGAACAGGCCGTGAGCGCGGACATAAGCAAAGTGGTGGTAAAAATGATTTTAAGCAATCGCATGAGGAGCTGCACATTTACCGTTGGCTGCCAGCGCGCGTCTTAGTTTCCGCATGTTCTGCACATAGTGATATTCCCGTTTCCCAGCGGAAAAGCAAAATCCTAAGTACTTGTTTCTATCTAATACAAGTTGAACCAGCGTACAAGCTCATCCGCTTCGGCCGGAAAAATCACCCTAAATTAATTATGAATCCGAGTTCCCCTTTGCCGCCGTTCACCGATGAGACCGCGCGCCAGAAAGCTCTGGCCGCCGAAGTCGCTTGGAACAACAGTGATCCCGAACGCGTGTCACGGCTTACACCGACGCCCCCCAAGTAGCACAACCTTGCGGAATGATAGTCTTTCCACCCGCAGTGTGAGAAATTGATCAGCGACTGTTTAACCTGGCGACGTTTGTCGGTGTGGGCTTGCAGAATGCCGGCGCAATTTGCCAAGAATCAGCCGAAGATTGGATGCTTCCAGTAATCGGTCCATGACCGCCTGAAGTGTAGGGTCAGCATCTGCTTCAATGCCAACGACCTAGTGCAAGCTTATTCGGGCCGGAAATTTGCGGGGTTTTGGTGTACCTTCAGTGAGGATGGGCCGTTATTTTGCCGTGAAAACAACCGGAGTCGGGGTGGTGCAGCGCGACGGTAACGCAAAAAGTTATTATTGACAGGTGCGATGGTTTGGCATTTTAATCGTTTTTCGTTAAACAAATTACCGCTTAGCCGATATATTGCTTATGGCTGAAACAGTCAACTTCATCAAAGACCGGGCGGTCCAGACGCGTATTGCCACCAAAAGTTTAGCGGACAGCCGGGGCTGGACGAAAAAAATCGCAGCGCAAATGCTGGCGGATATCTGGATTACCATCGGCAACACTGGCGTCGGTATGGCTATTATTGGGCAAGTTCCCGTGACGAACGAAGCAAAGAAGGTGTGTGTGGCCGCCGCCGGATTGTCGGAGGCGCGACTGAGCGAATCACCCCAGCGCCTGTGAAAGCCCGGCAGCCGAACAAAGTCTGGCATGAATGACTTAGAACGAACTTTTCAAGCGGTGCAGCGCGGCGAGGCGCCGGCGGCGGAGTTTTACCGGCTTATGCGGGAGTCCGTTCTGATTTTCCTCATGCCATATGACCCGGGAGGTCAGGGCCTGTGGCAGGTCGAATATGGCAGCGGCCTGACGTTCAGTTCCTGGATGATCAACGGCGAGTGGATGTTGCCCATCTTCACCTCCTCAGCGCGAATGGAAGAATCGTTGAGAGCTTCGGGAAAGTTGGGAGAAAACACCAACATGGCCGAAATGCTCGGCCAAGAGCTACTGCAACTGTTAGCTGAGTCGCTGGGCGACGAAAAAGTGGTCATCAATCCCTACTGCCAGTCCGGTTCGCGGACGATGGACTTGAAACTGGTGGAAGCCATCCTCGATGGCACCGCGCTGGAGCGCGTGCCGCGCGGCAAACGCGTGCTTGCGGGCTGGATTCTCGCCGCCCCGGAGCGGCAGCCAGCGCGGTTGCGTGAGCCGCTAGCACGTTTTTTTCGCGGGCTGCCGGAAGTGAAAGCGGCGTGGTTGTTCCGCGCCGAAGAATCAGCCAAACCGAGCGCCGAAGAGTACGTCGTGGCCCTGCTGGTGGCCGGCGGCGAACCGGCGGAGGTGGCGCGGGAAACGTCTTTCGCCATCGCCGGCGCAGGATTGCCCGAGTGGGGTTCGCGGGTGTGCCTCTTGGATCCGAAGGATCACGATCATTCGGAAATCATGGCGCGTATCCGGCCGTTTTATCACGCGCCGGATTTTCCGCCCCCGCTGTAACGCGGTCCCGCCGCAGAATTATTTCGCCACCGCGCCGGAGGCAGCGGTCGGCTGTTGGAACACCAACTTGTCCTTGGCGGCCGTGACGAGAATCAGTTCGCCCTCGTGCAAGGCGCCTTTGAGAATTTCCTCGGCGAGCGGGTCTTCGAAATATTTCTCCACGGCCCGGCGCATCGGCCGCGCGCCGTATTGCGGGTCGTAGCCTTTTTCCACGAGCAAATCCTTGGCGGCATCGTCCAATTGCAGGCGGAGATTTTTCTTCCGCAGGCGTTCCAAAACCTTTTCCACTTCGAGACTCAAAATCTGGATGAGATCCGGCTTGGTGAAGGAGCGGAACACGATCAGGTCGTCGAGCCGGTTCAAAAATTCCGGGCGGAAGGTCTTCTTCGCTTCTTCCAGCACGCGTTCGCGGGCCTTTTCGTAGGTGCTCTCGTCGGTGATGGGCGCGAAGCCGAGGGTGGACGACTTTTTCAGCGTGTCCGATCCGACGTTCGAGGTCATCAGGATGATGGTATTGCGGAAATTGACGATGCGGCCCATGCTATCGGTCAACTTCCCTTCCTCCAGAATTTGCAGGAGCATATTCCACACGTCCGGATGGGCTTTTTCAATCTCGTCGAACAGCACGACGGAATACGGATTGCGGCGCACCTTCTCGGTGAGTTGACCGCCTTCTTCGTAACCGACATAGCCGGGCGGCGAACCGACCAAGCGCGAGACGTTGAACTTCTCCATGTACTCGCTCATGTCGAGTTGGATGAGCGATTTGGCGTCGCCGAACATCTGTTCCGCAAGCGTCTTGGCGAGCAGCGTCTTACCGACGCCGGTCGGGCCGAGCAGGAGAAACGTGCCGATGGGCCGGCGCGGGTCTTTCAAGTCCGCGCGCGAACGGCGCAGGGCTTTGCACAAGGCCGAGACTGCCTCGCGCTGGCCGACGACGACTTTTTCCATTTCGACTTCGACCGTGAGGAGGCGGGACATTTCATCCCGCCCCATCCGCTGGAGCGGGATGCCGGTCCACTTGGAAACCACCTGCAAAATTTCCTCTTCGCCGACGACAATGCGTTTTTCATCGCCCCGGGCGCGCCATTCTTTCAGGAGCGTTTCGAGTTTTTCCTTGGCCTGCTTTTCCTGATCGCGCATTTTGGCGGCGCCTTCGAAATCCTGGTTTTTGATGGCGCCTTCCTTTTTGCCTTTGATCTCCTCGATCTCGGCTTCCATGGCTTTGATTTCCGGCGGGCGCGTCATGGTGGTGATGCGGGCGCGGGAACCGGCTTCGTCCAAAACATCAATCGCCTTGTCCGGCAGAAACCGGTCGGTGATGTAGCGGTCCGAGAGTTTCACGGACGCCGCCACGGCGTCATCGGTGAACTCCGCCTTGTGATGTTCTTCGTACTTCCGGCGCAGGCCTTTCAAAATTTCAATCGCATCTTCAATGGACGGCGCCTCGACTTTCACCGATTGGAACCGGCGTTCCAGCGCGGCGTCTTTCTCAATGTATTTGCGGTATTCGTTCAACGTCGTCGCGCCGACGCATTGCATCTCGCCGCGCGAGAGGGCGGGCTTGATGATGTTGCTGGCGTCCATCGTGCCTTCGGCGGAACCGGCGCCGACGATGGTGTGCAATTCGTCAATGAACAGAATCACATTCTTCGCGCGGCGGATTTCATCCATGACCGCCTTGATGCGTTCCTCAAACTGGCCGCGATACTTCGTGCCGGCCACCATCAATGCGAGGTCGAGCGTGACCACGCGTTTGGTGAGCAGGATTTCCGGGACGTTGCCCTTAACGATTTCCTGCGCCAATCCTTCGACGATGGCGGTCTTGCCCACGCCGGCTTCGCCGAGCAGCACGGGATTATTTTTCGTGCGGCGGCAAAGGATTTGGATGACGCGCTCAATTTCGTTCTTCCGGCCGATCACCGGGTCCATATCGCCTTTGCGCGCAATCTCCGTGAGGTCGCGGCCGTAAGCTTTCAGCGCGGGCGTTTTAACTTCCCCTTTTTTTTCGGCGGCGCCGGCGGCAGCTTTCTCACCGGGTTCGGCAGGCGGCGCTTCTTCGCCGGCGGGCGGGCCCGCGAAACTGGGGTCCAATTCCTTCATCACTTCCTGCCGGGCCTGTTCGATATCCACATCGAGCGCGCGCAACACTTTTGCGGCCACGCCATCACCTTCGCGGAGCAGACCGAGCAGGAGATGCTCGGTGCCGACGTAGGTGTGATTGAGATTCTTCGCCTCTTTCTGGGCGAGGGCGATGACTTTCTTAACGCGGGGCGTATAGGGGATGTTGCCGGCGAGTTTTTGGTCCGGCCCGGTGCCGACCTGTTTTTCGACTTCCATACGGACGGTTTCCAAGTCCAAGCCCATTTTCTGCAAGACATTCACGGCCACGCCCTGGCCCAATTTGATCAGGCCGAGGAGGAGATGCTCCGTGCCGAGGAAATTGTGATTGAGGCGGTCTGCTTCCTTGCGCGCGAGCGCCAACACCTGCTGGGCACGCGGCGTAAAATTGCTCATGGCTTCATCGCTCATATTGCCAGTATTTTGCTACGAAATAGACGATTTGTCCAACGCCAACCGAAAAAAATGAAAATCGCGCGGGTGGGAAGATGCTCCGAATCAGCGTTTGGGCTACTGCTGTGCCTGCGGAATTTTTCCGGTACTCCTAGTCTGACCGATACCTGAGTTGGCTCCGCCTTCAAAAACTTTTGCTCAGATTATTTGGGGAACTGAAAAAAACGGTCTCAGGTTAAACCGTGGTCTGCACCCGTCGGAACAAGTCAAACTGGTGGGATGGAGCCAGCGGCCGGGATTGAACCGGCGACCTTTGCTTTACGAAAGCATTGCTCTACCGCTGAGCTACGCTGGCATGCGGGCGAGAATTTGAGCCGCCGCAAATCATCCGCTTATATTATGACTTCGGAAAACGGCACGGCAAGCAATTTTCGCACACGCTCAAAACTGCCAATGCCCAAACCGCGCAATGGTCGGACACTCGTATCCAACGCCGCCGGCTACAGTCAGCCGTCTTGGTTATTGATTATTTTGCTTTCGGTTCCGGCAACCGCTCCGCCGCCGGCAAACTGCCGCCGGCATGGGCGAGCAACGAAGTCAGATAATTCGCCGCATGGCTCAGACTGCCATCCGGTCGAATCAGCCAGAAGCCGCGCAATTCCTCCGCCCGCCGCACCCGGCGGTCCCACTTCTTACCGTCCTTCGGCTCGTTGCAATACAGTTCCCACTGGAGAATCCACGGAATATCCAGCGCAAAAAACACGCCCATCGCGCGGTCCCACCATTCACGCAGCGCCGCCGGCGATACGCCCTGTTCCGGTTTGCCAATTTCCCCGATGAACACCGCCCGCTGGCCCAACACCGGACTGGGTCGCATGTGCTGGCGGATTAATTCTACGCCCTGCCACGCCGCCACCGCGCTCTTCATGCCGTCGTAACTCGACCACGAAACCAAATCCAACGTGACGTGCGGCAGAATGTGCGTCGTCAGCGTTGGGATCCCATTCGTGCCGTCCCAAACGCGGTTCACCTCGGCCGCGTGATAAACCTGACAGCGCGTCGACCCCGCCGCTGCACGGGCGCGCGTCACGCCGCGTTGCCGGGCCGCGAGCCAGCGGATGAAGCCGTCGCAGCGCCGCTGCAATTCCTCCGGCGGCGTATTGGCCCACTGCGCCCCCGCCGCGCCGCGCAGCATCCAGTCGCCTTCCCAATGCTGCAAAATAAAATTCACCGGTCGGTCGCGGTACGCCGTCAGCAGCTGCGTGGCAACTTCGTAAAATTGTTTTTCCTCATCCGCAAAATCGCTGGCGACATCCAAGAACGCGCCCGGTTTTTGGGAGAGGGGAAAAATTTCAAACACCACCGTGCGGAATGGCAGCGCCAGCGCCGCGACAAAATATTCGTGCCGCAGCACATCCACCAGCCGTGCGTCCGGCGGAATTCGCCAGTCGCTGTTATAATTGTAGCCAGCCAGTTTATCCTCGCGCAGCCAGAATTTCGCCACCCGCATGCCCAGCCGTTGAATCGCCTCGGCGCCCTCGATTAGATAGGGTTTCTGCGTCAGAAAATAATGGCCGTCGTAATGAGTCGCCCCGAGCCGGTCGGCCAAATCGGCGGGAATTTTGCCGCCGAACAGCGGCCGCGCCAGCCGGACTCGTTCCTCAATTTCGGCAGCCGGCGTGAGCGAGAAATCCGGCGCGCTTCCTGCGGCGGAAAACTGGGTCGGTGCCAACGCCGCCAGCGCTGCGCCGGCGCCCGTTTGCCGGAGAAAAGTTCTGCGCGTGATCATGAAATTTTTAGGCAATGGGTTTAGCGGCCAATCGGCGGCCGCGGCAAGCCAGGGGCAAAGCTCTGGTCGGCAACAAATTTCATCAGCGCCTCGGAGCGGGAACGCACGTGCAGTTTTTCGTAGATGTGTTTCACATGCACTTTCACCGTTTGGTAGCTGATGTTCAATCGGTCGGCGATTTCCTTGTTCGCAAATCCCTGCGACAGCAGTTGCAGAATTTCCTGCTCGCGCTGCGACAATTCGATTTTCGTGCCCGGTTGCGCCGGCGGTTTCTGGAACGCGTGGACCACTTTGCGCGCGATTTCGCTCGTCATCGGCGCGCCACCGCTGCGGACCTCGCTGATGGCATCGAGAATTTCCGCCGTGCTGGCGCGCTTGAGCATGTACCCGCACGCCCCGGCCTGCAGCGCGTGAAACACACTTTCGGCATCCTCATAAACCGTGACCATGATCACCTGCGTGGCCGGACAAAGTTGTTTCAACTGCGCAGTGCATTCGATGCCGGACATGCCGGGCATGTTGATATCCATGAGCACCACATCCGGCTGGAGCGCGGGCAATTGCGCGAGGGCAGAAGCACCTTCCGGCCACGCGCCGACGCAACACATGCCCGCCGCGTGACTGACGAGCCGCACCAGACTGCGCCGCAAACCGGCATTATCCTCGACGATACCGACACGCGTCGGCCGGCCCGGCGGCGATGCGGCGGCGGAGGATTCCCCTGTTTTGACGGGGCTGGCGGAGGCGTGGGCCATTCTGGAAGTTTTCCGCTTTTGCATCATGGTCACAATACCCCAATCGGGTTATGAAATGAAAAAAACGTTGTCATGTCCGTACCGAAGTTTGCAGCGGCACCCACAGGGTCACACGCGTGCCGCAACCCGGCTGGCTCTGAATTTCGCAGTGACCACCCATGCGCTCCATCCGGTCGCGGATATTTCGCAAGCCGTCGGCGCCGGCGAGTTCGCCGCCGAGTTCAAAACCGCAGCCGTTGTCGGCCACGAGAAAAACCAATTTTCCCTCGCCGGCGTGGATGGCAAGCTGCAACTCCGTCGCGCCGGAATGGCGGGCGACATTATTCATCGCCTCTTTGAAGGCGAGAAAGAAATTGTAACGATGCTCGGAATTCAAGGTGATGGCCGGCAAACCCGGCTGTACGTCGAAACGGCACGCGAGCTGGAGCGGTTTCAGCAAACGCTGCGCATATTGGCAGGCGTAAACGGAAAGTGAATTGAGCGAATCGTTGCGCGGATTTACGGCCCAGACAATTTCATCCATGCGCTGCACGAGTTCGCGGGCAAGGCCACCGACCTCGCGGACATATTCGCGGGATTCGGTGGCGGACAAAGCGGCGTTCTGCGCCAGGTCGGTGGTCAGCCCAATTTCCGTCAGCCCCGCGCCCAGATCATCGTGCAAATCCTGCGCGATGCGCGACCGCTCGCGTTCGACCTGCTGCTGGTGATGCAGCGCCTCCAGCTTGCGGCGCAAACGCTGCTGCGTGGTGCGGCGAACCACCAACGTGACGCTCGCGACCAGCGCCAGCAGCGCGGCGGCGAGAAACGTTTTGCGTTCCCAAAAATGCGGCTCGACCGTGAGCCGAAAACGCGCGCCAGGAAAATTCCACACGCCGTCGCTGTTGCCGGCGATGACGTGAAAAACATAATGGCCGGGCGGCAACGGATTGTAATTCACGCTGCGCCGGGAACCGGCATCCACCCAGTCGGCATCGAACGGCTCGAGCCGATATTTGAAGCGAAGGAGATCGGGCGCAGAAAATTCCGGCGCGGTGTAGCGCACTTCGAGATTTTTCTTGCCGGGTTCCACTCTGATTTCCGGCTCTGGCGAATGCGACGCGGCTGGCAAAAATGCGCAGCGGTTCTGGTTGGCCCACACGGATTCCACGAGCACGGGCGGCGCGGGATTCACGGTGCGGACATCATCTGGCTGAACCCAGTTGGCGCCTTTCGGCGAACCGTACCACAGCGCGCCATCGCGGGCCCGCACACAGCTCGGCTGGAATTCCAGCGTCATGCCGACCGTGGGCAGGCCGTCGTTGCGGCCGAACAGTCGGCAGGCAACCGGACCATTCCGCACCGCTTTGGGCACGAGTGATTTTTTGGCCACGCACATCACGCCGGAACGCGAACCGAGCCAGAGATTGCCGTGCTCGTCACTGAGAATGTGCGAAATGTAATTGTCGGCCAAGCCGTCCGCCACCGTGAAGCGGGTGAACGCGCCGTCCTTGAATCGCAGCAGGCCGGCGTTGAACGTGCCGATCCACACCGTGCCATCCGCCTCGGGATACAACGCCCAGAAGCGGCTGAAGGGGAAGCTGTCCAGCGGCTGGCTGCTGGTGATTTTTCCGTTTTTCCAGCGACGCAAACTCCCGCCGAATGTGCCGGATAAAATCGCTCCGTCCGGCCCTTCTGCCAACGCGGCGACGACTTGCTCGGTGGCGGTGGTGGCGATGATGCGCTCCAGTTTTTGGCCATCGAAACGGAACAGGCCGCTGAAATTGGCGAACCACACGTCGCCATTTTTGGTGACGAGCAATTGCCGCACGCCGTTGGTGACTTGATCCGGCAAGAGCGCGTGATGAAAGCCGGTTTGGTCTCGAACCAGCAAGCCATTGCCGCCGGTGCCCAACCAGACCCGGCCATCGGGACCGCCGCAAACCACAACGTCCTGGCAAAAAATTCCGCGTTGCGGCAGGGAAAAATTCTGGCACCGGCCATCCGCCCAGCAAGCCACCGAGCCGCCGCCGTTGTCCACGCGCAGCGAACGCAGATGCGACCAGGGCAATTGTTTGCCGTTCCAATCTGTCAACGGCCCCTGCCAATGCTGATGGTCAAAAAAATAAAGTCGGTTATCGGCCTCAATCCACAGCCCGGATGGCGTGGGAATGATGTGGCGAATGGAAACATTTTCCGCCGGGCCGGCGGGATTACAATTGGTGAAAGCGCCGTGCTGCCACACGGCCAATTCGGTGCCGGTGCCAACCCAGATTTGGCCGGCCTCGTCGGCGGCCAGCGTTTGGATTCGGTTTTCCGCGAGTCCGGGCAACGTCTCGAGGAGCTGAAATTTTTCAGCGGTGAACCGGCCGAGTTTGCCGGTGGGAGTTTGAAACCACAGTACGCCGTCGGCGTCCTCGTGATAATTGTATTGGCCGATGGCAAACGGCGGCTTGTAGCGCTGCCATTGCCACTGGCCGCCCGCCGCGCGCCGGCCGAGCACGAGTTCATCTTCCACCGTAACGAGCGCGAGCCGCCCGCCGCGTTCGCCCACCAGTGATCCGAGGCGGATGCCCTCGGCGACTTTCACGAAGCTATCGCCCTGACGCAGGAGTAAGTTGCCGGTGGAATCGCCGACCCAGAGATTTCCGGTTTTATCCACCAACAACCGCTTCACGCCCAGGTTCACCAGCGCCGGCGTGTTGGCAGAATCAAAGTTAACAAACTGCACGCCGTCAAATCGCGACAGGCCAGACATCAGCGTGCTGATCCACAAAAAACCATCCGGCGTCTGTGCAATGTCCGTGACCGAACTTTGCGGCAGGCCTTCATCCACGCCCCAAGTCGTGACGCTGTATTCGCCGGCCAGCAGCCGACCAGCCAGCAGCAGTCCGCAGCCGCCCAACCAAAAACGGTTTGGCCACGCGGACCAAACCGCCGGCGGGGGGAAATTCATGTCGGCAAAATAACAATGCACATGACAAGCGCAAGCCACCAACGGGCGGCGGCGTACCAAAACAAAATACAAATCATATACCCCAATAGGGTTATGGCGCGGCGGCGGCGCAACGGATTATCTTATTCACACCAGCGCAAGATCGAACCAAGAAATGCTGTCCTCGCTGGCGCTGAACGCCGGTTCCAACTAATTAAATTCTATGCCGCACGTTAATCTGCAAACTCTGGATCTAGTGGTGATGGGATTATACATCCTCGTGCTGATTGGCTGGGGACTGTACCACGCCAAGCGCCAAAGTGCGGAGGATTATTTTCTCGGCGGTCGCGGCATGGCTTGGTGGCTTGTGGGACTGTCCATGTTTTCTACGGTGGTTTCCAGTTCGTCGCTGGTCGGGTGGTCGGGCGATGCTTACAGCACCGGGATTTCGGTGTTCAACTACGGCATTTCGGCGGCGATCATTCCGATCATTTTTGTGCTCGTGTTTTTCCTGCCGTTTTACCTGCGCAACCAAGTTTATACGCTGCCGGAGTTTCTTGAAGGCCGGTTCGATGTGCGCAGCCGCTATTATCTCTGCACGATCGCGCTCATCAGTTACACATTCATTGACTCGGCGGTCACGCTGTACGCCGGGTCGCTGATGATCCAGATGATTTTTCCGGCGGTAGATTTGCGTTTGCTCATCTGGGGATTGGCGGTGGTGGCCGCTTCGTACACGTTGATTGGCGGGCTGTCGGCGGTGATGTTCGCGGACATTTTGCAAGCGGCGGTTTTGTTTGTGGGTTCCGTGGTGTTGACGTATATCTCGTTCGCCAAAGCGGGTGGCTGGACGGCGGTGATGCAGGCAATGCCGCCGGGCCACACTAGTTTAATTCGGCCGATCAACGATCCTTCCGTGCCGTGGCCGACACTGCTCATCACCTTGCCGTTGTTGGGTTTTTATTACTGGGGCACCAGTCAGGCGATGGTGCAGCGCACCTTGAGCGCGAAAAACATCAACCACGGTCGCTGGGGCAACCTCTTTGCCGCCGCGCTGAATTTCGTCATTTTCTTCGTGATGGTCATTCCCGGTTTGAGCGGACGCGTACTGTTTCCGCACTTGGACAAGCCGGATCAAATTTATCCGAAAATGGTGTTTGAAATTCTGCCGCACGGTCTGACCGGCTTGGTTGTCACCGGGTTTCTGGCCGCGCTGACGGCGGCGCTGGCTTCGACCTTAAATTCAGCGGCCACCATTTTCACAATGGATGTTGCCCGCAAAATCAAACCGAACCTGACCAGCAAACAACAGGTTTTGGCGGGCAACATTTCCGGGTTGGTCATCATTTGCATCGCCGCCTTGTGGGCGCCGCAAATTCAAAAATTCGATTCCGTCGTCAAATATTTCCAGGAACTGCTGTCCTTTGTCGTGCCGCCGGTGGTCGCCGTGTTCGTGCTCGGTTTGTTTTGGAAACGCGCCAGCGGCACGGGCGCGTTTGCCGGTCTGATGAGCGGTCTCGGCATGGCTATCCTGCTTGCGCTCGACCGCAAGCTGTATCACCTCACGCCGTTGGCGGACATGCATTTTCTCTACGTCGCGCCCATCATCTTTGTAGTTTCGCTGCTGATTATCGGGATAGTCAGCGTGCTGACACCGCCGCCGGCGGAAAAAACCATCGCCGCGTATGTCTGGAAATTTAGCGCCTTCGCCGAGGAATCCGCAGAACTCGCCGCGCTGCCGTGGTATCAGAATTACCGCATCTTGTCCGGGCTGCTGCTGCTGGCCACCGGCATTTTTGTCTATATTTGGCGCTGACTTTTTTGTCTCCATGAAAAAACTATTTCTTCCGTTGGCCGTAGTTGTTGCGCTGCTCGCGTTGCCCGCGTGGGCTGAACCGGTGCAAATTACCGTGGACACAGACGCGCCGCTTTGCACCAATTTCCTCGGCTTCGGCGTACAGTGGAGTCCGTATCCGTGGTTCGACATCACGGACGCCGCGTGGCAGAAAATGTTGGAGCGACTGGATTTCATGCGGGTGCCGATCGTGCGGCTGATGACGCGTTCGTACACGTATTGCGATGGCTTCGACGCGGCCGGCAAACCCATTTACCAGTGGGACAACAACCGCATGAAAAAAATGTATCGCCTACTCGACTATTGTGAGGCGCATCACGTCAAAGTGATTCTCGGCGAATGGGATCATCCGTCGTCACAGCAAGATCGGCCGGACATCGAGACGGACAAACTCCAGCAATATCACATGGACGAAAATGATCCGCGCTGGCATCGCATCATCGCGGACGAAGTGGATTACTTGCGCAACGTGAAACATTACACGTGCATCGTCTATTTCAACTTGCTAAACGAGCCGAACAGCAATTCTTCCGGCCGCATCCCGTTTGAAAAATGGAAATCCGCCATCGCCGCCTTGAACGCGGAGTTCGCCAAGCGCGGGCTGGCGAAAGACATTACCATTATCGGCCCCGACGTTTGTTTTCTGCCGCGCGATGGATTTTGGATTGATTTGACGGTGCAGCAATGTCCGAAAGAAATTTCCGCGTATGATTTTCATTACTACGCGCCGGCCGCCGAACTGGAATCCGGCTATCTCGAAAAATATTGTTGGCTCAAGAAAGACTACATTGATCGCTTTGATCCGCAGGGCCGGACCAAACCGTTTTTCATGGGCGAAGCCGGCATGACCGGCGGCTCGGTGCAACCGCAAGGCGGCAATGACAGCCAGCCGCACATTTACGAGCACAACTACGGCGTGTGGATGGCGGATTATAATCTTCAATGCGCCCGTGCCGGCATGGCCGGCACCATCGCGTGGGATTTGGACGACGCGATGCACATCAACAAAAACAAGGACAACGCGTGGCCGGACATCACCAAAACGCTATTCAAGAAATGGGGCTTTTGGAACAGCCTCGCCAACGAAATCGGTCATCCTGAAGACCTGAATTTGCGGCCGTGGTTTTACACCTGGTCGCTGCTATCGCGCAATTTTCCACCCGGCTGCACTACTTTGAAAACTTTCGCGACACTCGTGCCCGGCCTGCGTACGCTTGCGGCGAAAACGGCGGATGGAAATATTTGCGTTGCGCTCGTCAATGACTCGGACGCGTCGCAGCAAATTCAGGTCACCGTGCCGGGCGGCCTCCCGCCGCGCGCCGCGTGGAAGCGGTACAATTATTTTCCGGCCGACCACCCGGTGGACCACAATGGTTTTCCGGTGCCGAAAGAAGTGTTGCCCAACAACACCATGGCCACTGGCTTGCTAATTGATTTGCCGGCCCGCAGTCTGGTCTTGTTCACGACGCTGCCGTGAGTTGATTTCCGGCGGGCTGAAAAAATATTCCAGGCATGAAAAAGTTTTTAGCCCTAATTTTGTTTTGGCCGTTGGTATCAACCGCTGCCGATATTGCCCGGCGTCCGGCCATCACGGGGATTTCGCACCTCGCGCTTTTCGCCCATGATCTGGAAAAATCGCGCACGTTTTACCGGGATTTTCTTGGCTTTGCCGAGCCGTATTCGCTGACCAATGGCGCCGGCGGCCCGGCCATTGTGTGGATCAAAATCAACGACCGGCAATCCATCGAGCTTTATCCCGAAAAGGAAGCTGGCAGCGACCGGTTGAATCATGTCGCCTTGGAAACGGACGCGGCGGCGCAGATGCGGGATTATCTCGCCAGCCGTAATCTCCCCGTGCCCGCCACCGTGCCTCAAGGCAAAATCGGCAACCGGAATTATTTCATTCACGACCCGGACGGACACACGGTTGAGATAGTCGAATACGCCCCTGCGGGTTGGACGCGGCTGAATCAGGGAAAATTTCTGCCGGCCACTCGCATTGCCGCCCGGATGCCGCACGTGGGAATTTTGGTGGGCGATTTGCCGGCGGCAAAAAAGTTTTACGAAGACATTCTCGGCTTTCACGAAAGCTGGCGCGGCGCGAAAAATCCTGCGGCGCTGAGTTGGGTGCACGAGCAGGTTCCCGACGGACAGGATTTTATCGAATTCATGTTATACCAGCAATTGCCCGCCGCAGATCAGCGCGGCGTGGTGCATCATTTGTGTCTCGAGGTGCCGGATCTGGACGCCGCTGCGGACGAGTTGAAAATGCGTGCGGCGCGCATCGGCTATTTGCGGCCGATGGAAATCCGCACCGGCACAAATCGCAAGCGGCAGTTAAATCTGTATGACCCGGACGGCACCCGCGTGGAATTGATGGAACCGCACACCGTGGATGGGCTGCCGACGCCGTCCTCCACGGCGCCCGTTTTACCATCTTCTAAATGAAAAAATCATGGCGATGGGCCGGCCGGTCGAAATTAAATTTTTGTCATCTGGCCGATTTTTCTGGTCTTCCTGCCGCCAAAGTCTGATAACGCCGATATGAAATCTATTTTGCTTGCCACTACCCTGTTCAGTTTCGGCGCGGCCATGACCGTGGTTGCCGCTGGAGTAAATTATCATCTTCTCAACACCATTCCCGTCGGCGGCGACGGCGGCTGGGATTATCTTTCCGTGGATTCCGGAGCGCAACGGCTCTACGTCTCCCACGCTTCCAAAGTGGTGGTTATTGATCTGGCAAAAGACGCGGTGGTCGGCGAAATCACCAATACACCCGGCGTGCACGGCGTTGCCCTCGCGCCGGAACTGAACCGTGGCCTCGTGACTTGCGGCCGCGAAAACAAGGCGGCGCTGGTGGATCTCAAAACGTTGGCCACGCTTTCCAAGACCGACACCGGGGCGAATCCTGATGGCATGCTTTACGAACCCGGGCATCAGGAATTTTACACCTTCAACGGCCGCGGCGAATCCGCCACCGTCATTGATGCCAAATCAGGCAAGGTGGTTGCCACCATCCCGCTCGGCGGCAAACCTGAATTCGCCGTCGCCGATTCCACGGCCGGTCTCGTCTTTAATAATCTCGAAGACAAAAGCGAACTCGTGGCCATTGACACCGCCAAGCACACCGTTGCGAACCGCTGGCCCATCGCGCCCGGCGAAGAAGCCAGCGGCCTGGCTTTTGACGAAAAAAATCACCACCTGTTCCTCGGCTGCGGCAACAAAGTCATGGCCATGGTGGACAGCACCACCGGCAAAGTGCTCGCCACGGTGCCCATCGGCGACGGCGTGGATGCCAATGCGTTTGACCCCGGCACCCAACTCGCCTTTGCCTCCTGCGGCGACGGCACGGTGACGGTGGCCAAAGCGGATGGCCACAAGCTGACCGTGGTGCAAACGTTGACGACGGAAAAAGGCGCGCGCACCATGACCATCGATCCCGCGACGCATAAAATTTATCTCGCGTCCGGCAAATTCTCCGCGCCCGCTGCCGGCCAACGGCGCGGCAAGATGGAACCGGGCAGCTTCAAAATCCTCGTGTACGGAATGGAATAACTCGCTGATCGCTTTGTTACAGCAAGGCGGTGGCCGGAAGCTGGCAAAAATTAAGGGTTAGAAAAAACACCCATCAAAACCGCCTGTTTTCCCTTTAAAACCATATGGAAACAGGCACCATCCGCAAAAAAGTTAAGGCCTTTTAGGTGTTGCCCCGGACTTGCCAACCGTCAATCCCGTCGCTGAAGAAAAACTCCGACGTTGGCGGATTAGCTTTCATGAACATTAGTCAAAAGTTGAAAAACAACCTTTTGAACGCAATATCTTCTCCAACTTTTTATCCTAATAATTCAAGGAATATATTCGATGCGGAGGCGCAAAAAGCGCGGCGCATTGGCCGCAAGCGGAATAATATCTGCAACGGTGATTTGGGTGGGTTGACCAGCGGCAAAGGTGCGCTGGTCACTCCAGTGGAGCAAATCCGAACTGCTTTCCAGATGGTACACCATGTCTGCCGCACTCGCCAAACGGTTGAAGCGGAGCGCAGGAGTATTTTGACCGCCGGCATTTATGAGCAGGGGAATCAACGTGGCGGCTGCCGGTCCGCGCGCCGGAAGTTGGAAGGCATAGCGCGTGATGTTCGGAATGCCTAAATGATCCGGATCGGCATTCATTCCGCTGACCGCAGGGTTGGATTGATCGGCGGGCGCGAAGTGGGAAACTACCCAGTCGGCATAGGTTCCCGCCTGTTTCACTTCGATGGTGGAGACGCTCAACGGTGGCAAAGTGACCACCCACGAAGAAAGATCAGCCGGCACCGAGCCGACATAAATAGGATCGGTCTGCTGGTTTTGGATGCGATAAATTTTCGCAACCCCGGCGAAGGTGGTTCCTTGGAAGCCGACATCGTGAACGTCAAAGGAGCGATTGATGGCCACGATCACCTGTCGGTTGGGATGCTGGGAATCAGCGCTCACATAGACGGCAACGTTGGTGGTGGCGCTGGAATTGGCGGCCAAGGAAAGGTCGCCAAACGCGCTCAAATTTCCGTCGTAATCCCGGAACATTTTGAAGCCGGCGGCGACAAAGGGAAACGTGTTCGCGTTTGGCCAGTAACACGCGGCGAACAATCCGAGGCGACCGTAAATTCCCAGATTGTCAGCCTGCGCGATGGCTCCGGCGATGTGGTTTTCACCGCCGTTATCGTATTCAGTGATGGCGAGACCGGTACCGGGCCAGTTCGTGTTGATTTTGTCCTGCAGACGTTTCGCGATGTAAACGGGTCCGTTGAAATATTGGGCAATCCAGGATTTTTCGGTGTAATTGGTATCCCAAAGACTGCGCGGACTTTGGACGATGGCTTGAATCTGGTCGCTGTTCAAATTGGAAGCGAGTAGCCCACCGATGCGATTGCCCTTGCTGTCGGTGGCTTCGGAATACCAATGGAAATCGTACACATCGAGCAACCGGCGACCGGCGGCAACCGAGGCGTCCCGCAGGGTTTGCAGATATTTGTCGGTGAACCAGTAATCGGCACTAAATCCCGGAGCGCCCTGCCAATACGAGATGCCATAAAAGCCATAATGAACGGGCCCAAAGGTTTGCGCGGCGGCATCCACTCCTTTGATGGCCTGACATAGAGCGATAGTCTGGTGGAGGAAGTTGGTGACATCCGGTTCGGCCGTGCCTTGAATTTCCTGGTGGGTGGAGGGCCAGAGTTCCGGCTCGTTATCAAGACTTACAAATGTGGGCCGGTTGGGGTCGGCAAAAATGTCGTTGGTAAATTTGCTCCGCAATGCCCAAAGCGATTCGTCAATGTAGACGGCGGTACCGTTCGTGTTCGGCGTAGTGGTGAACGCCGCTCCTTTTTGGTAGCGGATGGGTTTGAAGCGATTGGCCAAGTGGTTGGGGTCATTGATGTCAACATTGCCATTTTTGTCGGCGGCCACATAGCCCAGCATCGGCACCGTGATGAGACTGGCGAGACCATTCGTGTGGTCGGAGGCGATGCGCGCGCGCAGGGCTTCGGCGGGAATATCGCCGCCGCCGAGATAGTCGTCGCTACTAAAATACCAGTCGTTGCCGGCGTTCGAGGCGTTGTTTTCCCAATTATAAGCGGTCCAGCGATTGCCGCCGTGGCGATCAAAGGGAAGGTTGCGTGGCGGATTGGGCAGGGAATTGTAGAAATTAATCCCGTATATCCACGGTGAAATGGCGTGTGCAGAATTGGGGTCCACAGTGATGACCACATCCGGCACCGACGAGGTGCCGGAGGTAAAACTAAGCGCTTGCGTCGTGACTAAGTTAAATGCATCCGTGACCACCAAGGATACGTTATAAGCGGTCAATGGTTCTAATAAGTCTAGCACGCAAACGTGATTAGTAGCCAGATCAGGAAAAAGACGGACGAGATTATCGCCATTGGCTTTGTGATAGGTTAATTGGGCGGTGCAGGGGCGGTCATCGGCCCAGATCAAAGTTGCCCGGTTGCCTAGAAGGTTGGTGGCGACAAAACCGGAAATGAGCGGCGGCTCGGCGGGAATTAATGGCACGGCCAACGTGCCATAATAATAGCCGACGTTCGGCGGGGCGTTGCTATCCATTCGATGGTCACTGGCGGTGATGCGATATTGCAATGTGGTTCCCGGCGTGAGATTGGTCAGCGCAAAAGCAGCATGGAGACTCCAGTCACTGGGATCGCCGATGCTTGCTGTTCCGTAGTTTCCCACGCCGTAATCTACTCGGCTAACCGTATATTCATCCGTATGAAAAGCCACGGTTAATTGGTTGTAAGTCGGATTCAGCGCGGCGGAATCGAGCGTGATGACCGGTGCATTCGTGCGGCTGACCCAACCGAGGCGGACATTGTTCAGGTAACAGTGCGGACGAAAATCGCCATTGTTGAACAAAAGAAAACGATAGAACCGCGCGATCGTCGGATGCAGCGATTGCAGATCCACGGTCGCATGCAGCCACTGGCTGTAACGTTGCGCATCAGGCAGAAAACTCCAATTGGAAATCATCGTGGACAGCGCCGGCTCATCGGCATAAGTGACATCGTCCAAAATAAAAGTTAAATTATCCGGACTGGTGGAATTGCTGGCAAAATAGATGTCAAACTCAACCGTTTTCACCTCGTTGAGATAGTTCCATTGCAAATCCCAGCCCGGCAACATATCCGCCAAACCGAACGCGTCCCACGCATTTGTAAAATTTACCTCAATGGCTTTTGCACCCGGAAAACCGGGAGCGGACGCGGCGAAGTCGGTGGCAAGCGGATACCCTTCCCAGCACTGGCGCACCCAAGCACCCTGCAATGCGCCGTCGTAAATGGTCACGTAATTAGTCTGGGCGCGAGTGGCGGTTCCGGCCAAAAAGTAAAACCCAACAACGCAAAGCAGTCCGCGGATTTCGCTAGCCACGGAACGAAGCTGGCTGGACAAGCAAACGGATTGCGGAGCGTTTATTTTTACAAATGATTTGCCGAAATATTTGAGCCAGATTTTCATAAGCCTAAAACCGGCGCCGCTGAAAAACTACAGCGCTCGCCGTCATCAATTGATGGTTGTAAGAATAGTATAACGCTTATCCCGCGACAATCCGACGTTCAGAATATTGCCACGGCCGAATGCGTCCGATTTTGATGGAGAAATATTTCCTTTGCATAAAATCCAGCAGGCGCCTATAACAACCGCATGAGTAATCCTGCCATTCCCCAAAAAGCACCGTACGTTTTGTCTATGAAACCCGGCGCGTTTTATTTCTGCACCTGCGGTTTGTCCCAAAGTCAGCCGTTTTGTGACGGCGCGCACAAAGGCTCCAGCTTTGCGCCCAAGAAAGTGGATCTCCCTGAAGCCAAGACTGTGGCGTGGTGCGGTTGCAAACATTCCAAGAATGGTCCGTTTTGCGACGGTAGCCACGCGAAGTTGTAATCGGCTCGGGGAGATGAATTGCGGCCCGGCGGGCAGCCGCCCTTCGTTGGTCCCCGCAAGTCGCAATTCCGTTGCCGCAGCGCCATCATCATATCTGTGGATGGCACCCGACTGGTTTATCCCGTAAGTTGGGGCGATCCGATGAATTTTTTCGCCAGTGTTTTGCGCCGCCTCGGAATGGCTCCCGCCCAAATGTGGCGAGTGCTGCAAAATTGCTTGCCGTTTTTTTTGCTGGTGGGAATTCTCGCGCAACCCGCTGCCGCGCATGCCAATAATGCCGGCGGCTTCACCACCGCCGTGACGGCGACGGTGACCACCGGAACCGAAAGCTACGGCGCCAACACGGATCACTATCTCGACAACGGCATTCTGCACGTGGACCTCTCGCCGAACGGCAGCGTGGATTCGCTGAAATTTCTCAAACCCGGTTCCCCCGGCACGCCGGCGGCCAACGGCACGGAAACCGTCAGCCAGTCCGGCGTGAATTTTGGCAATCACACCGCGATTTATTATTATTGGTATCCCGATGGCAACGGCGACTGCGTCTATTCCAACACCGTTTCCAGCGCTACCAACATTGACGTTTGTTATTTTCGTCCGTTCAGTCAGGCCAAGGGCGACCAAGTGATTGCCGACGTGGAATTGCACTACCTGCTCGGCAAAGGCAACACGGGACTCTACGCGTATTTGATCGTCCGCCATCCGACGAACTACGTCAGCTACGCTACGAACTTGAACATCAGTTTCATTCAAGTCCTGTGGCCGACAGCGCATGACAACACAAATTTTTACTTTGAAAATTCCTACGTGGACAACAGCGTCAAATACGGTTTGCGCTTGAACGGCGCGTACCAAAAACGCAACGGCCTGCAGCCGAGCTTCTGGGACAACTACCACCAGATTGCCGTGACCAACATCAACATCCCCAAAGAAGTAACCGAATATACCACCGGCGCGTTCGCCGGCTGCACGAACGGAAAATATTCCTACACCTTTGATTTTTCCAAGCTGAGCACGTTCGGCATGGCCAGCGACGCGAACAAACTCGGCATCTGGTACGTCGCCGGTGGCCACGAATATCAGCAGAACGGCCCGACCGCGTGCGAATATTCCGGCGGTATCGGCGGCATCATCGGCTTCGAACCGCTCATCGCGCATTATGGCAACACCGGCTTGACCGTCAGCAGCAATGTCGCCTTCACCAAAATTTACGGACCGTGGCTGTTTTACGTCAACAGCGGCTCGAACGGCGCCGCGTGCTGGGCGGATTCGCAGCAACAGGCGCTGGCGGAGCAACTGGCTTGGCCGTACGCGTGGTTGACCAACAGCGTTTACCAATCAAAAAACCAGCGTGCCCGCGTCTCCGGCAAACTCGTCATCAACGATCCATTGCGACCGGCGGCCAATGCCGCCGGCGCGTGGGTGGGACTCGCGGCGCCCGACGCCGGTCTCGAAGTGGACCCGAAGGATTGGCAATGGCAAGCAGACGGTTATCAGTTTTGGACGCAGTGTGCGGCCGATGGGACTTTTTCCCTGCCGCCGGTGACGACGCTTTCGCCTTACGGCACGAATGCGGTTTATGAATTGTATGCTTATTGCGCCGGCACGAATGGTTCCGTGGGACAATTTCAAACCGGGCCGTTCAGCTTGGCTCCCGGCACGGTGACGAATCTGGGCACGCTCACTTGGACCGTGCCGCATGTGGGTTCCAGTGTGCTGTGGGAAATCGGCTATCCCGACCGCACGGCGGATAAGTTTCGCCACGGCGACGAATACGCGATTCCCGGCTTGTGGTTGAATTTCGCCAATGAATTTCCCAATCCGATGACTTACACCGTCGGCTTGAGCAGTCCGACGAATGATTGGAACTATGCGCAGACGGCCTACTTCACCAACGGCGTCGCGGCGAATATGGTGTGGAATATCCAATTCAACCTGCCGCAAAAGCCGGTCAGCGGCAACGCCACGCTGACCATCGCGTGGGCCGGAGCTTACAGCGCCGCCATCGCTTCTTATGTCAACAATCCGGGCCAGACCAGCGAATTCAAAGACTTTTATCCGAACATTCCATTTCCCACCGGCGTGTATGCGGATTCGCTGATTCGGCAAGGCATTCATGACAAATACGGCATTGATCACCTCAGCATTCCGGTGAGCAATCTGGTGGCCGGAACAAATACCATCACGCTCGTGCAACGCCGGGCTGTGACGGCTACTGTGAGTTATGTGATGTACGACTATTTGGATTTTGAACTGCCAACTGCGCCGCCGCCGGGTGGGCTTACGGCGGCGGCCGGTGATGCCAAGGTGGTGTTGAATTGGACAGCTTCGCCCGGAGCGGTCGGCTATTTTATTTATCAATCCACCAACAGCGGCGGACCGTTCAAGCTGGTGGGTACCAATGTGAGCAGTCTAAGTTGGACGAACACCGGATTAACGAACGGTCTTACATATTATTACAACCTCACCGCCACGAATGCGTTTGGCGTCAGCGATGTTTCCCCACTGGCGAGCGCCCGACCGACCTCAACGACCGTCGTCCCATTGAATTTCAGCCTGAGTCCGGGACAAATCAGCCTCGGTTGGCCGGCCAATCACACCGGCTGGCGATTGCTGGTGCAGACCAATACGCTGGTACAAGGTTTGGGAACCAACTGGTGGACGCTGGCGAATTCATCCAGCACCAATTCGTTTGTTCTGCCCTTGAGCCTGACCAACCGTAGCGTATTTTTCCGACTGGTTTATCCCTGACGCGAGGTGTGTCTTCATTTTTTCTGCGGATTTCGGTTTCATCGGCCCGGAATTGGATAAAATACTCCAATGATTCCGGGGGTTTTCTTCACGAACGGGCGGTGGCAAAAATATTTCAAAAAATTTGAAAGATTCCGGAAATCGGCCCGTATTAGTTTGTAGGCGGTGCTTTGGCGGTTGCGCGGAGCATTTCGCCCATACTGTTTAACGCTAAAAAATATGACGACCCGATTTCAAGTTCGCTGCATCAATAAAGCAGATCAGCCCGCTGCGCATGAGCGGATTCAGCGCATTGGCGGGGTCAAGCCCGACGGCAGCGGCTGGGGATTGAGTCCGAAAGAAGCCATCGCGGGCATCGAAAACGGGCAGTGGGAATTTTTTGTCCACATCGGCGGTCATACTGCTCGGGTGGTGGTGGCCAAAAGTGCTGCGGGACAAAAATATCTGAAAACGGAAGCGGACGCCGAAGAACCCAGCACGCTTTTGAAGCTGCCGGATTGTCCCTTCTAAACTGCTAATCCGGAAGAGATAGCGGGTAAAGAAATCAACAAACGCTTCACAACCCAGCCACCTGGGCGAGCTCTTGCTCACAGGCAGGAAGATCTGCGGCGAGTAGAAATATTTCCTGCGAGAAACGGGCAAACACTTGGAATGCTTGCGCTTCCGCGCACTGCCGATATTCCTGACGACCATCCCAACCCAGATGGTGGAAGACAAACAGATGGCGTTCCGCATCATAGCCAACATGCAAAACGCCGCTCACACTTTGAAAATTCGGTGTGTCGGACACTACCAAATTGGCCATGGATTTTCCGGGGAAGAGCTGCTCAGCCAACGGCCAGTCAGTGATTGCAGCAAGCAACTCCACCATCGGCTGCAAGGGCAAACCAGCGTGGGAGAAGTGCTCAAATCGGCACCGCACATCGGCCCAGGAATCCCCGCGCCGCACAAACGCAAGCCGCAGAGCCGATTCATTAATCGCTTCGTCCATCTTCATACCGGTGATTCAATGTAATTTTTCCCGCGCACCGAGGGCCTCGAAAATTAAAGTGGCCGTCACCAACAGCATCCCTTACAACTTTAATACGGAAGTAACCGGCGCCATCTTTCAATTTAATTGTAAAATCTTTGACCGTGGCCTTGCGCATAAATTTGTTTTCTAAGTCGAGGTTGGTATGCTGGCACCTGTATTTTGCAATGAAACGGTCGGCCTCAAAAAAAAGCCAACTCCTCACTTCCGCGTGGGGCGCACTGCTGGTGCTGGGGGTGGGACTTTTTTTGCGCGGAACTTGGTTCGGCGATGGGTGGGTCAACGCCAGCTACGATTACCAGTTTTGTTTCGGCACGCATCCGGTCACGAATCAAGTGGTGCTGGTGGAAATGGACAATGCGGCCTACGACTATTTTCACCAAACGCGCGGCCAACCGTGGAGCCGGGAATGGCACGCCCGCTTGCTGAACCGGTTGGCCGATGACGGTTGCGCCATGGTAGTGATGGACGCGTTCTTTGGCGAAACCCACGACGCGCCAACCGACCAAGCGTTGGCGGCAGCGATGCACCGCCAAAAACAGTTTGTGTTGATGGCTAAGCAGATCGAACTCGCCCATCCGCTCGCGGAAGGCGTTCAGCCCATCCTGCCGGCCCAGATATTTTTAACGGCGGCGCGAACCAATTGGGGCGTCGCCTGGCTCGACCCGGACCTCGACGGAATTGTCCGGCGGCTCTGGCCTTTTCCTTCGCCCGGTCCGTATCCCAGCCTGCCGTGGACGGCCGCCACTTCCGTTGGCGCCCAGTTGGATGCCACACCGCAAGCGCGCTGGCTGCGTTATTATAAGAAAACCGGAGCGTGGACGGTAATGAGTTATAAATATGCGCTTTCCCAACCGGCCGGTTTTTTCCGCAATCAAATTGTTTTCATCGGCAACCATCCGCTGACTACGATTCCGGACGGTGAGCCGGATAAATTCAGCACTCCTTACACCCGCTGGACCGGGGAAGCCACCGGGGGCGTGGATATTCTGCTGACTTCGTTTTTGAATCTAGTGAACCACGACTCGCTGTTGCGTCCGGCGTGGTGGATAGAAGGGTTTGCCTTCAGCGTGGTGGGAATTCTTTTAGGTGGTGGTTTGTGCCGGCTCAAACTTAAAACCGCATTGCTGGTCACGGCGGCGGCCGCGGTGGTGATCTGGCTCTTTGCCATTTTGTTGGAATACTACACGCATTATTGGTTTCCCTGGCTGGTGGTAATTGGCGCCCAGATACCGCTGGCGCTAGGGTGGGCGGTGATGGTCGCTCAGCGTGCCGGACAAATTCGCGGAAAAAGCGCGGACAACGTGTTGTTGCCGGAAACGCCGGGTTACGAACTCATCCAACCGCATTTTGGCGAAGGGGCGTATGGCAAAGTTTGGCTGGCCAAAAACCGCCGAGGAGAATGGTGCGCGCTGAAAGCAGTTTATCTGGCCAGCTTTGAAAACAACCAAAGCCCTTACGAACGTGAATATCAAGGTATTCAAAAATACCAGCCCATTTCCTCCCTGCATCCCGGTTTGCTGCGGGTTTTTTATGTGAGTGAAAAGAAAGCGGACTATTTTTATTACGTGATGGAACTGGGCGATTCGGTGGTGGAAGGTTGGCAGGCCAACCCGGATCTTTACCGGCCGCGCGATCTAAATCAGGACCGCTCCGGCCTGCTCGGAAATCGGTTGCCGCTGGAACGCTGTGTGGAAATCGGCCGCGCACTGTGTGCGGCGCTGGATTTCATCCACGGCAAAGGTTTGACCCATCGCGACATCAAACCGCCAAACATCATCTATGTTAAGGGACAACCCAAGTTGGCTGACTTAGGGCTGGTGACCGATATTCGTTTGCAGGATGGCGAACGCACGCTGGTGGGCACCCCCGGATTTATGCCACCGCCGCCGGAGCGACCTGGCACGCCCGCGGCGGATATTTATTCGCTGGGAATTGTGTTGTATGTGCTGAGCACCGGTCGGTCTGCAGCCCATTTTCCGGAGATTGCGACCACTTTGATCAGTCCGGCCACCACCCCGGCGATGTTTGCGCTGAACAATATCATTCTGAAAGCCTGTGAACCGTTGCCGGAGAATCGTTTCACTTCGGCGGCCCAAATGATGAAGGAGTTGGAAAAAATGATTACAACCACCCGTGCGGTTAATTCATAAAACACGCACATCTCACGCTTACAGCATTTATCCCTGCCGGTTAATGGAAAAGGTCCGGTTGTTTGAAAGATTTGGTTTTCGTCGGCGTATTATACTGTGTCTTGAAACCGAAAGACCCAAGACGCAACACATTAACATCTATGAAAATCAAATTATCAAACGCCTTAAGAATCGCTGCCGCGTCAGTGGTGGTGGCCGGCACTTTTTGTGCCTCAACGAGTTATGCCGAGGACACCACCTATAATGTCGAATTCTACACTTATTATCCGGATCAGGCCGAATTTCCGCTGGTGCTTTTGCAACCGATCAACCAAGTAGTGCATGTCCACGATGACGCTACGTTTTCCGTCTATGCCACCAACGGACCACTGACTTATCAATGGCTAAAAAACAACGTCGCTTTGCCGGGAGAAACCAACAGCATCCTGACTATTGCTCGCGCGAAAAAAAGCGACGTCGGTTTGTACTCATGCAATGTAAGCAAAGGTTTGGAAATTGTCCCGACGCGTTCCGCTTCCTTGATGGTTTTTGTCAACAGCACTGATCCGGATACGGGCATTGACCCAGTCACCTTGTGGGCGACGCCAGTACCCAGCAGTGGCTCCAGTGGTTCATGTCCTGGACCCTACAAGGGCTATATCAATTACACGAGAACCGTCGCTCAGGGTTGGGGTTGGGCGCCCTCGACAAATACGACGGTTCATACCGCCGAGGATACTAACAGTGTGAATACAAAAGTTCAGTTTGTAGGAAGAAGTGGTGACTCTGGCTGCAACCAGACCATTGCGACGGTTCCCGATCCGTCCATTAGCACCAAATACCGATTTACCATCTATTTTACTAACAGTGTTCCGACGAACTCCTATTCCATCACGTTAGATGGCTTTGATCCTTAAAAACTAATTCTTAGTTGCGTAAGAAATGTCCGTTCGCGGGGGAGTTCGCTGTAATTATTAAGTGGGTTGAGTTGGTAATTTTGGTCGGTTAGGTTAAGCACGCCAAATGTTAACTCAGCCTTTCGATGCCAAAAGCGATACCCTGCAAACGCATCCATCTGCCAGAAGTTGTCTCCCGGTTCAACCGGCGTGTAACCTTGGTTGTTTTGGGCATACCAGCTTGCATCCAGTTTGGCAAAGAACCCACAGGGATTATTGTAAATGGCAAAGATGCCTATGCGGTGGAGCGTTGCCGTTAGATTTCGGCGAGGTTGAAAGTCAGATAAAATGATCGTGTCTGGAACATCAACATAATTATCATTCAACTTGGTAGAGCTTATTTTGTATTGGGCCCCAAGAGACCAGTCCCGACTGACTAATTGGTTGAGGGTGAGTTGTGCGAACTCCTCCCGGTACTCAAGTCGCTCGCGAAGGCTGGACGAAACAGCATAATTATTAATATCCCACAAACCGTCAAAAGCGCCGATGGTCTGGTTGACAGTGGAATTTACAATGCCCGCACCGAGCGCCACATAGGTTTCAGTTGAAAACTTCTGCTCCAGAGAAAAACCCCAAATTTCATTCTGCCCCACTCCGGTTTGCTCCGTAGAGTAACTACTGATTAAATCGCGAAAAGTTTGTGTGAAACCGGCAACTTGCGAGCTCTCAAGCTGGGTGCTCTGGTTAGGCGTGTTATCCCCTAGCGTTCTGGCGTAAGCAAATCTAGCGGTGGTATTTTGTAATGGAGTCCAAATAACACCAGCCTTCGGCGAGAGTTGAGCGATAGAATCTGGCTTTGCCGAGATCGGAGGCGCCAACAGATTTTCGGGCTGGGTCAGCAAGTCGTAACTGACACCACCAATTAATTCCAGCGAATCAAATATCTGCCATTGATGATATCCATAAACTGCGTAGCGCTTGAATTCAGAATTTTCAATTTGCTGCGCCGCCGGAACATTAAATAACGAAGCGAGTGATGATGGGGTATCTTCTAAATTGGTCGTCTTGGCATCTCCATATTGTAAGCGACCGCCGAGGATAGTGGCATGCGAATCTGATTCCCAGATTTGTTGCATCTCGGTGGTATAAAATGTCAAATGATTGTCATAGACTGAATGAATGTTGTCGCCCCCAGATACAGAAACAAGTTCATAAGGATCGGGCGTCAAATTGGCAAACCGCGTGGCGAAGATTAATGGCACTGTCCCGTTCATAGATGTATGGTCATCTAAGCGACGGACCATGAACAGGGTGTCCACGCCGGGACTCCATTCGTGATGGTAACCCAAAATCAAATCCGGCGTTTGCTCATTTTTGATTCGACAGTCGGTATTTGCCATCCTTGTGTCGTAGTATTGCCCTAGGTCGCCAGTTTCACCCTCATACTGTTGGATTTCTGCGTAAACACTATCTTGGGGCGTCAACTGACCTTTGAGTTTGAGCGTTATTAGCCGCGTTTCCAAATCATTGTTGGCACGCTGACCGGGGTCCGTTTGAAACGCCTCCTCTAGTCCATAACTGAAGTTATTGTAAGTACCATATTGCAAACCAGTTTGCGTCCAAGCACCGCGACTCAAATATTCCGTACTCGAAAACACCCCCAAATGGTTCTGATTGAATAGATTCAAGTGTTGCTGTTGCGACCAAGTGGAAGAAAGCGTGCCCGCAGACGCCGGAGCCAACAAATTGGCCAGCAAATATTCATTTTCCACGGCCGGCTCATAGCGCGAATTATTCGGATCAGTCTGCAACACTTGCGCGTAGCTGCTCGCAAGAAAGAGGTGCGCGGAATAGTTGGCGTAGTCGGCATTCACCGCCCGGCTCGCTTCCTGCACACTGACCTCCGTCATTCCGGCATCCTGATAAATCGTGGCCAGATTGGCGCTACGCACGGCACTATCCTGATCGAGCAACAGTCCGGAACGATACACGCTCCGGTTATCATTTAATGTTTGGGATTTTTCCAGATCACGAATGGCGTCATTGATCTGGTTGTTTTGCTGGTTCAACAAAGCGGAATAAAGCCACGCGGTCGGATCATTGGGATCCAGTTTTTTGGCCAGAGCCAATTCTTTTTCAGCGCGCAGGTCATCGCCGCTGTTAGCAAAAGCCTTGCCCAGATAACTACGCAATTCGGCCCGCTGCGGTTCGAGGGCGGCGGCCACCAGCAAATCGGCCCGCCCGCCGGCTTTGTCGCCCAAACGGATTCGCGTCAAGCCCCGACCCAGCCAGGCATTGCCGAGCGCAGAATCTTGATCAATGGCGTGATTGAACCAAAGCATCGCCGCTTGCGGTTGGTTTTGGGCCGCCAGAATAAATCCTTTCAGGGCGAGTGCTTGCGCATTTTGGGGTGCCAGTTCTAACCCTGCATCCAAAGCGGTCATCGCCTCCTTAAGCCGGCCAAAACTGAATTCCAATTCCGCCACGCGTGTCCATGCGAAACCGAATTTTGGCGAAAGTGCCACCGCCCGTTGCGCCAAGCCCAGCGCATTAGCCAAAGAAGTTTTGCGGTCGGCGCGGGATTGTTCGAGATAAGAAGCCGCCAAACATTCCGAGGCCGTTGCGGGGTTGGCAAAAGTGACATCATATTGGCGCTTTACCGCCGCGATGACTTGGGAGAGCGAATCAGCGAGCGGGCGCATCTGATTCGTGGCTCCGCTGAAACTTTGCAAAAGTGTTTCGGTCTGGGCCACTTCGCCCACCGCCAGTAACAAGGCGGCGTGATAAATTCGCTCATTTTCCGAAATGGCATCGCGACCCGGCGGATAACATTTCAACGCGCCCAATAAGTCGCCGGCCCGATAGGCGTTCAAAGAATCCGCCAAGTCGCGTTGTTCGCTGGCTGACAAGTTTAATTCGGCGGGATCAATGACGGCCGGATAGTAAAAGCACCATTGCAAAAGATTGTTAGCGATGAATCCGGCGGTGCGCACCGGCGTTTGTCCTAAGCGCAAGGAAGCCTGCTCGCCGCTGGTTACGAGCAGAGTATTCTGCGCGTCGCCAAATCTTACTTGGCCATCAATGACGGACAGCGTGGTGTCTTCCGCCTCGTTGACGGCCATCACAAATTCCGTGCCCTCCACGCCGGCGACGGCTCCGCGCGTGATGATGCGAATGCGCCCCGGTTCGTCGCGATGAAAAAACGACAGTATACCGCGCAACAAATGCAGGCCGGTTTGCCCATCGGCCGCCGGCGGCGGCTTGGATTCAAGTTGCGAGTGCGACAGAATTGGTGGGTGAAATATCATCAATTAAGCACGGAGGAACGGTATGCGTTGGCGGCGTTGCGCCGGCAGAATCTGGGGATGGCGAAGCTGGCGGAACAT
>TBL_comb47_HYPODRAFT_10000722_pt1 | contig 43613 bp, 30 predicted proteins | sample TroBogypolimnion_40_FD_10682 | JGI IMG/M metagenome (IMG submission 10682)
TGCAGATGATAAGAATCTGTTTTGCCAAAACCAATGATTTGCTTGAAGATGCAGCCTACCGGCTGAAAAATGTACCGGTACGCTTCACTAAAGTTTAGAGTACTTCGAATACTTAGAGTACTTAGAGTACTTAGAGTTGGGGACGCACGAAGATTTGATTTTTATATTAGAATAAAATAGTGCCAAAAGCATAACTTCAAGTACTTGAAGTACTTTTTTTACGGGGCCTCATAGTTCAAGGGATAGAACGGAAGTTTCCTAAACTTTAGATTCGCGTTCGAGTCGCGGTGAGGCTACAAATCAAAATCCAATCATCTGAATATCAGGGGTTGGATTTTTTATTTGTGCCAATTTAAAAATCTATGGCACAACACGTATTAATTTTGAATAATATTAGGTCTTAAATCCGATTGTACTATTCTACTTACCCACACAATTATTGTCTCATGAAAAAAAGATTCGCATGGCTCTGGGCCATTTGGACCCTGGTTGGTATCGCTTTAATTTACGGGGTCTCGATGGCCGATTCAAAGAACAGTGCCACCACCGCCATTGCCAATGTATTGAGTCTGTCGCCCCTGTTTGGCATTTTGCTTGCCCTGGGATCCCCAAAAGCCGCCGGACAGTTCAGGGATTGGTTGCAGAAAGAGAAAAATTCGCTGCTATATGTGGCCGGCGGAATATCCTCTCTGTTTATCCTGCCGGGATTGATAACAGGAAAATTCGACCCTTACTATTCCGCCATTTTTACGGCCATTGTATTCTCCGTTTTTGGCGTCTTGAAAGAGGCGGTCAAACAGCAATTTTCACTCTCCTGGACCGATCTGGTGATCTGGATTCTGCTCTGGATTCCCTTCGACCTGCGCTGGTCGATGGAGATGCTCCCGGCCACCAACGACACCTACACCTGGTGGTCAATTGCCGTTTCTGTGATCGGCGTCATCGGCTGGTATGGCTANCGCAGGGCGGATATTGGCTTCAATCTGATTCCCAAATGGAAGGATCTTGGCATTGCACTGATGGCTTTGGGACTGGTGATGGTGATGGTGGTTCCTCCCGGTCTGCTAACGGGATTTCTTTCCTTCAACATCCCCCAATCTTACAACATTCCCAAACTCACCATCCATTTTGTCGGACTATTCCTGACAGTTGCACTGCCTGAAGAGCTCTTTTTCAGGGGAATTCTGCTTCGTGGCCTCGACAAGGTATTTTCCAAAAAATGGATCCCGCTGGTGGTATCCTCCCTGGCCTTTGGCCTGATGCACTGGAACAACGCAAGTACCTTGCCCACCCAGATAACCTATGTCTGTTTGGCAGCCGTCGCCGGAATGGGATATGGCTGGGCCTACAGAAGGAGTGGAAACAACCTGCTGGCAGCCATCCTGGTGCACACCCTGGTCGACTGGACCTGGAAGCTATTTCTGGCAAAATAAGCTATCAATCATTCATTGAAACATAAACTTCACAACTTCCGTTTCATTTTTAAAATTCTTGGTGAAACCTTGGAACCTTTGAGACTTAATGGCTACTTTTTTCTTGCCTCGAAGAGACAAAGTCACCAAGGAAAAACCAGGAAGTCCGGAAAAACAGGATGTTCAACAGTACAAATTAATCACCACCAAAATGGAAAATCAAAAAAACTGGCACCAGAAACACCACGAAACCTTAAGTTTTGGCAGTCATTTGGCCGATTCGGTCGCCAAAGGAATGGGCTCCTGGAACTTCATCATCGTCCAAACCATCCTGGTGGTACTCTGGATGGGACTCAACCTCGTTGGCTATGTCTACCACTGGGATGTGTATCCCTTTATCCTGCTTAACCTGGTTTTCTCGACTCAGGCCGCTTATGCCGCACCGATCATCATGATGTCCCAGAACAGGCAAAACGACAGGGACCGGGTTCAGGCCCAGGCCGACTACCAAACCAACATCGATGCCAAGCTGGAAATTGAGGCCTTGTCAAAAAAGCTGAACTCACTGGAGGTAGATAAACTGGACAAGATCCTGAAAATGTTGGAGGAGCAAAAAACAACGTCAGTTAAATAGTTGCTGCCCCGGGCAGTATCCTGCTATTTTTTCAATGCCCCGGAGAAAAAGGCATCCACTGTTCTGTTGAATTCATCTGCATAGTCAATCAGGGTACTGTGGCAGGAATTCGGCAGTATCCACAAATTGGCGTGGGGAATGGATTGAAATATCTGAACCGTATGTTCCACCCTGATCAGGTCGTGGTCTCCGCCGATAATGAGCGATGGGCATTTGATGGATTGAAGTGTCTTGAGGGGAACATTCGGCTGGTACCAATCCAGCAAGAACAGCTTCCAGTCGTTCTTTTCCCTGGTGGTCTTGATTTTGCTGGCATCCATCGTTTCGAAGTGCCGTTTGTCACCTTTCCAGAAATCCGGAACGATGGCCGTAGAGTCGGGCCAAAGATTGGCTCCCGTCGAGGCCAGTTTGATCACCTTACCAGGATGCCTCATGGCCAGCAAAAGCGCATTGATGCCACCATCACTCCATCCCAATACATAGGCTGAGTTGATGTGCATGGCATCCAGCAAGGCAGCCTCGTCGTCGGCCATCATCTCAAAACTCAGGGAATCGGCAGGATCGACAGACTTGCCCTGCGACCGACTGTCGAGTGCGATCACCTGGTATTTGCCGGCAAAATAGCCTATGTTGTTTCTGAAGGCGCTGATGGAACCTCCATTCCCGTGAATCATCAGCAGAGGTTTCCCACTGCCGTACACCTCACAATACATTCTTATTCCCCGGATGTTGTAATATTTACCGGCGACCTCATTGTTCCCATAGGGGACGATGGTTGGCTGATTTTGTCCGTAACCTGTCATCGCCAAAAGAAGCAGAACCATGGATAAAACTGATTTCATAATCTTGTTATTATGTTGTTGAATATCAGCACTTAATAAAATTGCCACAAATTTACTCCACCTTTTGAATTGGGGCAAAACTCATTTGACTTGCTTTTGATGCAGAAAAAAGGAATTAATTGCTAATAGCAATTAATTCCTGCGACGCGGCTAAAGTTGGCAAAGTGGCTTCAGAGATTCGACACCGTTGTCTCATTTTTTGGTCTTTGCAGGTACAGAAACCGAAGCAGCAGCCATACCACCACACCGCTGGCGATGGCCCAAAAAAACAAGGAGTTATTGAACAGCGGGACGTTGGTCTGATCGGGTTCCAATCCTTCTCCGGTCACGAAAAAAGTAATGACTCCGGTAGCATTGTTGATGAAATGGGCAAGTATGGGCAGCCAGAGCATTCCTGTCCATTCCAGCAGGTAACCGAAGAGCGCGCCCAGCAGCAGTCGCGGCAAGAATCCAAAAAACTGGAGGTGGAGGGCGCTGAACAACACGGCGGTCATCCAGATGGCTGCGTGGCTGTTGCCTGTCATCTTTTTCAATAACTTTTGCAGCAAACCGCGGAACAACAACTCCTCTCCCAGCGCCGGCAAAACAGCCACAACCACCAGGTTCCCCAGTAAACCGCCAATGCTTTTCGTCGCAAGGAAGGCTTTGGTAATTTCTGTGGCCTGATCCTCCGAACTACGCATCCAGTTCTCAATGGAACTCATCCAGGAAGGCAGTACCAGGTGCTGATTCAGCATGGAGGTCCATTCGATCACCGGACCGCTCACGAGTACAATGGCACAAACCACTCCAAACATCAGCAATGTCGGCCATTTGTCGAGAGACAGGAATCGAAATGGTTTGTTGTCGAGGGCATACGCAAGCAGAACAGGTGGCAGAATAAACATGCCGATGGTCTGCAGAATCTGGAAGAACTTCAGCAGTCCGACATTTCCGGGATCCGTCAGGTTGGTCAGCATGCCGGAAAGCGTTTCAAAACTGATCCCCTTCCAAATCCAGATTCCCAAAAATCCCAGGATCGAAATGACAATGCCCCCCATCATGATGATGATAAGCGTAAAGATGATCTGGGTAAAAGGAGTTGTTTCGCGTAAAAATTTCATGACCTCCTGTTTAATGGTTTATTTGCAACTTATCCTGATTGGACCGTATGCAACGACCCGGCGAAGCACTGCATGCTTCAATTGCTCACAAAGTTACTCATTCCTTTCATCCTGCAAAGAGGGCATTCCAACCGAATGGTTATCTTTGCAGGGAGTTGGGCATTCCCGGCAGGAGACTGTCCACACTGCTATCAGAAGATGTATTTATCCGAAAATTACAAGCTTTAAATGAAGATCGGAAACCTTGATCTCGGTGAACTCCCACTTTTTTTGGCTCCCATGGAGGATGTGACCTACAAGTCGTTCCGTTACCTTTGCAAAAAATATGGTGCGGATGTGATGTACACGGAGTTTGTGGCGTCGGAGGCATTGATCCGGGACGTAGCGCGGACGAAGCTGAAAATGACCATTTTTGAATTCGACCGCCCACTGGCCATTCAACTTTACGGATCCGGCATCGATTCAATGGTTCAGGCAGCGAGGGTGGCGGAACAGTCTCAACCCGATTTTATCGACCTCAACTTCGGTTGTCCAATGAAAAAAATAGCCGGGAAAGGTGCGGGTGCCGGCTTGCTGCTGGATATTCCAAAGATGGTTAAAATGGCCGAAGAGGTGGTAAAGGCCGTCACGCTTCCGGTTACTGCCAAGACCAGGCTAGGCTGGGACCAGCACGACAAACCCATTGTGGAGGTTGCAGAAAGATTGCAGGACGTTGGCATTCAGGCCTTGGCCATTCACGGGCGCACCAGGAGTCAGTTATATACCGGAGAGGCCGACTGGAGCCTGATCGCAGAGGTAAAGAACAATCCCAGGATGAAAATCCCCATCATCGGAAACGGCGACATCACAGGACCCGAAAAAGCCGGGGCCTTGCTGGAACAATCGGGCGTGGACGGTCTGATGATAGGCAGAGCCTCCATCGGCAGGCCCTGGATCTTCCGGGAGATCCGTCATTACCTCCATACAGGCGAGCTCACTCCATCCCCCACCGTCCCGTTTGTGGTGGAAAATGTGAAAGACCAGCTCAGCCAGGCACTCTCCTGGAAGGAAGATCCCCGAAGGGCGGTGAGGGAGATGCGCAGACATTTCGCCCGCTATTTCCCGGCTCTTCCAGATTTCAGGGAGCTTCGCATCCAGTTGCTCCGCGCCGAAGATCTGGATGAGGTATACCGGATACTGGATCTGATTGCTTCAAAATATGAAGGCAATTCCGTGGATTATTCCAACATTGCGTTGAAGTAATAAATTGTTACTTTTAGGGAACTAAACTACTTCAAATGGCAGAATTTACCCGTCGGCATTTCATTCGGACCGGCCTGGCCGGGGCCATCGTGACAACAGGTGCATTCAGCACGCTGATGGCCGACCCGTCCGTCTCGGCCAAAATTGACAGGGTCCCTCTGGGGAAAACAGGTCTGCATGTCACCAGGCTTGCCATGGGAACCGGAACCAATGGCTGGAACCACGGATCCAACCAGACACGCATCGGTCTTGAAAACTTCAGGCGAATGATTCAGGCAGGCTACGACAGGGGCATTCGCTTCCTCGACACGGCCGATACCTACGGCTCACATGTTTTCGTCAAAGAGGCCATCCAAATGAAGCCTAGGGAGGAACTGACGGTGATGACCAAAATTTGGACGGAAAACCTAGACTGGCATCCGCTTCAACCTGTCGATCAGACCATCGAACGGATCCGACAAGAGCTGCAAACGGATTATCTCGACATTGTTCTGCTGCATTGCATGACCAGCGCCAAATGGACAGACGAGAAAAAGAAGTTCATGGATGGATTGAGTGAAGCCAAATCAAAAGGACTGATCCGGAAGGTCGGCTTCTCCGCACACGATTACGGGGCACTGGAAAGTGGTGTCAACCACGAATGGCCGGATGTGGTGCTGGCCCGGATCAACAACAAGGAGATCAGGATGGATGGCCACCCCGAAAAGATCATGGACCTGCTGGAAATTGCAGGATCCAAAGGGAAAGGGGTTCTTGGCATGAAAATATTCGGATGCGGCGGATTGGTCAAGGAGGAGGAAAGAATGGCCTCACTCAGATTTGTCGTCCAAAGCAAAAATGTGCACGCGATGACCATCGGGTTCGAAGATGCCACGCAAGTTCACGATGCGGTCGACAGGCTGATGGGAGTCGTGGCGGAAGTGAATAAAAGTTGAAAGTTGAGAACTGAGAGTTGAGAGTGGCGACGGTAGAGAGGTTGCATGCAACCTCTTACATACCAATCCCAACAGAACGTGGAAGACCTGGCGGACTGGGACGTGGATCAAGGCAACGAAAAAAAAGGTGCAAAAATTTAATTAACAATACTGTAATACAATCATTAACAACAAATTTCAAAAAACAAATCAAAAATTTCATGAGAACCAAAAATTTACTTCTGACTTTTATGCTCCTGTTTGCCGTGATGGTACAACTTCAGGCAGCCACAGCCTTTGACCAAAAATTATTGGTAGGCCAGTGGCAGTATTCAGCCCCAACTGCACCTCCAAACTACACCTCCGGCCAGATTAATTTCTCCCAGGCGGGGGATAAACTGAAAGGAGAATTGGTCATAGAAGGGCAAAAAGTGGATTTTTCGCAGATCTCCATCAAGGAAGATGTCGTATCTGTAACCATCTATCTCGAATCTACCCCTATTACCGTGAAGTTTAAAATGGTCAACGACACCCTTGAAGGCAAGGCTGAGACACCGGATGGCCCGGTGGCCGTCAAAGCATCCAGGAAATAGGCTTAGCGCAGATTGTACTGTTTGTCGTAATATTTTTCATAGGCACCGGAGGAGACATTTTCCAGCCAGTCTGAATTTTGGAGATACCATGCAACAGTTTTGGCAAGTCCTTCCTCGAATTGCAGGGAGGGCTTCCATCCGAGTTCGTCCTGAATTTTGGAGCTGTCGATGGCATATCTCAAATCATGTCCTGACCTGTCTTTCACAAAAGTGATCAGTTGTTGGGAGGTGCCCCGGGCTCTTCCCAACTGCCGGTCTACTTCGTCGCACAAGGCCCTGATCAGGGCAATGTTGGTCCATTCGTTGTTTCCGCCGATGTTGTAGGTCTCCCCGATAACTCCTTTGTGAAAAATCAGGTCGATGGCGGATGCATGGTCTTCTACGTAGAGCCAGTCCCTGATATTTTCACCCTTTCCGTAAACCGGGATGGGCTTCAGGTGTTGCAGGTTATGGATGCAAAGCGGAATTAATTTTTCGGGAAACTGGTTCGGCCCATAGTTGTTGGAGCAGTTGGAGATCAGTATCGGCAGATGAAAGGTGTTGAAATAAGACCTGACCAGATGATCCGAACTGGCTTTGGAAGCCGAATAGGGACTCTTCGGGTCGTAAGCGGTGGTCTCCGTAAAAAGACCTGTCTCTCCGAGTGAACCATACACCTCGTCCGTTGAAATGTGGTAAAATAATTTTCCTTCCATCGCTCCCTTCCAGTGCTCCTTGGCAGCATGGATCAGGTTAAAAGTTCCGAAGATGTTTGTTCTGATAAAGGAGGCAGGATCCGTGATGGATCTGTCGACATGCGACTCGGCCGCAAGATGAACGACACCTTCAAAGGGATAGGTATCAAAGAGCTTACCGACAAATTCAGTGTCGGCAACGTCCCCTTTCACAAAGGTATAGTTTGGCAACTTATCTATGTCCCTGAGGTTCTCCAGATTTCCGGCATAGGTGAGCAAGTCCAGGTTCACAACATGATATTGAGGATAATTTTTCAAAAACCTCCTGACTACGTGCGACCCTATAAACCCTGCCCCACCTGTTATCAATATAGTTTTCATCTTTTTTTAAGAATAATTTTCATTTACAAAAGGACGCAGTCAAGGCCACTTCAGTTGCCTCATCCATCTTCCAAGTCTTCCCACTCCTGCACTCAAGCCATCCCTCTGATCTTCTTCTCCCAGTTCCAGGCGGATAATAGCGTATCTTCCAGCGAAACATCTGACTTCCATCCCAAAACCTTGTTGGCTTTGGTGGTATCGGCGTAAATCTGCTCGATGTCTCCCGCCCTTCTTCCAACAATTTTGAAATTGACGGCTTTCCCTGTTGCGCGTTCAAAAGCGTGCAGGAGCTCAAGCACTGAGACGCCTTTACCCGTACCCACGTTAAAAAATTCGAAGGCCGATTCGTTTTTGTGCTCCAACAGACGCTCGATGGAGATGACATGTGCCTTCGCAAGATCTACTACATTGATGTAATCTCGGATGCAACTTCCATCAGGTGTATGGTAGTCATCGCCAAAAACCTGAAGCTGCTCCCTGATTCCGGCCGCAGTCTGGGTAACAAACGGCACCAGGTTGTTGGGGACGCCATTGGGCAATTCTCCGATGAGTGCAGAAGGGTGGGCTCCAATGGGATTGAAATAGCGGAGTGCGATGGTATGAATTCCGGGGTTAGCCCGTGTATTGTCCCGAATAATGTCTTCACAGACGATTTTGGTATTTCCGTAAGGGGATTCAGCCGTTTGGCGTGGTGTTTGTTCTGTGACAGGAAGTTGGTCCGGCTGACCGTAAACCGTACAGGAGGAGGAAAACACCAGATTCTTCACCTGGAATCTCTCCATGCAGTCGAATAGATTGATCAGCGAAAGCAGGTTGTTCCTGTAATATTGCAATGGCTTCGCCACCGATTCTCCTACTGCCTTGAAGGCCGCAAAATGAATCACTGCATCGATGCCATTGGATCGCTCAAAAAGCACTTCCAGCAGTTCCAGATTTTGCAGGTTGAAGCAGTGAAACTCGGGACGGATTCCAGTAATCTGTTCGATCTGGTCAACGACCACGGCGGTGGAATTGCTTAGATCATCTACAATAACCACTTCAAAACCGGCATTTTGCAGTTCGACGACCGTATGCGATCCGATGTAGCCTGTTCCGCCCGTAACCAAAATTTTACCTTTCATCTTTGTTGTTTTATCTTTTTGTGAAATTTATACCGATTTGTCTGTTGAGTTATCGGATAAGCCAATATTCTCAAGCTTATGAATCTGAAAACAGTTCTTAACGGTCACCCTGACTGTCAGTAGGATTTCCATGCAGATGGAATTCAAAAGTACTAAATATAAGATTTATTCTTATATTTGAATCTCAATTTATCATTCAATGAACCTTTCCATCTATCTGACAGAATTGTTGAAATCCAACGATTGCGTGATCGTCCCCGATCTCGGAGGGTTTATTGCCAACTTTCAGGGCGCTGGATATGATGCTCAAAACAACCAGTTTTCGCCACCAACCAAGGAGATTATTTTCAGTGCCAAGTTAAAGAAGAACGATGGACTGCTGGTCAATTTTGTCGGGGAAAAGGAGGGGGTCGGTTACCTGGAAGCCAGAAAAATTGTCTCCGAATATGTTTCTGAGTGTATTTTCAAACTTGAAAACCGGGAGACGGTTGAATTCGACCAGCTCGGAAAACTCCTGTTTGATCCCCACGACAACCTTATTTTCGAGGTTGATCCAAGGGCAAACCTGAGAACCGATGCTTTCGGGTTGGGCACCTATCATTTTCCACCGCTCATTCACAAATACAACCAGCCACCCAAACCTGTTTTCAGGGACAAGGAACCGGAACCACAGAAAAGCCGTCGCCCGGCATTGAAATATGCCCTGATTGCGATTCCGGTCCTGGTTGCAATCTATTTTCTCCCGCTCAGTAAAATCATCCACAGGCAAGATACACCGAATCAGTCGGCCCAGAATACTGCTTCTCTGGCCGTTGCAGATGCGCCTCCACCCTCCGGTCCGGCAGTCGGAGCACCGGCGGCTGTTGCCCAGGCAAATCCCAACAATGAGGTGAAGAGCGAGCCAAATGAGGTGAAGACGCAGATTCAAACTTCAGAACCGGCAGCAGATCATCAGCCGGTTGTCCCGACAACAGTCGTACCAAAAATCACACCACCTGTGAAGGAACCAATGCAGGCAGTAGTGCATGCAAACCCTTCCCCGTCCGCTTCCGGTAAATTTCACGTGGTTGGAGGATGTTTCAAGGTGAAGGAGAATGCAGACAAACTTGCTGACAGATTGGTAAAAGAGGGATATCATGCCTATGTATCCCCGATGGGAAGAGGCTTCTTCCGGGTTTCCGTTGAGAGTTACCAAACCAGAAAAGAGGCAGAACAGGGCCTTGAAAAGATACTCGGTTCTGATCCGCAGACAGGATACTGGCTGATGGCCGATAAGAAATAGCTACCTGGCCGCTGCTTTTTGAACCTGCCTGAAAACGCGCATAAAATTTCCTCCCCAGATTTTCCTGATATCAGATTCGGAATATCCTCTTTTGACCAATTCGAGGGTAACGTTTCCCATCTGGCTTACATCCCTGCAACCCGAAATGTCACCACCCCCATCAAAATCGGTTCCGATTCCCACGTGGTTGATCCCAATCACCTTGACGATGTGATCAATGTGGTCGACCATATCCTGAACATTTGCCAATTTGTTTGGAAATCTTTTGGATGTCTCACGGTACTCCTTGTAGGCCTCCTTGGTTTGTTCGTCGGTCAAACCCTGGAAATCGTTGTATTTCTTGTTAACGACTGCCATTGCAGAATCCCTTTTCGGATTCGGATCTGCTTTTTTAACATAATCGGAAAGGAAGCACATCTGAATGACCCCACCGTTTTTGGCCAGGGCCTTCAACTGGTCATCCGTCAGATTGCGCGGATGGTCACAAATGGCACGCGAACAGGAGTGGCTGGCAATGACCGGAACCTTGCTCAACCGGATCACATCGTAGAATGAGTCATCCGAGATGTGGGACACATCAACCATGATCCCGTATTTGTTCATCTCCGCCACAACCTCCTTCCCGAAAGGAGACAATCCGTGGTATTCAGCTCCCTTTTTCTTGTCTGTGGAGGAGTCGCAAATATCGTTGTTGGAAGTGTGGCAGAGGGTGATGTAACGAATCCCCATTTCCTGAAATTTCTTGACCATGGTGATGTCATTGGCGAGGGCATACCCATTTTCCACCCCAATGAAAATGGCACGTTTACCCATTTTCTTCAACCTGTAGGCATCATCGGGCGTCAGTGCAATTTCTGCCTGATCAGGATTTTCAGCAACACATTTGCGGATGGCGGCATAGATGTCCAACGCCTTCTTCTTTACGTTTGCATCTCCTTCCGGAGTTCTGGGTCCCTGTGCCACAAAGACGGCAAAAAACTGCGCATCCAGACCGCCTTCCTTCATTCTTGGAAAATCAACCTTCGTGCCGGATGCAGCCATATCCTGCCTTTTACCGACATCAAAGCCATCCCGCATCAGGTTGAGCGGGGTATCGCAATGCGTGTCCAGAGTCAGCACAGATTGGTGAATCCTTGCCGCCTTTGCCTCGGGTGTCTCTTTCCCACTGGCAACTCCTTGCATAAACAACAGACTAAAAATCATAGCTGCAATCTTTGGAACATCTTTTTTCATTTTGCAAATTTTGTTGTAGTAATCAATTCCGTGATCCTGATTAGCCGGCAGGTTATCTCTCGGTTCCCAACGCTTAACTCCCCTGGTTACTGAACTCAGCCAACCGGCTCAGGTATTTCCCGATGATGTCGAATTCGAGGTTGATCACGCTCCCTTTTTTGATCCCGTGAAAGTTGGTGTGTTCAAAAGTGTAGGGAATGATGGCCACCTGAAAGGAGTCCTTTTGTGAATTCACCACGGTAAGACTGACCCCATTGACGGTAACCGATCCCTTTTCAACAGTCAGATATCCCTGACGTGCCTTGAGCGGCTCGAATTCATAGGCAAAAGTATAATACCAGCTTCCATCCGCTGCCACAACCTCCCGGCAAACGGCAGTTTGGTCCACGTGCCCCTGTACAATGTGCCCATCCAGCCTGCCATCCATCTTCATACTTCGCTCCAGGTTAACTTCATCCCCGACCCGAAGCAGTCCGAGATTGGACTTGAGCAGGGTCTCCCGGATTGCTGTAACGGTGTAATGCTCCCCCTCTTTCCTGACCACTGTCAGGCAAACACCGTTGTGGGAAAGACTCTGGTCGACTTTCAACTCCTCTGTGAAGCCGCATTTCAAGGTTAGGTGAACATTTTCCTGATCCTTTTCGATGGATACCACCGTACCCATTCCCTCAATAATTCCTGAAAACATCGTGCTATATTTAAATTTTTACGAAGATAGCAGTAATTCCAAATCGTAGATGTACCACTTCCCTTTGCATGGATATTTTGTTTGCCCTTCCCTAGGATGCGTCAGAAAATGAACATTGCCGCTTCTCGGTTGTTTAGATTTAAATCCATTCCAATTAGTCGGAAACAATTGAAAATCCCTTTATTTTCAAAGGAAATGACTATATTCATCCTAGTTTTTCCAAGGCCGGGAAGGCGCAGAAAACAGATCCGGAAAATATCCGGTGGAAATATCTATATAACATAATAATCTATTATCGAACAACTTGCACCGATGCTGAACGGATCATAAATTGAAAGATGATACCTCCTTTCATGGTAAGTTCCGGATAATTTTATTTTATTTTATTATTAAAAAGGGCTCCCTTAACCTTTTCAATATGAAAATTTTCTTTTTTCAACGGTTTGTTCTCCTACCGTTTGGGTTGATGCTGCTGGCACTATGCCCGCAAAATGCCAAATCCCAGCAAGATCCGATCTACACCCAATATCTGACCAATTTATTGTCCATCCAGCCTGCCTATGCCGGAATATCCGGGGTGTTGTCTGTTGCGGCCCTTTCAAGGGCACAATGGGTTGGCTGGGAGGGCGCCCCAAATACAAACACCTTTACGATGCATTTCCCCCTGAAATCGTTCAACGTTGGGCTGGGACTTTCGATTGTCAACGACAAGTGGGGGCCCATTCTGCAGAACGGACTCTATGCCGACTATGCCTACCGCATCCAGCTCCAACCCCGTCAATACCTCGCGCTGGGTATCAAGGCCGGTTTCAATACCTACCATGCCCGGTTTACGGATCTGGAACTGAACGATCCGATCGATCCATCCTTTGCCCAGAATGTCAATTTCCGCTTATTGCCCAACATAGGATTTGGTGCTCTCTGGCACAGCGACATCTTCTTTCTGGGTTTCTCGGCACCTAAATTGTTTAGAAATAACATCGTGGACGACTCCGACAAGAAAGTGTACCGCGAAGTACTTCACTTTTATGCGATGGGTGGATATGTTTTTTTCATTTCGGAGAGTGTCAAACTGAAACCAACCTTCCTGTACAGATGGAGCGAACAAACTCCCACCTACGTCGATTTGGGGGGCAATATCCTGTTGTACGACAGGGTCTGGTTCGGTGCCACCTACCGTTTGATGAACTCCTATGCCCTCTCCTTTCAGTTCAATGTGAATGCGCAACTGCGTTTTGGTTACTCCTTCGACCTGACCACCTTCCACGAAAACATGGTCAACTCGGGTACCCACGAATTCACCATCAATTACGAGTTCCAAAACAGCCGGAGAGGCAAACGGTACGCGGCAAGGTATTTTTAGTAAAGGCATAGTGCCTACTCACCTCCCATTTTGCAAAAGCACATTTTATAATTAGTTTTGATTAAACTTGCGGTGGGACCAGTTTTGCCATGAAAGAACAAGAGATAAAAAATAGTCACGATGCCATTTGCCGGCTTCTTTCAGAAAGGAAGCTAAAGCCTGCCTTTGACCTGCTCGGCAAAATGATCGCAGCCAACGGATTGGGTGAATTCAGCGACCAACTGCTTGATCTGGAACAGAACTACCGGTTCATGCTGAAATATACCGTCGAAGGAATCACAGATCCGGAAAGGCAGAAAATTTACCAGCATTTGCTGCTCTCTACCTTCGAACTGGCAGATCAGTGCGCCGACAGCCTGCTGCTGAAATTTTCCGCATCGCTGGAATACCAGAAAAAAAGAGGTTTTTCCCGGATGATGCTGGAGAAAATTCCGGAATATTTCAGTCAGCTGGAAACTTTTCACCTGGAAAATGAACTCCGCTCCCTGATTGATTCTGCCGGCACCGAGCAGAAGGGAGAACAGGAGGAGGAGATTCACCACCAAAAACTGATCAATCTCTTTTACCATTTCTGGTTCAAGAACAAACTCTCCCAGGAGGAGATCTCAGCCTTCAAAAATTTTCTGGAAAATCCCCACTTCCCTGTTCACGAAAAGGCATTTCTCGTTACTGCGATCACCCTTGCACAACTGCATTTCTTCGATGAACAGAAAGTTATGCTGCTCTTCGAAGCCTACGATTCTTTGGAAGATGAGGTCAGTCAGCGGGCCTTGACAGGACTGCTGATCACCCTTTACCGGTTCGACAGGCGGATTTTTCTTTTCCCTGCCATCACCGCACGGATGGAACTGCTCAGTGAAAAAAGCACCTTCAGGTTGCATCTCGAAAAGATATTGCTGCAGTTGATTGGTTCCAGGGAGACGGAAAAAATCCAAAAGAAACTGCAGGACGAGATTCTGCCGGAAATGATGAAACTGAGTCCGAACCTGCGTAACAAACTGAGCCTCGAAGCGATGCTTGGTGATGCACTCAACGAAGATAAAAATCCGGAATGGCGTGATATTTTCAAAGACTCACCAGGATTTATGGACAAGATGGAGGAGTTGAGTGAAATGCAGATGAAAGGAGCCGACATCTTCATGACCTCCTTTTCCAATCTCAAAAGCTTTCCTTTCTTCAGTGAACTGACCAATTGGTTCATTCCGTTCTATCCGCTCCATCCGCAATTGGTGGGAAGCTCCTCCGAAGAGGATTTCGCGGACAACCAAAAGCTTTTCGACCTGCTGCTGAAAACTCCCGTTTTGTGCAACTCCGATAAATATTCCTTCTGTTTCAGCATGCAGACAATTCCTGCCGAATACAAAAAAATGATGTTCGACAACCTTTCGGCGGAGTTTGATCAACTGCTCGAAGCGGAAAAAGAGGATGAAATGATGGCCCAGGATAAAAAAGCGGAAGCCGTGTCCGGGCAGTACATTCGCGATCTATACAGATTTTTTAAGCTTCACCCGCAAAGAGAAGGATTCGAGGATATCTTCTCCTGGACCTTCGACTTCCACAACAAAACAGTTTTCAGAAACCTGTTAAAGGAAGATAGTCAACTGCTGAGGAACATCGCAGAATTTTATTTCGCCAAGAACTACTACCAGGATGCCGCAGAAATATACGAGATACTGCTGAAGGAGTTGGAAGAGGCCGAACTAAACCAGAAACTGGCCTTCTGTTACCAGAAAATGGACCAGTTTGAACTGGCACTTTCCTACTACCTCAAAGCCGATCTCTTTGACCAGAACCGCACCTGGAACCATAAAAAGATTGCCCTTTGCTACAGGCACCTGAAAAAGCCCGATCTCGCCCTCGAATATTACCTGCAGGCAGTTGCCCTTGAACCCGACAATCTGGCCATTCATATCTCCATCGGTCATTGCCGGATGGAGTTGAAACAATACGATGAGGCCTTGAAATCCTATTTCAAGGTGGAGTATCTCTCCCCGGGCAACAAGAAGATATGGCGGCCAATCGGCTGGTGTTCGCTTTTGGTCGGCAAAAAACAACAATCGGAACTCTATTTTAAAAAATTGATAGATGACGCCCCCAATAAATTCGATTTGATGAACATGGGGCACGTTCAGTGGTGCATGGGAAATAGAAAGATGGCACTCGATTATTACAAGCAAAGCATCAACGATGCGGAAATGTCTGAAAATGAATTTATGGAGGCATTCCACGAAGATATTGAACACCTGTTGCGGCAGGGAGTAGATGCAGAAGATGTTCCCATCATGCTGGATCAATTAAGATACTCCCTTGAAAAAGAATAATTAAAAAAGATGCATTGATGAATGGCAAAATCCGGAGCAAGGAACTCAGCTGGCTTTCGTTCAATGAACGGCTCCTTCAGGAAGCTTCCAAGAAGGAGGTTCCACTGATTGAACGACTCAAGTTCCTGGGAATTTATTCCAACAACCTGGACGAATTTTTCCGGATCAGGGTGGCCATTCTTCGCCGGTTGGCAACAATTGATAACCTTCTCCTCACGGAAGGGGAGGCACCCGCCGATATCCTGAATCAGATCGAACAAACCGTGGTCACCCAGAGCAAATGGTTCGAGCGGATTTACAATCAATTGCTGAAGGATCTGGCCGAGGAGGACATCTTCATCATCAACGAAAAACAGCTGACGGCTGAACAGGGTCAGTATGTCACTGCCTTTTTCAAGGAGGAGGTCCGTCCACGCATCATGCCTGTGATCATCAAGAAAAACCAGCCACTTCCCTCCCTGAACGATGATGCCATCTACCTGGCAGTGGTGATGGCCAAATCCAAAAAGGAGGAGTATGCCCTGATTGAAGTACCAACAGACCTGCTTCCCAGGTTTGTCATCTTACCTTCTGACGACGAAAAAAGGCACATCATCCTCCTCGAGGATGTGATCCGTTACGAACTGAAGGATATTTTTTACATGTTCAGCTTCCGCACGATCGACTCTTTTATCGTCAAACTGACGCGGGATGCGGAACTTGACCTGGATGATGACGTGGCGGAAAGCTACGTAAAAATTCTCACGAAGAGTCTTGAAAAACGCGGGAACAGTGAATTGGTGAGGTTTGTTCACGACAAGGAGATTCCGGACAATTTTCTGGCACTCCTGCTCAAAAAACTCAATTTCGACCGCTCAGATGTCATCATTGGCGGATCAAGAATTCACAATTTCAAGGATTTCATGGGATTTCCCTCGATAGGGAAGAAACACCTGTACTACAAAACCATTGCTCCGCTTCCGCATCCGGATTTCCATCAGGGAGAACCTTACCTCGGAGCCATTGCAAAGAAGGACATCCTGCTTCATTTCCCCTATCACTCCTTTTACCATTTTATCGATCTCTTGCGCGAAGCCTCCATCGATCCAAAAGTTACCGAGATCAAGATGACCGCCTACCGAATGGCCAAAAATTCAAATGTGATCCATGCCTTGATCAATGCTGCCAGAAACGGTAAAAAGGTCACGGTGATTCTCGAACTCAGGGCACGATTCAACGAACAGGATAACATCCAGTGGGGCAATCTGCTGACCAGAGAAGGAGTCAAAGTGATACTGGGAGTACCCGGACTGAAGGTGCATTCCAAACTCTGCCTTATCACACGCAAGGAGGAGAAGGAACTTGTCAATTACAGTTGCATCGGGACAGGGAATTTCAACGAGATTACCTCCAAAGTCTTTTCCGACCAGATGCTCTGGACCGCCAATCCCGCCTTGACGAAAGAGGTCAGTAAAATATTTGATTTCTTCGCCAAAAATTACAAAATAGGAAGGTATCACCACCTGCTGGTATCGCCATTTACCATGCGCTACAAAATGATTCAGATGATCCGGCAGGAGATACAGGCAGCAAAAAATGGGATGAAGGCTGTCATATCCATCAAATGCAACAACCTCGTGGATCCTGAAATCATCGGCAGATTGTACGATGCCGCCAAAGCAGGAGTTGAAGTCAGACTGAATGTGCGGGGAATGTTCGCCCTGGTATCTTCCTCCATGGAAGAAAATTATGCCATCAGCTCCATCGGAATTATCGACAGGTACCTCGAGCATTCTCGCATCTACTATTTCTACAATGGCGGAAAAGAGCAAATGTTCATCTCTTCCGGCGACCTTATGTCGCGAAATCTGGATAGGCGGGTAGAGGTTACCGTTCCAATATACGACCAGAAATTAAAAAGTGAACTGGTTGGATTCCTCGATCTTCAATGGGCCGACAATACATCAGCCAGAATCTTGGACAACGGACTCACCAACAAAATCAATAACTCCGAAAATCATTCGCTTGTAACAGCTCAATTGGCATTTTATGAATTCCTCCAATCCGTCAGACCGGAACCATGAACCTGACCGGCTTCTGCTCAAGAACCTGGAAAATATCGGCATTCAGGAGATAGGAATCTGGAAGGAGATGGCCCTTCGGGACGATTCCCTCTTTTGCGAAATTTACAAGCTCATCTACTGCGACAACCCCAAAATCGCCTGGCATGCAGCCTGGGTGATCGATCACGCTTCTGAGGAACAACCGCTTAAATTGGAAATTTTCGTACCCGAGATGATTGATCATCTTCCAAAACTGACCAGCAGTGCACTGAAACGTCATTTCACCAGAATGCTTCTCAGTCAGAAGTTGCCTGAGCATCAACTTGGGATCGTTGTCGACACCCTCTATCGTCTGACCTCACCCACGGAGGCCGTGGCCGTTCGTGCCAATTCCCTTCAGTTGCTGCACAACATTTCCCTGCTCCTGCCGGAACTGCAACCCGAGTTGATCAGCGTGACTGAATCTATGCTTGAGGAAGAACTCACCCCGGGAATGAAATCAAAAGCCAGAAGGATTCTTCGTTCGCTGGGTGGATCAGCGAGGAATAAATATTCCGAAAAAGAGCACCGATGCTATTCCCCAGATAAAAATGGATAGCAACATCCAGGGAATAAAACTTTTCCTGTGGTGAAAATATTTTGTTCCCAAAAGCGCGCCAATGGGGATGGAAAGCAGCACGGGAGTCAAAAGCACGATGCCTGCCATTCCATATTTCCGCCGAATGGAAGCAATCAGCTTGTTCCTCCGTGTAAACTTGTTGGCAGTTAACCTGCGGTACCTTCTGAGGTCGCGCCATTGTTCAAACCTGACTTTGAAGATGCGGGGAGTGATGAAATAGATAAATGGCCATATCAGTTTCAACTCCTTCAGCAAAAAAGAGAAGAAATAGTAGAAGAACAGGAATCCCAGCAGACCTCCCAGTTGAATCATCACAAATGTCTCAACCTGATTCAGCCTGAAAAGATAGGCATAGGGTGTCGCCCAAAAGAATTTGATACTTGCAATGGCAATGACATTCAGGTATTTTAAGATGAGTTCCATGATCAATTTTATCAATAATATTGCTCCGTCCGAAAGGCTGACAACCAACTTTAAGAAGTGCTGAATTCCCCGGAGGAATGAAGAAGTCCGCTAATTTTCATCGGCACTCTACTCTCAAAATTAGCGATAAAACAGACAGATTATTTCAAAAATCCTGCTATTTTAGTCCTATCTTTGTAAAAATTATAATAAGCATAAAATTGGTTGGAGAAAATAAATTTTTTGGGCAGTCGCACAGCATGCTGGAAAAGAAGTTATTATGGAAAAAACTATTTTTGCTCCTCTGCCTGTTGTTTTACTTGCCGGCTTTATTTGGTCAGACGCTCCGAGAATTCAGGGAAATTCGGGTGAATGAAAGCAAGGAGTACCTGCTCAACAATCAAAAACCGCTGCCCTACCTTCAATCCGGATTTCATCATTTTTCCCGGCTTCAGGATGATTCTTTCACAGATATACTGGAACACAACTGGGAAAAATTTGCTGTCGTAGCCGGAACTCCTGTCCCAAAATCCAAAAAATTTGATGTGGCTCCGCAGTTTGTTTTCGAAGAGAGTTCATACCACAACCCACAATTTTTACCCTGCTACCCTGCNACAAGGAATGCGGAGCTGGCCGGTTTGGTTTCAGCCAATCTTCCCAGAATCCGTAAACCTGAATACATCAGCTCCAATCCNCTGAAACTGAATTTCAAATTTTATGGCAACACGGTTGCCGTTTCCTGTGACAGACTCTTGGCACTTCCCGTCGTGCAGCCAGTCGGGAGTGAATCAATCAAAGAATATTGGAAAAAATTCATGGTGGGAAATAGCCATCACCTGGTCGACCAGCTGATGGTGGTTCGCGACAGGCTGGGGCTTAACGACTGGGGCTATTTCGCGCTGGTTAAAAGCTGCGCTTCGGCATTGTATCCCAACGATGAGGCAGGTGCGGCACTGCTCACCTGGGGATTGATGATCCGCTCAGGTTTCGATGTGAAAGTCGGGTACAACCAGTTGGGCGTTTCTGTCCTCTATACAACGGCTTCGAAGGTGTTCGGCATTCCAACCGTCAGAATCAACGGTGCCGATTACTACATTGATAAACCGATCGCCTTTTTCCCTGTCTCAACCTATCTTCCCGGACATCCGGGTGCAACCGGAACCATTCATCTGAAACTAAACAGGTCACTGAATTTTCAGGGAGAAACTGAGAGCAATAAAATTCAGTTTAACTGGAGTAAAAGAGCATACGAGTTCAATTTGAAATTCAATCCTGAAGTGGTCAAATATTTGGAAGACTATCCCCAAACCGATCCCGATCTCTTCGTTGATGCTCCTTTTACCGCCCTGGTTTTGGAGTCACTGACGAAGCAGCTGAAACCGGTCCTGGCGGGGATGAGCAAAGAGGTAAGCGTTGCCTTTCTGCAGCAGTTTGTTCAGAAGGCATTTGGCTATCATCCCTACAACGACAAATATGGGTTCGATCGTTTTATGTTTCCAGAAGAATTGCTCTGCAAGGAGGAAAGCAACGACAAGGGAAAATCACTGCTCTATGCCTGGCTGATCACCCATCTGCTCAACCAAAAGGCAGCACTCGTCGAATTCCCGGGATTTTATTCAGTTGCCATCTCCCTGGATCAGCCTTTGGACGGAGACAATTTTCAGGTGGAGGGGAAAAATTATACCATGGCCGATCCAACCTTTGACAATGCTCCATTGGGATTGGTCATGAAAGAATTTTACCCGCTTAAACCAATCATAAAGCTGCTCGAAAATGAATCAGCTGCCTTGAATGAACAGGACAAAATCTGGAAGGTGGCCCATCTCTTTGGTGCCGAACGCAGTGGCTCAGGAAAGGATTACCTGAAAGATGAATACGGGAATTCCTACATCACAGGTTTTTTTAACGAGAAAAAGAACAACCAGACAACAACTCTTCCTGCCCCATTTATCGCAAAATTTGATGAAAACAATTCACTGACCTGGATGATAAAGTTTCAGTCGGAGGGAGGCTCGTTCGGGCTGGAACTGAACCAACTCGACAGGAATGAATTCTATCTTGCAGGATCCTTTCGCGGAAAACTTTCCTGCAGCGGGAAAACTATCCGATCCACCCCTGGAGATCCGGATCTATTTTTTGCTCAATTCAACAGGCAGGGAGAAATTGAGTGGATCACCAAGAGTGGTCTCGATGAACTTGAAGAGGATGCAAATTCATTTTATGTCGTCAAGTTTACCCGATCCGGCGACATCCAGTCGGTTCAGCTCTCAAATGAAGATGAACGAACGGAGGCAACCGGATTTCAGCAAAGCACCAACGAAGGCCTGTGTTATGTTGGATCCCGCTACCAGACAACGGGGATGGACAAAACCGCTGAGGAGCAACCACCAAAGCCGGCGACGCTTTTCAGGCAAAATGTGAAGCGAATGAAACAACTTGGGATTGAAAAGGGGGTATGCACCCTTGCGGCCATTTGTGAGGCAATTTCCTGCCCCGGCAACCAATTTGCTGGTGCTGATCTGCTCACCTTGTTGCAGGATAAAGTCCAGTCGGCAGATGAATCCTATCCCAACCTAACCGGAACCGTACAGAAATTAAAACTACTACAAAACAAGGGCGGTATCATCCAAATCTACACGGCCAATGCCGCCCCCATCAAAATTTCGTGCCTCACCATCTTTAATTCTGCCCATTTAAAAATNATTCCCTTGGACAACGACGATCTGAAAATTGTTGTCATCGATGGAGTTGCCTTTGAATCAGGTTCGTTCAAGGAGAAAATCAATTCCCTTCTCATCGAACTTTCGACTGGAAACATCCTGTTTGATCTTGGCAGGGATCACCAGGTACTTTCCAAGAATCTGAAACACGAAATGTAAGCCGAGACCATACGATCCGCACAAGCCCTCATTTTTGACAAAAATTTCATTCCTACGGCCGAAATTAGTCCACAGCTTTCCCGTTTTGTGAAAAAAATCTTGCTGTCTCTCCTTTGATTACATGGTCTTTGCAAGGAAAATCCATGCTTTTCTCTGCATGATTTTGAATTCCGATTTGAAATTATTAGATAACTTAGCGATAGAATTCAAACCAAGGTTGATTATACCAAAACACCATGAAAAGAAAACTTCTGCTATTTCTGTTGTTAGGGCTCACTGTCAATGCATTTTCGCAGCTAACTACTCCGGCAATCACGGCACCTGCCATCGGAACAAACTATTATGTTGGCTCTACCATCAATTTTACCTGGACTTCCGTTCCGGGTGCCCTCTCCTACGATGTTGAGTTTGATGCAGGGCTGGGTTACGCTTTTTTGACAAATGATCCGGTACCGGTTTGAACATGGTACTGGCAGCTTCCAATGTAGGCCCGCACACCTGGCATGTCAGGGCAAAAGACGCCAATTCTAACGGATCCTGGTCCTCATCAGGCTCCTACCAGGTTACGGGAATTCCTTCTTCACCCGCAACAACCTCACCCGCAACAGATACGAACATTCAATACGATGTAGCTGCCAGTTTTACCTGGTCTTCGGTAGCAAACGCGACCGGGTACAAAATTCAATTTGATTCAGACCCGGTAATTTCGGTTTCTGGCAATACCTACACACAATCCTTCACCACACTCGGAAATCATAGCTGGAAAGTTTTGGCCTCAAATCCTGCCGGAGTCAGTGATTGGAGTGCAGCCAAGACCTTTGTGGTTGTTTTGGGTACACCTTCCCTGACTTCACCCGCGAATGCAACTAATTTCTATGTTGGATCCATGATAAGTTTTTCATGGTCATCCATCGCCGGAGCCACTTCTTATGATGTTGAAATGGATGCAGGTCTTGGATATGCCACTTTGACAAATGTTCCCGGAGCAAGCATGAATCTTTTAATTTCCAATGGCCAGGTTGGTCCGCACACATGGCACATTCGGGCAAGGAGTGGTTCATTTGCAGGTTCCTGGTCTGCATCCAGAAACTATACCGTTATTGGCCTTCCTTCGGTACCTACAACAACCACTCCTGTCAGTGGATCCACCATTTACTACCAGGTATCTACAAATTTTAGCTGGAACCAGGTCCAAAATGCTACGAGCTACCAAATACAGTTTGATTCGGACGCCCCAATTCCCGTCACAGGGACAACCTATGCGGGTATATTTAGTGCCTTTGGAAGCCACAGCTGGAAAGTACAGGCGATCAACCAGGCGGGAGCAAGCGATTGGAGCAGTTTAAAGGATTTTACGTTGACGCTTGCTGTACCCAATCTTTCATCCCCAAACAACAATACCCTTGGTTACATCAATACTTCGGTGACCTTCTCGTGGGCACCGGTTCCCGGAGCCACCTCCTACGATATCGAGTTTGACGCCGGACAGGGCAGCGCAACGACTATCAATGTCGCAGCCACAAGTCTGCCGGTTGCATTGGCTGCAGCGAACATAGGAAACCATACCTGGCACGTGAGGGGCAAAAATGGCCCGACCATTGGCCAATGGTCGCAATCCAGAAATTACAGTGTGGTTGGTTTGCCTGCAATACCTACGCTTGGAAATCCTGCCAACGAATCTGTTATCCCTTATGGTGTTTCGACCAATTTTACCTGGAACAACATTCAGAATGCAACGGGTTATCAAATTCAGTTTGATTCCGAACCTCCCATGACAATTGCCGGAGCCACCTACCCGCGTACCTTCGCTGATCTGGGTAGTCACACCTGGCGCGTAAAAGCCACCAATCCTGCGGGGGAAAGTGATTGGTCCGCTGCAAGGAGTTTTACCGTTTCGTTGGGCACTCCAGCCTTGTCTTCCCCTACCAATGCAGCAGCCTTTTTTGTCGGCTCAACCATCAATTTTTCATGGACCGCAGTCACAGGTGCAACAACTTATGACATTGAACTGGATGCTGGAATGGGTTTCGCTTCGCTGATCAATGTAGCAACGACCAGTTTTGCACTTCCCCTGGCAGTCACCAGCACGGGACCACATACCTGGCACGTACGTGCCAAACTGAACGCCGCTGCTGGTCCATGGTCTGCTTCCAGATCCTTTACCGTGACCGGCAGCCCCGATCAGCCTGTCACCGTTAATCCCGCCAGTGGGGCAATCATTCTGTATGATGCCGCTACGAATTTTACCTGGAATGCGGTTGCCAATGCCTCGAGTTACCAGATTCAATTTGACAATGACCCGCCAATAATAGTTTCAGGAACCAATTATACCCGTTCCTTCACGGTTTTGGGCGACCATACCTGGAAGGTGAAAGCCATCAATTCTGCCGGATCGAGCGATTGGAGTTCGCCCAAAAGCCTAACTGTGACACTGGGGGTTCCAAACCTGAATTCCCCGGCAAATGCAGCTACCTTTTATGTTGGATCTGCCATTACGTTGTCCTGGACTTCAGTCACCGGAGCAACTTCCTATGATGTGGAACTGGATGCAGGTCTGGGATATGTTACATTGACAAATACAGCTGGAACGAACCTGACCATTCAACTTGTTGCCTCAATGGCAGGTCCGCACACCTGGCACGTACGTGCGAAAAACAGTCCCACGGTAGGACAATGGTCCTCTTCGCGTTCATACACGGTGATCGGCATTCCTGAAATTCCGACCTTGCTGACACCGGCAAACGGATCATCCATCTTCACTCAGGTTGCCACTAATTTCACCTGGAGTCCTGCCGCGAATGCAACCGGATACCTGATACAATTTGATTCAGAATCTCCGGTAGTCGTTTCAGGAACCGGTTATTCACGCACATTCGGTTCCGCAGGCATTCATACGTGGAAAGTGCAGGCGACTAATGCAGCAGGTTCAAGTGATTGGAGTCAGGCAAACACCTTTTCAGTAGTGCTGGGTATCCCCACCTTGATCACGCCGGCAGATGCGGCTGTATTTCTGATTGGATCCACCATCTCATTCTCCTGGACTCCGATGGCTGGAGCCACCTCCTATGACCTGGAAATAGATGCCGGAACTCTGCAGGTCACACTCAACAACCTGAGCGGGAGCAGCATGGACCTTCCCGTTACGGCAACAAACGTTGGAATCCACAACTGGCATGCCAGGGCAAAATATGGATCGTCTACCGGATCCTGGTCCGCCACACGGACTTACACAGTGTTGGGAAAACCCGCGGCACCCGTTCTGGTTAGTCCGGCCAACGGATCGATTGTTTACGCCAACATTGCCGCCAATTTTATCTGGAGATCGGTGCCTACCGTCACCAACTACCAAATACAGTTTGACAACGAGGCAAGTGCTTCCCTTTCCGACACCACCACGCTAAAGACCTTTACAGTCCAGGGCAACCATACCTGGAAAGTGAAAGCCCTGAACGCAGCCGGAGAGAGTGATTGGAGTGCCGTTGGTTCTTTCATCGTCTCACTGGGCTCACCAAACCTGCCTTCCAAAATCCTGCTTGTAGCACCTGACAATTCCTGGGATTATGGAAATGTCTCCATGGGCAATACAAACGAAAAAACTTTCGTTGTGCAAAATACAGGAAATTCAGTTCTCAACTTATCAGTTATTTCGCTTTCGGGAACCAATTCCGATCAGTTTGCCATAAAAAATTCACCCGGAGCCAACATTAGCCTAACGCCTGGAGGAAAGCAAGAGGTGACCATTCAGTTCAAACCTACCTCAACCGGGTTGAAGAGTACTTTCCTGACCATTGGCAACAATTCTGACAACGCCTCACCTTCAAAAATAATTGCCCTAAATGGAACAGGTTCAGTGCAAACAACAAAAACGCTTGCAACAGACCCGGATGGAACTTTGGACTTTGGAAATTCCACCCTCAATTATGGCATTGAAAAGAGCATTACGCTGCAAAACAACGGGACGGCAATCCTGAACATTTCGGGGCTGTATCTGACCGGCACAAACCCGGATCAGTTCACCATAACGAGTTCGGTCGGTACCGGTTTCGACCTGCCGGCAGGTGGTATTCAACTGGTAAAAATCAGATTTAGACCTGGCTCTGTCGGATTTAAATCTGCTGTTTTACAGATTGCCAACAATTCTGACAATGCGAGCCCGCTAAAACAGCTTACGCTCACCGGGACAGGAGTACTGCAATCAACCAGAATCCTGACTGTTGTACCGGATGAGTTTTCAGACTATGGAATCGTTCCTGTGAACGGGAAGGTGGATAAAATATTCTCGCTTCAAAATAACGGATCTGCCACCATGACCGTTTCCGGATTGTCGCTGACAGGCACGAATCAGGAACAATTCTCAATAGTATCTCCTTCTTTTACAACCTTTGACCTTCCTGCAGGCGGTATCCAACAGGTGACCATCCGGTTTAGTCCAATCTCTGATGGCTGGAAGAGTGCTATTTTTACAATCACCAATAATTCCGATAATGCATCCGTTTCAAAGGCCGTCACCCTCAACGGAACAGGAACATTGCTACCATCCAAAATCTTGGCGGTAACGCCTGACTATTTTTGGGATTACGGAAATGTTCTCTTAAATAACGGAAATGATAAGATTTTCACACTTCAAAACAATGGGTCTGCGGCATTGAGTATAGTCGGGTTGACAATAACCGGACCTAATTCCGATCAGTTTAGCATCACTGCTCCGACCTTAACCACCTTTGATATTCCTGCAGGAGGAGTTCAACAAATTTCAATCAGGTTTAAACCAGTTGCTGAAGGATGGAAGAGTGCATTTCTGTCGATTGTCAATAGTTCAGACAATGCAGCCCCGTCAAAATTAATCACATTGAACGGAACCGGAGTGGTACAATTGGCTCCTACGGCACCTTCAGCGACTACCTCATCCGCTACTGCAATCACCTCTGTTTCTGCTTTTAGTGGTGGAAATGTCACCTCCGACGGCGGTATTTCCGTCACGGCCAGAGGAGTGTGTTGGAGCAAGTCAACCAATCCCACCATCTTTGATTCCAAAACCTCAGATGGAACAGGAACAGGTTCATTTAGCAGCACAATCCTCGGATTATCCCCAGGTACCACCTATTGGGTAAGGGCCTACGCAACAAATGCTGTCGGAACCTCATACGGTGAAAACAGCTCATTTACCACACTGGCGCTTCCATCAGTTGCTACTTCTGCTGTCACAGTCATCTCATCCACCGCGGCAACCGGCGGGGGAAATGTTTCAAATGACGGAGGGGCTCCCGTCACGGCAAAAGGAATTTGCTGGAGTATCAACACGACTCCGGTCACTTCGGATTTAAAAACAGCGGATGGAACGGGAACCGGCACCTTTGGCAGCAGCCTCGGCGGATTGTCTCCGGGAGTAACCTATCATGCAAGAGCCTATGCAACCAACTCTGTGGGTACTGCCTATGGCTCAGAGGTCACTTTCACAACATGGACCCTCTCTACCGTAACGACTGTCTCTGCTACGGCCACCGTAAATCCCTCGACAACAGCCACTGGCCGGGGAAATGTCACCTCTGATGGAGGTTCCTTTGTCACCGAGAAGGGACTGTGCTGGGGCACAATCATCAACCCGACAGTTTCAGATTCCAAATCTTCAGATGGGTCAGGATTGGGTGCATTTTCAGATATCCTGACAGGTCTCATACCCGGAACAACCTACCATGTCAGGGCCTTCTCAACCAACGGTGTGGGTACTTCATACGGAGCAGATGTGTCATTCATCACCTCTGTTAACGGAGGAATTTATGATGTCAGTTCATTCTACCAGATCTATCCAAATCCTTCTGCAGGAAGGATCACCATAAAAAGTGCCACAGAAGTTCCGGTCGAATTATCCATCTATACTACAGACGGACACCTGCTTGGAATTAACAATTTAACCATGCAATCAACTACGTTGGATCTGGGTCTTAAAAAAGGAGTCTACCTCCTTGTCCTGAAAAGTATAAAAGGATNTGGATCTTATCGCTTAATTATTATGTAAATTAGCAGTTAGGATGATCGNACCCCGTACTACAGAGAAATAAACATTCCATTGCCTTTGCTTGTTAATTTTAGCTGAGATTCGTAAAGTCCCAATGCAGTGGATGAATGGATTCGGATCCATCAGAACAGTAAATACGGAGAAACGAAACGAATAGATATGGAACATTGTCAAACTCAGAAACAACTTTCACATAAGGTGAGACAATATAATACAAAAGTTTTCGCCACTTTCGTTACATATTTGTTTATTTTTGGACAATAAATGGAAATACGGAAAGTGAAAGGTGATGAAAAAACTTTTCAAATTCGATTCCAGATGGATCATTCCCTAATAATATGCTGAATGATCCTGCCCATGAAGAGGATGACAATCGAGGATCATCCGGCAAATAAAATATTTGGCGAATCTTCGGATTCTAAATCTTAAACAGATGTTTTACAACCTGAAACAATTACTAAATAAAAAAATTCATGAGAATAATTCATGGCATCCTGTTGCTAACTCTATTTTTCTCCCAGGCGCTTAATCAATCGGCCTATTCCCAAAGTCTTGCAACGGGTCAGGAAGTTCAGTACAACCCTATCACCACTGCGGTGCCTTTCCTAACCATTACTCCCGATTCCAGGCACGGTGCCATGGGGGATGTTGGTGCTGCGACCTCCCCGGATGCAAGTGCCCAGTATTGGAACCCTTCGAAACTTGCCTTTGTGAGAGACACGTTCGGCATCGCCTTGTCCTATACACCCTGGTTAAGGCAGTTGGTAAGTGACATCAACCTTGCTTATCTGTCGGCCTATTACAGGCTGGATCATTTACAGACAATCGGTGCTTCTCTTCGCTATTTTTCGATGGGTTCCATTCAGTTAACAGACCAAAACGGGACCAATCTCGCAAGCGTTAGTCCCAATGAATTCTCAGTGGATTTCAGCTATGCCAGAAAATTGTCAGATCATTTTTCAGGAAGTGTTGCATTGAGATACATCCGATCCGATCTCTCCGGTGGAATTGGTCTGAATACCTACGTGCCTGGCCACGCCTTTGCAACGGATGTCTCCTTTTACTACAATAAAAATTTTGGAAGCAGCGAAAACGATCAATCCATTGCCTTTGGACTCAATCTTTCCAACATTGGAGGAAAAATATCCTACGATGATGGCCAAAACAAGGAGTTTCTACCTGCCAATCTAAGACTGGGAACGACCTATACCAAAGAGGTAGATAATTTCAACTCTTTTGCCCTCTCTCTTGACATTAACAAACTGATGGTGCCCACTCCTCAGCTAAATACAGGAACAACGAATACTTCCGGGGCAGTTGTACTTCCTGACAACAACAACAACATGTCTGTCGTAAGTTCAATTTTTAGCTCTTTTTCAGATGCTCCGGGTGGATTGAAGGAGGAATTGCAGGAAATCAACTACTCCTTGGGTGCGGAATACCGTTACAACCATCAGTTTGCCATTCGCGGGGGATATTTTCACGAAAGTCAGTACAAGGGAAACAGGCAGTTCTTTTCCACGGGGTTGGGGCTTAAAATGAACGTTTGTACAATAGATTTCTCCTACCTGATTCCCATTCATCAAAATAACCCGCTCGCCAACACCATCCGTTTTACACTCCTGTTTGATCTGAATATTTTTCACCAGACAGCAAAGAAACAGGATCAAAGCAAATCCATCGTTCCGGCTTCCTAGGCACCCCCCCCCGACAGAAGCCACGATGAACTGCAAAAATACCAAGTCTGTTACGAATCACAGACTTTTATTTAAATTCAAGAAGGTTTGCCATAGCAGCCCGGTCAACTAACAAAAAACCCTCTTGAGCATTGGCTCAAGCCCGTAACATGAAACGGTCCGGGGTTATGTATTGCCTTGTAAGGATAATTATTTTTTTTCTTTCATGCGTCCGGCCATATCGGCCTGGCCATGGCATAGATCGCCCTTTGTCGGTCGGCTTGCTAAGGCTCGCTATTTGCATGGGAGAAAAGGCTATTAACAAAAAACAGATGGAGCGATGAAAAACCCATGGCCGTTGTACTTGTTACTTTACCTGCTTCCCTGCACGGGTGCCGGAAAAAACCCTGACGGAACAGGCCAACATCTTTGGAAAGCCCAAAAAGATGAGGTTTACGATCAGGAAAGTGCCGAAAAAATCAAGACGGAAAATCCAGTACTCTCTCTGGCCGTTTTCCAGGAGAAGTGCTATGGGGTCATGAATGGAAATCTTTACCTGCTGGGAAATGGCAATTTTACTCCCGTGAAAGGGGCCCCTACCGGAATTTTCCGTTTGAAACAGCTGAACGATCAACTTTGGGTGCTTACCGACAACGGCCTGTTCCTCCTGAAAGATAATGGCTGGCAAAAAACTGACAACAGAAGATTTGTTGACCTTTGCCTGCACCAGGGTCAACTGCTGGCTGCAACTGACGAAGATGTTTACAGACTGGTGGAAGGAAAATTTGTCAGCATCAGTCCCAAAGGCGGATACTATACCAGCGACATGACCATGTTGCAGGAAGATGGCACACAACTGAACGATACGCCGGTCAAATTGGGCCCCATCACCAGGATTGCATCTCACAATGGAACTCTGTATGTCCTTCGTCCGGGGGAAATCGTGCTCTTTGACGGATTGGAGGTCAACAGTGACTTTATCGACTGGGGAAGACTTCCCTCCAAACAAACGCACGACATGGTCAGTATCGGAAACAGGTTGATGGTAAGTACCGACAGGGGAATCGCGGTCATGCGTGGTGCTTCCCTAACCACACTTGCCGGAAAGGAGGGTCTGCCAGTTGAACAAACCTCCTCCCTGACGACTGGATTTGCAGGAGATCTCTGGATCGGTACCGCAAAAGGGGCAGTTCGAATGACAGCTGAAAACGAATGGCAATATTTTGGCGCCCAGATTTGGTTACCCGGAGACCACGTCAACGACATTGCCGTGGCAAAAAATCGGGTTTTCATCGCCACAGATGCAGGTGTAGGCATCATCCGTTACGAACCTTACACGTTGCTGAAAAAAGCATCGTACTACGAAAATCACCTGGAAGAATGGGGGCACAAAAGGCTTGGCTTCATTCACAACCTATACCGTAAAAACGGTGAATGGGTGCGCGAAATCAGCGATAACGACGGCGGGAATACGGCTCCCTACCTGGCTGCCATGTGCTACAAATATGCTTGCACGGGCGACAAAACGGCACGCCACGAAGCAGTTGAGTCAGCCATGGCACTGATCTGGCTCGACCGCATCACTCCAGTGGATGGATTCATCGCCCGCTCCATCTGGTCAACCACCGCAGACAAGGACGAGAAGGGGAAACAGGGTTCCGGTGGATTGCCAGCCAGATGGTACCCTACCAAGGATGGCAAGTGGTTTTGGAAAGGGGACACCTCGAGCGACGAAGTAGTTGCACACTTTTACGCCATCTCCCTTTTCTATGAACTGGTGGCCGAAGGTAGGGAAAAGGAGCTGGCCAAAGAACACATCCGTAGGATGGCCTCCTACATCATCGATTGCGGTTGGGTCATGAATGATCTGGACGGCAAACCGACAAGATGGGCCCGCTGGAATCCGGAGTACCTGCTGAGACCGTACGGCTACGCCGACAAAGGACTCAATGGCCTGGAAGCACTTACATTCATGGAAACTGCCTATGCCATTACCGGTGATGAGAAATTCAAGACCGGCAACATGCAATTGATCAAGTGGGGATACCCCAACAACACCATCCGGCAAAAAAATGTCTTCCCCCCCGAAACAATTGCACCCTGGGATGACCATCTCGCCTTTTGGAGCTATTGTACCCTGCTCAGGTATGTGAAGGATCCGCAATTGAAGGCCATCTACCTGCGAAGCCTCGACCGCACCTGGGAGGTCAAGCGGATGGCACAGGTACCATGGTACAATTTCACATACGGGGCCGCCACTGGAAACGACTGTGACGAGCAGAAAGTAGTCAGTCATCTTCGGGCCTTTCCCCTGGATTGTATGGCCAACAATTATGCAAATTCCTTCCGGGATGACCTATTTCTTGAACCGGGATATATCTCTTATGAAGGGGGCAAAAAGAGCCTCTCGCCCCGTGAAACTTCCATTGCCCAGGACAACCACAGCTCCACCGACCTGGATGGTGGGCTCGATGGCAAAAGAATCATGCATCCTTCCGGATTTTTATTGGATTACTGGATGGGACGTTACCACGGCTTTATTGATGCACCTGCAACGAGCGACCCGGAACTTACCAGCGTAAAAATCATCCCCGGCAGGCATCTGGGTGCCGCTCCCTACAGTGGGCCTCCCAGACCCGATTTCTGAATAAAGCATCTCTGAATTTTTAGTCGGGGTAAAAGAAAACCGCAAGAATTGCCACACAATGGTACACTACGCTTAAAAAATCCATACTACCAACGATTTATCAATTATAACTACTACAAAAATGAACTCTTTAAAATTATTCGCAGTACTACAGGTTGCCCTGTTGATCTTTCTGACCGCAGGAAATGTCTCAGGTCAGCAAAAGGGAAAAAACGTCAGTGACGTGATGGAACGGGTCATTACGGACCTGTACAAAACCACCAGTCAGACCGACCTGATGAAGTTGGATGTTCCGAAAGTGACCGGTTTGTTTTCAATGGAGGAGCTCCGTATTCTTTCCACCGCCCACTGGACCTTTGACGTGAACGTCCCTGTTATCGTCTCTGCCATGGTTAGCAAAGAAAAAGGAAGTTTGCCGTTTTGGATGGCCGAAACCGGGTTCAGAAAAACATCTCTGACCATGAGAAATAAAAAAACCACCTACGAAGTCTGGCAGAAATCCTTTGGAACCGGAAAAGTTGGGCTGGGCGTCAATGGCTTTGACGATGGCCTGGCCCTGCACTATTTCGTCTCTGTCGCTCCGCAACACAAGGGGGATCTGCTCAAGCTCTCCAATTTCTTTCCGGAAAATCAACAGGTTGGCATCCTGAAAGATGGCGCTTCCACTTACAACGACTGGGACGAACTCGTACTCGAAAATGTACCGCCAGAGTTGGCAGGGCAGCAGTTGCTTACCACTACCAGGGGAAGAAGTGCCGAATCCCATTTGGCGGGAGCTTTCAGATCAACCCCTTATCCCTCTTCCAGTACAGCCGACCAGATTATCTTGACCTGGAGCGCGGATCCCTCCAATAGCATGGACATTCAGTGGAGAACTAACCTTGCTACTGAGGCGAACACCTTAAAATACAGGGAAAAAGGGAGTTCAAAAATTTATTCGGTAACCGCCGAAAAGATGGTGATGGAAGACAGAATGCTGATGAACGATCGTTACACGAATCATTTTACGGCAAAATTGAAAAATCTCAAACCAGGTGTCAGGTACGAATACCAAATAGCCTTGCAAAAAGAGTGGTTGGCCACCCAGAACTTCCAGACTGCCGCAAAGGATGACTCCTTCTCTTTTCTTTGGTTTGGAGACACCCACTTCTCCCCTCAATTCGGAGAGATTCTCAAAAAATCGTGGGCAGCACATCCAGATGCCGCCTTCTTTTCCATCGTTGGTGATTTGGTAAGTGACGGACTGAACAGGAATCAGTGGGATGCACTGTATGAATATTCCAAAGAAACTGCCAGCAGAATTCCATTCATGAACGTACCCGGAAACCACGACAACAGAGCCGGACTGGGTGCAAAAATGTACTGCGACCTCTTCAGCTACCCGTTGAATGGCCCTGAAGGCGTCCCAAAGGAGCAGACGTATGCTTTCACCTACAAAAACGCCCTTTTCCTGATGATTGATGCCACATCTCCCATCGATGCACAAACGGCCTGGATTGAAAAACAACTGGCCGAAACAAAGGCCAAATGGAAAATTGCCATGTTCCACTTTCCTCCCTACAATTGGGAAGAACCCTATTTCGACATTCAGAAGGCCTGGGTACCTCTTTTTGACAAATACCACGCCGATATGGTTTTCGGCGGACATCTCCACTATTACATGCGGTCAAAGCCAATGAAGGCAGGCAAAGTGGTAACCTCCTACAAGGATGGGACCGCCTACATCATCTCTGTAGGAATCCCTAACGGGGATCACCAGATGACGGAGGAGCCCTATGCCGAAGTCAGAAATGGAGCTGGCCATATTTTCCAGTATGTGAAGATAGTGGGCAATACACTGACATCCGAATCTGTCAACTTTCAGGGAAAACTGATTGATTCCTTCACCCTTACCAAGTAAACGATGAAAAATAGTTGCCTCACCCTGCTTTTGCTGCTGCTATTTGCAGAAAATGCCATTTCCGCCGGAAAAGCAGATCTTAGATTTCATGCCAATGGCGAATTCAAGATAGTGCAGTTCACAGATACCCACATCAACACGGCGAACAAAAGTAACCTTGCCTCATTTGAAGTGATAAAATCCGTTCTGTCGGTTGAAAAGCCGGATCTGGTTGTTCTGACCGGAGATATCGTCACCCAGGAAGATCCCTCGGAAGGATATCAGCAACTCTGGAAAATTTTTGAGGCATCCAAAGTTCCCTGGGTGGTCGTATTCGGTAACCACGAATCAGAGCGGGGCATTTCCAGAAAACAGCTTTCCGGTTTAGTGGAAAAGATTCCGGGATGTTTGAATTCAGATGTTGGAGGAATCACGGGCAACTCCAATTTCATCCTTCCAATTTTGGATGATAGCAGCAAAGCAGTCGCTCTGATCTATTGCATGGATTCCAACTCCTACAGTACCCTGAAGCCCAATGTGGATGGCTATGGCTGGATCAGTTTTTCGCAAATCAACTGGTACAGAAAAAACAGTGCAGCCTTTGCAGAAGGGAACCATGGCCAAGCATTGCCTGCAGTTGCTTTTTTTCACATTCCGCTGCCTGAATATACCCAGGCACACAACCAAAAGGATGGAATATTTCTGGGAGCAAGAAATGAGGATGAATGCAGTCCTGTGATCAATTCAGGCCTATTCACAGCCATGCTGGAATGCGGCGATGTAATGGGAACTTTTGTCGGGCACGACCATCTGAATGATTATATCTCGGTCTATCACGGTATTGCACTCACCTACGGACGCGTCTCCAAGTTCATGAAAGATCCGGAAGATCCGAAAGCCGGTGGACGGGTAATCGTGCTGAAAAAAGATAAAAGAGAGTTCGAAACCTGGATCAGGGAATTTGACGGCAAAAAAGTGTATCCCTGTACCTTCCCTACCTCCTTTGTTCACCATCCTTAAATGCAGAAATCAAGACCATGCTGCAACAGGCAGCCTATTCATCAAACGGTTGTTCCCATTTCTCCAGGGGGAGATAGGCAATCACAACATCGGCATTCCCCCGTCGGTTGGAAGTAAATTCAACACTTTTGCTGTCTGGAGCCCACCCAACGTGGGGATGCTCACCCCTACCGTAAATCCGGTGATTGGTGGTTAATAGGCGGAGATGAGAGGTTCTCATGTCGATGATGGCAATCCGTCCGTGCCAGTTGTCGGTTGCCACCCATTTTCCATCGCGTGCACCCGATGCGTGCCACCAGTTGTATTTTGAAATCTCCTCCGGAGATCCACTGTCCCACCAGGCTCCCTTCCCAATGATCCTTGTTTTTTGATCATGAATGCTGACCAACTTGACATCCGATTCTTCCTTCAGGTATCCTCCGCAAAAGGTAAGCTGATCGTTGATCCACCAATCCTCGTGGGTAACCAGTTCTCCGGTCTCCTGCAGATGAATTTTTTCTGCCTGACCTGGTTTCCGCGTATCAACCACCCACATGCGGTGAATATCAGGCAACTTTGGTGCATCGTACGAAAATCGCAGCAAATAGGGATTGTATTTGTTGAACTGAATGTGCGTAAGCGGGACTGAACTCTCCAAACTGTACAAAAGGCTGGATTTTCCCGAATCGATGGAGACAGCAAGAATCTCCTTGTGTGTAGTATTGTTGTTGGGAGATGTGGCGACGGAAAGGAATTTGCAGTCGGCACTTTCGGAGAGGGCACTGATGTAGTGAGCACCTTCGGGCGCAGTTGCAATGATCCTCTCCTTGATTGTTACCGATTCCACCCGGGATGAATCCCTGTTGAAACGAAGATCAATGTGCCAGGCATTGACAGAATTGTTTCCCGTCACGTACACATCATGGGATTCAAAGTCCACCGTGGCGAACCAGTAATTCACTGCCGTAGAATCGGGACTGAAGCACACCAGTTCTCCTGTTTTCGGAATATAGCCAAACAATTCGGTTTTCCCCCTGCGGTCGGAAGTGAAAAACATGCAACTCTGGTCTTTGAACCAACAGTTCCAGTCGAAGTAAAAATTCATGTCCTTTGCAGGATTGGTTGTTGCAAAAATGATCTTCGCTCCACTCACGGAATCCGTCGTAACCAGCTGCTCGGACGGATAGACATGACCCCTCCATTCAGAATTCCATTTGATTAATGAGTTTCTACTATCGGCATTTTGAAAACTCATCGCAATAGATGCAGCAACAACAACCAGCAGAACAACACAATTTTTCATGATGGCAAAATTTTATACCAATTTTTCGGAAAGTTGACGACACAGTGTCAGAAACTCCTGTACCCTGCTATCGGGTGTCCCAACCTCAATATCTGCCGCGACAATGTCGCACGGACCATAATTCATGGCCACGAATGTCAGGTCTCGCTCTATTTCTTGCATAGATTTGTTGGCAAGATCCATTGGGGTATACATCAGGGAGCGCCTGCTCTCAGGGAATAGGGACCTGGCCTTGACCAGATCTGATTCAAGGCCCATGTCGAGATATCTTACCCTGGGAATGTTGGAATAGTCATCCAGGTAGGGAGAGGCATTCCATGCACAATTGTGAATGCCCAAAGCATCAAATGCTTCGGATATTCTAATATCAAATGGTAGTATATATTCCTGATATAATTCTGGTTGAATCATATTAACCAAACAATTACTTACAGTAAAAAAGGAATAGTTGAACCCTGTTGCTCTCTGCCGCTCCTGCAACATCCTGGCCGCATCAATCATCGTAGTCGTGACGCATTCAAGCAAATTCAGGGTCATTTCAGGATCAATCAGCATGTCCATAAACAACTGCTGCCCCCTGAGTCGTTGTGCATTGTTCAAAACTCCTTGCCAGTTAATGAACCCTATTACCTTGCCTTCTGTTGCAGCAATTTGGTCTACCTGATCCAAAATAGCGAGAAAAAACGGGTTGGACCCGGGATTTACTGGCAATAGTTGGTTCATTTCTTCATCCGTCAGTTCACGGTGTTCACTGGTTGGCCACTGTTCAGCGTCATACCTGATGGGGACTCCAAACATGGACGCAATGGTACACGCCCCATAAACCCCTGTCAGCAAATCCATTGCCTGCCCATCCTCCTCCATCTTTCCAATGCCTTCACCGGGGAAACGCCTGTCAACCTCCTCCCTCATTCGCTCGAGCATCTGCTTTCTGTAAATTGGATCGGTATGGTATTTTTTGCCAAAATCGACACCCAGTGCCCGATGATACCATTTTGGCGTGAAACCGATTTCCGGCCTCAAATAGGGTAAATCTCCCGGAGCAGGCCTTCTTGTAGCAGGTGCACCAAGGGCAATGTAACTGATCAGCTGATTTGATTCCAATGGACAACAATATTAAATTAATTGATTATTTAATGTTTTATATCTAATTGAATTTATGTTATATATTATCAAACTTTATAATTAACAGTATGCAATCTGTGACGTTTATCCTCGGTAACTGGGATTGGTTGCAAAGGTTTAAAATCCTCCCCCTGTCACCCATTACAATTTCATCTCCCATCCCTTTTCGTAACTTCTGCCCCAAAATCCGGAAGCTTCGTGATCCTTCAGTATGTGTCCGTTGGCCGGATCAATGTTCAGGCTTCCTGCCCACCCGTTGCGAGATGTTCCCCAACTGGACCAACAGTGTACTCTTAAAGCCAGAATCCACATCCGATCTCAGCGGACTCCCATTTTTTATGGCATCAAACAAGTTTTGAATGTGTAACGCGTCAATCTGTTCGGATGGGTTCGAAAGGTCATGCGGGTCGATGGTGTACTGCTCCCTGACCTCTTTGACCACTTTACCCTGAAGATCAAAAATTGTATAGCTGTTCCCGCTTGGAATCATCAGACTTCCATTTTCGCCATAAAACACCACCCCTACGGAACTACCCTCGTTCGGCTTTCCGTTGCAGCTTCGTCCCTCCCACGAGATGGAGACCCCTTTGGCAAAATCCAAATTTATCACCTGGGTATCAGGTGTTTCCCAATCGTCCTTGTACCGGAATCGGCCTCCGCTGGAGCTTACCCTAACGGGATAATCCAAATCCATTCCCCACCGCAACAAATCCACCATGTGTGTTCCGTTGTTTAGTGCCTCCCCTGTTCCCCAATGCCAGAACCAGTGCCAGTTGTAGTGTAAAAAATTGTCCTTGAAAGCTCTCCTCGGCGCAGGACCCTGCCACAAATCCCAGTTGAGCCAGGAGGGGACATCCGCATCTTTCCCTGTTCCGATAGGTCCGCGATTGTTTGTATACCAGCCCTTTCCAAAATAGACCCTTCCGATGGAGCCCTCCCTCACCTCCTGAATCGCCTTGACCACATTCGGCCACGACCTGCGCTGGTTACCCATTTGAATCACTCTGCCGTAAAGTTTGGCTCCTTCGACCAGTATTTCTCCCTCCCGGGGATTGTGGCAGCAAGGTTTTTCTACATAAACGTGTTTGCCTGCCTGCATGGCTAACAACGATGCAGGTGCATGCCAGTGGTCGGGTGCAGCAATTACCATCACATCAATATCTTTATTTTCAAGCGACTGCCGAAAATCTACAAATCCTTTGGGCATCCTGACTTGCCTTCCCTTGATGGCCTCTATGCAGGCGGCAATGGCCCTGGAGTCAACATCGCAAACATGGGCTATCTCACAATTCTCCTGAATGGAAAAATTTTTAGCAAGAGCTTTGCCCCTTGAATTGACCCCCATCATAGAGACCACGATTCTATCGTTTGCCCCTATGATCCTTCCATAACTGGCAGCACCAAATCCCGGCAAGATTCCACCAACTGAGAGTGCAGAAGCACTGGCCAACGATTTCCTGATAAATGTTCTTCTCGCATTTTCCATGACCTGATTTCAAATTTTTCAATATACAACCTTTGCACTACACTTATCCCATCAGGGTTGAGGCAGCTTTTTCCCTGGCCCTATCCATCACGATTGCCATTTCAACCGGGGCACCCCCGTTCATCTTACTGCTATCTGCCGCTTCCATAAAAGCAAGTATTTCCAGCGTTTCTTCTTCCTTCACAGGAACAATCCCGGTTTTGTAAAATTTGATAATTTCAACCAGCAACTGATTGTAACCTCCGTATCCGCCAAGCGTTTTTATTCCCTTATCGCCAAAAACGGTTCCGCCATAATCAGCTGTTCCTTTCCTAATCCCCCTGAATGTACCGATTCTACCATCCATCCAGGTTCCAACCACCAGGTCGGTATTTTCATCCGAAATCCTGACCACTTGTTTACAACCTCTGCCCATCGCTGTGAACAGCGTCTCCACTCCGTGAATACCATACCAGAAAAGATCAGGATGTGTCTTCTCCAATTTTGCCGGACTGAAGGTATCTGCCCCCGTTACCAACCCAATTTTACCTGAGTGTACCTCCTCCATTCCCGAAAGGTAGCGAAGGGACGAACTTGAAAACAGGGGGACCCCATATTTCTTGGCCTCCCTGAAGATGACGATCGCATCGGACAGGGATGCTGTCATGGGTTTGTCTATAAACATTGGCTTTCCGGCTTTCAAAACCTGCATGGCTTGCTCAAGATGCAACCGGCCATCGTTGGTTTCCAGCATCACCACATCTACTTTGCCCAGCAGTTCCTGAATTGAATCGACTATCTCGACATCAAGTTTGCGGATATCTGCCGTATATCCAGGTATTCTTTCCGCACTGCTCAAGATTTCGCGGCTTCCGTAAGGGTAAGCGGCGGCAACCCTGTACCCACCAAACGAGTCCCCGGCATCCCTGCCATTCAATGCTACCGCAAAGGCGATGCAATGCGATGTGTCCAGCCCAATCATGCCAATTTTAGTTCCCCCCGGATGGTACACATGATTTACAGGGAACAGTGAGTTAGCAGTCACACCCAATCCGAGGCCTGAAAATGTAGCACCCAGACAAAATTCTCGCCGGTTGATTGATTTCATGCTGAATAATTTTGCGATTCCTTGAATAACTGTCCCTGCTGCGATAGCTTTTAACCACATCGTTACCACGCTGCAAACCATCAACTACATCAAAGGCAAGCGTAATTAAACAGGGGACAAGCAGTCCTTAATAGGCCCCGTCCTTGCTTCACAAAGGTAAACCACGGCCGGTTCAACGGCCGGTTTCATTAAATTTAATCCGGATGCAGTTAGTAATAGCTGATCTAAACGGAACAACTGATATGAATTCTTGAACAAACTACCTCAAATTTAAACACAATTTGAATTCCAACTACTTCCCTCAACAGTTTTCATCTCCGCAATCTTGTGCCATGGATTCAATTTCCAGCGTACAATGATGGATGTTGAGATGCGCCAACAGTTGTTTAACCAATCTTCTGGTCAAATTTATCTGATCTGCCGTCAGGCCGTCTGAAACGACCAAATGTCCGGTCAGGGCATTCTCCCGCGTGCTTATGGCCCAAATATGCACATGGTGAATACTTTTCACCCCATCCACGGATTCTATCTTACGAATGATTTCCAAAATATCAATCTCTTCAGGTACTCCGTCCAGCGAAAGGTATAAGCTGCTTTTGAGCATATTCCAGGTACTCCAGATAATCACCAGACAAATAAGCACACTTAGCAGGGAATCAATCCAGTAAAGTTGTGTATAATAAATCAGTACTCCGCCGATAACCAGTCCCATCGAAATCAGGGCATCCGAAAACAGGTGCAGAAAGGCACTTCGAATGTTGATGTCCTTCTCTTTCTCCCGAAAAAACAGGAAGGCCGAAAGTCCATTGACAAAGATCCCTGTCAGGGCGATTCCTGCAATAACACCGCCTGATATCTGCTCCGGATGACTGATTCTGACAAATGCCTCATAACCGATGGCACCAATCGAAACAAGCAATACAATTGTATTGAGCAATGAGATCAGAATAGAAGATTTTTTGTATCCGTAGGTAAAATTCCTGGTTGCCTTCGATTTTGTAAGCCTGAAAGCCAGCATAGATAGAGCCAATCCGCTAACATCCAAAAAATTATGACCGGCATCTGAAAGCAAAGACAAGGAATTAATCTTAAGACCGGCAAATATTTGAACCAAGACATAAATAAAATTCAGGGCAATACCCACGACAAATGCATGATTGATCTGCCCATCCCGAGGGCTGTGATGGCTGTGTTCCATATAAACAAATTTGATGGCTTTACCGCTCCTTCAGTTCAAAACTACTGCAGAATTTACAGCAGTAAGAGCTGAGCTCCTAGAATACAAATGGGATGATTCTCTTGGTTTTTCCCTGATAATCCCTGTATGCGGCACCAAACTGCTCCAGCAAAACACGCTCCTCTACTCCAATCCTTATCAGGAAAGCACAAAAAACAGGCACAACCACAATGGCCAGAGAAAACCAGTTATTGAGTGAAATTCCAAAACCAAGGAAGGAAACCAGCGAAGCCAGGTAAGAGGGATGCCTGACAAATCTGAAGAACCCATCGGTTTTCAGCTTGTGATCCGGGCGGATGGTAACATCAACCGTGAAGAACCTGCCCATCGAACGAATGACAAGCATCCGGGCAATTACACCTGACCAAACGAGCACAAGCCCAACATATTGCAGCCACGCATTGCCTGAAATCAGATGGTTTAAACCAAAGGAAGCCCAAACCGCCAGGAAGATGCTTGTTACAATCGTCAGCCAGATTCCCAAAAGGGTAAACCTATCCGAATCCTGTAAATCACTCTTGTTGGACCGCATCATCCGGTTCAGCCAAATTTCCGAAAACATCCAGATGACGTAAGTAATCAAAAACATTCTGTTCATAACTTAGTTTTTTAGACAATTCCAGGTGACTACTCTTCGAAAAAAGCCCAGATGCAGCCAATTAACATCAACAGGCAAATTTTAACCCGTCAGGGTAAAATATGGTATACTCCAAAGATATCCATAGCGTTTCAAATAATACAAAGGATGACTACCCAAAATTCCAGGAAGGATAAATATTTCACAAACGGGAAACCACTTTCCTTCCCAGAACCAATCCACCTGAAGAATAAAATAAATTATTCCGCCCTGCGAACCCAATGAAGTAATCTCCACGCCAAAATAGATAAACTTTTACCCAGTCCAACACCTTCTTCTGACACTTTGCTCTCCTCTCTCAAAAAAACACCAGGATAATGCCCATCCGATCCCTTATATAATCTATAACTTCAATTATATACCTCTATATGTCTATATTTATATTGTTTATATATTTTTTGCACTCTTTTGTGCAAAATAAGGACATATTGAAAATTATCAATAAACTTTTTATTCATATGTAGTATATTATCTTATTGATTTTATATACATTATAATATGCTGATAATATAATTATTTGCGAATATTTCGGCACAAAACAGTCTGTCTACTCAAAATTGGTGCTACTGAAAATTTAGGCCAAACTTGCTCCTGATGGCTCAAAAAACAGGGTGGTGAGCCTGATGGATCAGAAATGGGACGCTGTCTGGTTGGTTTTGCGGCCGAAATGGCTCCTGTTTGTTCATTTTGCATGGATAGCAGCCAAAAACAACTAACTTTGGCAACTTATTGCACAGATCAGATGCAAAAACCTTCCTTAATTATGGATTTGAACCATATTTTTGCCTTTCTGAGCAAGGCAATCATCCAATCCAGGCGGTTACATGCGTTGAGAATCGAATATTTGAGCGCAAAACAACCCTCGTTACAGACAAATGATCCTCGCTAGAATGCGATTGCCTCGACTTCAAACCAACTAATTGCAGCATTCCTGACAAATTCAATTTATTTAGTCTGTGATAAGGATGTGATAAGGGTATAACTTGTCTGTGATATGTACGAGAAATAAAATCAGAGAATCTTGAAGATTATTTGAAAGATGGAGATCCTTATACTTCTGATTTTGAGCCTTTTGATTTTTTATTCAATTCTGTCGATACCTCTGTTTCCAGGGATCTTAATTTGTTGAGCCTCTGCTTTTCTATGGATTTTCTTTTCCGCTTCATGGCTTCCAGGATCAAAGATTTCAAATCCAACCTGAATGACACGTAAAATCCCCTCGTTTGCTGGGCATAATAGACCAAGCCCCAATTTTCCTGCAATTCCCTTTTGATTTTCAGGGTCTGGTATTCTTGTGTGAAAAAGCGGATCTGTTCAGAAAGCTCCGAAACATCGTGTATGGCTTTGACCTGACCGTCCATTCTGGCCCACAAGAGCTTGTTGTCTGACTTTTGGAAATTTTTATTTCCAACGATCGATTTCATGGCATGATAGGCAAGGAAACAGGCCTTTTCAAAATCTGACTTTTCAGGTTTGTTGTATTCCGAATATAGATTTCGTTCGATCCCAGTCATGGGTGCATTCTTGAATCTATCAAACAAAACTTTTCCACGCTGCAGGTTCTCTTCGCGGTCCACCTCCTGAAAATTCAGCCATTGGCAGGTTTCCCGGTATTTTTCCCTGGTTGTTCCCTTCTGAATTTTAACGAAATAAGCGTAAATGGAATAGTAATAGATGTTCCGGATAGACGACCGCGAATCCTCCAGAAAACCGGACAAAAGCTGAATTGGAATGTTGATAAACTCGGCTTTGCTGTGCGGGTCGGTTTTCTTCGCC
>TBL_comb47_HYPODRAFT_10000723_pt1 | contig 43612 bp, 37 predicted proteins | sample TroBogypolimnion_40_FD_10682 | JGI IMG/M metagenome (IMG submission 10682)
ATAACTGATGATTTGAAATACCTTTAAACCTTAATGAACCCAACCTTGGGAAAGCAATTAAAACGTATTATCATTGCGGACGACCATGCGGTCGTCCGCACAGGAATGCAACTGATCCTTGATGCCACTTGTGATATGACCATCTGTGATGAGGCTACAACCGGAGATGAGTTATTGGAGAAACTATGTACAAATCAATACGATTTAGTACTTCTGGATATTTCCATGCCCGGAAAGGATGCCATGGATGTTTTGAAAGAGATTCGCTTGACATGGGAACATACTCCTGTTGTTATTTTCTCCATGAATCCCGATGATGTTTATGCCATCCGGATGATTCGAAATGGTGCATCGGCCTATATCAACAAGGAGACCGATCCAAAACAAATCATTTCCATCTTGCGTACCGTACTGAGTGGTAAAAAATACTTCACACAACAGCAAAGCAGTATGCTGGCGGAGTTGGTTATCGAACCCGAAAAGAATAGCAATGTGTTGTTGCATGAAAACATGACGGATCGTGAATTCCAGATTTTTTTTATGCTTGCTTCGGGAATGAAGAAGTCGGAGATCGCAGGAAAACTTTCGATTAGTAAACATACTATTGGAAATCATAGAAGCAATATCATGCAGAAAATGAAGCTGAAGACCAATTCAGACTTAACCATGTATGCCATCCACAATGGAATCATCAAATAATTGATAATGGTCTCCCTTGCATGAAATTATCAAAGCATTTGCTTCATTCAGTGATTGTTATCTCCTTTTTTATCCTGACATTCTCCTGTCACAGGCCGTCCGGCATATCTTATCCTGATCAGAAAGCCGCTGAAATGGATGGTTTACTGAAATCTGCACTGTCAAAAAGTTCCACATCGCCAGATCTCGCCTTGGATGCTGCGATCCGGGTTGTCGGTTTGGCCAGTGAATCACATAATGATACAATGGTCGTCAAATCATGGCTTGTAAAGGGCACGATCCTTCGTCTTGAAGGTAAACATGAAGAGGCATTCTCTTTGTTCCAAAGTTCACTTCAAATTTCCGGGAAGATTAATTACAACCATGGCATTTGCCAGTCACTGCTTGAAAGTGGTATCATCTTGTATATCCAGGGCCAATATGAAAAATCCGGTGAATTATTTAGAAAGTCATTGGATTTGGCTCAAAAATTGGGATTTTCTGATCTTGAAGCTTCCTCCTTGAATTACATTGGAAAATATTTGCATACCACAGGTCGTTTTGACGAATCCGTTGATTTTTATAAGCGGGCTCTAGAAATGTACAAATCAAACCGGGATTCACTCAATTCGGTGGCTGTGCTGTTGAATTTAGGAAAAACCTATAACATAGACGGCGATTTTTACATGGCGCTCAAATGTTATCTTGAAGCATTCAAGATATGCAAAAACAGTGATGATTATTCAAATATTTCCGAAGTGTGCAATAATTTGGGTTCCATCTATCTCGCACTCGACCAGCCTGATCTTTCCATGGAATATCACCGAAAGGCGCTTTCCTACCGGATTCTGATTAATACTCCTGAAGGAATGGCCAGTTCCTACAACAATGTCGGCAAAGTTTATCTTGCCGAAAATAATCCCGATAGCGCTCTATATTACTTTGGAAGATCGCTAAAGTCTTGCGAACAGATTTCCTATTTGAAAGGGAAGGTTAAGGCATTGGCCAACATGGGTAAAGTATATAATCTTAAATATGAATACAAAAAGGCAAAAACATATCTGCTGCAATCCATGGATCTAGCCGATAAAAGCGGTTATACGGCGGGTGTGGCAGTAGCTTCACTTGAATTGGGAAATACATTTCTTGGCCAACACCAAACCGATTCTGCAAGATTAGCCTTTGAGAACTCTTTAATTAAGGCGAAGACAACCAACCTGACTGAGCTAAATCATGATGCCTATTGGGGTCTTTATCAATGCTATCTTGATAAGAGAAATCATGAAAAAGCACTCGAATACTACAGGTACTTCGCTCAGGCAGAGAAAAAACTGATGCTGGCTGAAAATAGCGCCAAATTGTCGGAATTGAGAATAACCTTTGAATCTGAAAAAAAGGAAGATGACAATGCCCTGCTTCGGAAAGAAAATGAAATTAAGGAAATAACCATCAGACAGGAACATTTTATTATCTTGTTTTTCATCATTGCTTTGGCGCTGACCGTACTACTGATAGTCATGTTGTACACCCGGTTTGAAAATAAGCATAAAGCAAATAAAAGGCTCTCTGTTCTAAATAAGAGAATTACAAAACAAAACAAGGAACTGGAGAAATTGAACAAAGAACTCGAAAATGCCAACCGGGAAAAGGATAAAGTATTTTCAATTATTACACACGAACTGCGAAATCCACTTTACTGGTTTCAGAATCTGACCGAAATGCTCTCGCTGAAATACAAACAGATGCCCGCTGAAAAGGTGCAGAAAACTTTGGCTGCCCTGGATGAGTCTGCAAAGAATGCCTTTCACCTCATGGATAACCTGCTTCACTGGTCGAGGTCGCGACTAAATAGGATTACTCCTTCCATCACAGAACTCTCCTTGGAGAAACTTGTAAGCGAATCAACAAGGATGTTTGAAACCATCCTCAACCAGAAAAGGATCCAACTAATTGTGCAACTTCCTGAACAGGCATTCATCAAGGCCGATGAAGATTTGTTTATGTGTGTTGTGAGGAATTTATTGTCTAATTCCATCAAATATACCCCGGAAAAAGGAGTTATTAGAATATTCTCTGCGATTGATAAGACTAGCTACGTCATTTATGTTGCTGATTCTGGTATAGGGATAGATCCAAAGTACAGAAAAACGATATTTAAATCAGATAGGGAATCTACTTCAATGGGTCTGATGAACGAAAAGGGATCCGGCTTTGGTTTGAAATTGTGCAAAGAATTCGTTGAAATGAACCATGGAAGGATTTGGGTCGACGATAGTACCGAGGATGGTACCTGTATTTGTTTTACCGTTCCAGCAGCCTTCCCAAAATCACAAATGCCCTTTCACGTTGTAAATGATTGAATGAAATATGAATCAGCGGGGAGAAATTAATTTTGATAGCCAAATTGTCAATATTAACGTATTGATGTTCAAATCAGGTTTGTGTTGGTTTCAACCAAAATAATTTTCCACATGGTGTTGGTTAATTGATCTCCCAATCGATGTCATTCCTAATCTATATTTGACATATTGAATGATTTCCATTGCGATGTTTTTATCGCACGCCAATTCTAGGCCCTCAAATCCCGGGGACGAGTTAACCTCACATATTTTATATCCATGATGGTCAAACAACAGGTCAATACCAGCAATATCCAAATCTAGCTTACGGGCAATTTCCAGTACCAACCATTCGATTTCAGGTGTGACATCAAATTTTTGAACATTTCCTCCTCTTGAGTAATTGGATTTAAAATTGCCATCGCTAGCCGTTCTTAACATGGCCCCTACGACTCTTCCTCCTACTGTTACTACGCGAAGATCCTTGCCATAGCTTGTCTTGATGAATTCCTGAAAAATCAAATTTACCTTGGGGTTGGAATTTTCTATCATCTGCATTAACTCATCAAGCGACTGTAGTGTCTCACAAAGAAAGACGCCACTTCCCTGCGACCCTGAAATCGTTTTGACAACAACCGGGAATCCTATATGTTTACCAACTATTTCCAGATCCAAAGGAAATTTGGCCAGCATGGTCTTGGGAATTGGCATACCTGACTCAGCCAGTATTTGCAATTGATACAGTTTATCTTTGACAATATCTATTGAATTGGCAGAATTAAAAGAATAAACTCCAAGTTTCTCCAGATGACGGATTAGGGCGAGTGCAAAGTAGGTTGTTCCTGCCCCCATGCGTGGGATGATAAAATCCGGTAGTGGAACCAATGAGTCGTTGACCAAAATACTTTTCCTGTCATCCCGGTTTACGATGATCTCAATTTGCTCGGGTTGAAAGACCAGTATTTGAATGCCGGATTTTTTCCCCTCCTCAATGAGTTTTTGAATTTCATAGGTCTCCGGGTGTAGTAAAAAATCGGAATTTTTGTGTAGTATCCAGCCTAACATGAGATCTGATTTAAATTGTTGACAATTGCTGTTTTCTTCACTTAATGTTGAAAACGGGAAAAGGCCAGTGAGGTGGTGTTTTCAAAATAGACAAGGGCCTCGATGCCATAATGATCCGAAAGGTCTGAGATATTATCCAGTTTATGCTCCCTCAGCACAAAAATCTGTCGCTTTATATTTCTGATTGTGTTGGCATTTCGCACCAGAATGTAGTCAATCAAGCTTTTTTTGCCATTTTCCTTTCGTGCGAGTTGGTTGTCAATTTCGTCAAAGGAGCTCTGCAATTCACCCTGAAGGCTTCCGTTTTCGGCATCAAGAAGGTTCAGCATGTTCGCATAATTTACTTTATCCGCGAATTCGACATTAAAATCACCGCAGACAATTTGGGGAATTGACGGTCTTGAAAATTTCTTCAGTAGCTTGTCTGCAATCTCGCGGCACTGGCCGTACCGGACACTATCCGGACTGTTGGCCTGCAGATGGGTTCCAAGCAGCTGAAAGGATTGTCCTTTCCATTCACCTTCGAAAAGAACCGCACCTTTTCGTGCAAAGGCGTCAATGCCGAATCGGTTTTTAAATTCGATTTGCTCCAACTGTATGAGAGGGATTTTGCTTAGTATCCATATCCCACTGCTGGTTTTCAGCGAAAAGCCGGAATCGTTGGCCGGTCCGTACATAAATGGATAATTGTCTTTCAGCTGATTCCGGAGAATTCTTCTTGCCTGATGATCAAATGCTTCCTCGAAAACGATGATGTCGTAATTATAACCGGCAATTTTTTGGGCTATAATCCCGGCTCTTTCTAGATTTTTATGGAGATGTGCGCAAAATGGTAACATGTAGATGTTCCAGGTTAGTATTTTTAGTTCATCCTTGTTTGTGGCAACAGGTTTAGCTTCCGGAGCGGTTACCCCTGCGTTTGTTACGCTGAATGCCATTGCAATCAGTAAGGCGATAGAAAATAATTTCTTTATTTTTTTCATCTCTTTATTGACTTATTTATCGTGAGTAAAATCCTCAATTTTCCAATTTCTTTAGTTGCTGGTAGGCTTGGACCGGTTCTCTTGCTACCCGTGAAATTCGATTTTGAATCCAGGATGCAGGTCATTAATACCAACAGACAAATTTTCGAAAAATGTTGTTATTGATTGAATACAAAATGGTTACAATTCAATTGCACATTAATTATTGTGTGCAAAATCACTCTCTTTGAGAAGGGAAAATCCAAAGTTCAAAAAAAATCCCCTGAAGGACTGGATGTCAATCAGGGGATTAGTTTACGCTAAATCTATTAAACCCAATGAAACAAAACTGAGCCAAATATAGGATTGAGATGTTACAATACTTCCATGTATTTTGTGACAAAACTGTTACATGATTGGCACAAGCCAGCCAGATTTAATTTTTAATTGGAATGGGTTGTTGACGATTCAGATTAGCCGCCCCAACTAATAAGGGAGAGTGTCCTTTGTTATCCGATGGTGCAAAATAAAGCGGCAACTATACCCAAGTGGTACAGTTGCCGCTTTTGAAGTTGTTCTTCGCTAAAGTTCAGAATTGCTTGTAGCTGGTTTGCTTGTTTTCCGTGAGAAGACTTACTGTGGTTTCATTTTTCCTGGATTCTTTGCTTTCTAGCCGCATGTGCAGGGAGAGATCATTCACATTTCCGAGATCAAGGTTTGCCACTTCCCTGGTTTGGGCCTCATACCCTTCGCGGGAAAATTTGACTGAATAGGGTCCGCCGGGAGGCAAATTGCCAATACAGAAAAAACCCTTCTTGTCGGTTTGAGCGTCTCTTGTCTTGTTCCAGGGAACATAGGTTATTTGAACAGCTACCCCTTTGACCGGCTGATTCATTTCATCCAGTACTTTGCCTGTGAGCAACGAACTGGTCGGCTGGGCGCTCACCAAATTGAATGAAACCATCAGCACAAAAAGGAGGAGCAAGCAGGATGTAATTTTTTTTGTCATGATTTTTCAGCGAATCATTGAAGGAATTTTGTCAAATATTTGTGTTGCATTCCAGAGTTGACTCTTGTAGGGGCAAAAGTAGCCTTCCGATAATACAGAATGGTTACGGGGATGTTACAAAAGAATTACATTTTGTTTTCTGCTTCTGAAATGCACTCATCGCGGTTGCCATTACAAACGAGGAGAGGCTGGCCCAATTTCGGAACCAGCCTCTTTGCCTTCAAGTTAATAGTTAAACTGAGTCGTTGCTGTCGGATTAGAAATTGTACTTCAAACCAAACTGCATCTGCCAGCGGGAGTTGAGCGGATCGACCGAATAGTACTGGCTGTTGTTGTTGTCAGGATATTTGAGGAAGTTGTAAGTCGGGATATAACCTGTACCGCCGGGAGCAACTTTGTTCGCATCGGTGGCAAAACCAAGCAGAGGCACTGCATAGTTGTTGACATTGGTCACAAAATAGACCTTGCCCCAGTTTTGGCTCAGCAGATTCAGTACATTGAACATGGTTGCCAGCAATTGAACACTCTGCTTTCTTTGACCTACCTTGAATTTGATTTCGTGGGTGATCTGTAGGTCCATGAAGTGGTTCCAGGGTGTTCTCATTCCATTTCTCTCGGCATACTGACCTCTGCGGGTACTTAGGTATTTGTCGTTGTCGACAAAGGCATTGAAGTCTTTTGCCTGTGCAGCAGCTGTATAGACTGTTCCTGTTGAGGTAGTCAGGTCTGCGAAGACGAGCTCACTTGCATTCCTTGGAACATAGATCAGGTTGGCATTGGACGAGTTTCCGTATGGGTTCGGACTGGTTGAGTAGGTGGCGGAATAAGGACTACCTGATTGTGAAGAGTGGAAGATTCCGATGGAGGTCTTGTGTTTTTCGTTCCAGTCGACGTTGAAAAACCAGGAAGTCACGATTCTGTGTCGCAAGTCAAAATTCGAAAAGGCTACGTCCGGATTGTTTGCAGATACTGCCGGATTCACTTCATAGTTAGACTGCAATGAGTTTCGGATACCGTTGGAAACATCCTTCGACATTCCATAGGTGTAGGCCAGATTGGCAAATCCTGAAAACATTCCCTTGCGTGCAAACACCTTGGAGAACTTTACCGTGTAGTTGTATCGGTATCCTTCGTGTGTGTTTGAAAGCAAATAGATGTTGGAATAGCTGGTACTGTTTTTTCCTCCCTTGTAGATAGGCGTGGCTGTCGGACCTGAAGCCAGGTAGGTGACGGCACTGTCCTTCACATTGATATTCTGGAATTTGACATCATCCAATACTTTGGTATACAATCCTTCGAGTGTCAGTTTGTAACCCTGGTGGAAATCGATATCAACGGCCAGGTTGCTTCTCCAGATTTCTGGCATCTTGAAATTGTTGTCTACCACGTCGATTTCGCGGGTAGCGGATGCTGAGGTGCCGAATTGACTTTCGATCGTACTTTTCAGTTTTGTGGGATCCATCACGAGTGGCACAACTGCATTGGCGCCTGAAGGCTTCACGTCGATGTTGGCAAATTTGGTTCCCGGGAAGGTGTAGATGTAACCCATCCACGCCAGCGGAATGCGACCTGTGAAAATGCCGGTTCCACCTCTGATGACAACTGATTTGTCTCCATTGAGATCATAACTGAATCCCAGACGGGGAGAGACGATCACGTTGCCGAAAAATTGATTTTTAATGTTCTTGAAAGGTGTATTGGTGTAGGTATTTCCGGTATGAACATCCCTGATGTTGTTAAAGGCGGGATCGAGTCCGGGTTGTTTGCCTACAAACTGGTAATCAAGTCGTACACCTGGAGAAAGTTTCAGCTTGTCGAGGTTGATCTCATCCTGCAGGTAGAGGCTCGTAAAGTTCACATTGAAGGAGGCGATTTGTTCCGGATGTGCGTTCAGATAACTGACGGAATTCATGCTGTTGTCCAATGGATATGCACTCCTGATTCTGCTTGGTTTGTCGGCCAGGAAGTTGGCGATGCTGGAATACTCCCAGCGGCCATTGTAGGAGTTGAGGAAACCGTAATCTATTTTGTAGAACTCGTTGTGTGTACCCAGGGTGAAGGTATTGAAACCTTTGATCCATGTCAGGTTGTCTGTGAATTCATAGGTCGACTGTTTGGTGTTGTAAACGGAAGCCTCCCGCCAGGAACCCAGCCAGATTTTGGTGCTTGCGATGTCGATGAACGGAGCGATCGGATTCGGAAAATCGCGGTAGTCGTGCACGTTGATGTAACTCAACATGACATCATTGTACAGGTTGTTCGCAAAAGTGGATTTCAACTGGGCAATGACGCTCAGGTTCTTCGTATGTTGGGTAAAGTCTGTTGAACCAAACTGGAAGTTGGTGGTACTTCTCTCCAGGTTTTGTCCCCAGCCGTGGGTGTAAATGGCTCTTACCATCAGGGAATTTCTGTCGTTGATCACATAATCCAGACGACCAAAAATCTTATCGCTGTTGGTTTGAATGTTGTAGGCACCGTAGGAACCCGGATCGTAGTTGTAGGTTGTTTTCAATTTGTTGGCAATAGCCTGTGCGTCTGCAAGGCTTACAGGTGATCCTGCATCGCCTGCGTTGTAAAAGGCTGGATCCTGTCTTCTGGTCTCTTCAGCATTGATGAAGTAAAACAACTTGTTCTGTTTGATGGCTCCGCTTACACTGATGCCTGTCATTCCGTCGTGGAAGCCAGAGGACATACTCTTGCCGGTGCCTGGATCTTTACCTACCATCCAGCTCTGTTTGCCGAATGAATAAATGTCACCTTTGAAATCGTTGGTTCCACTCTTGGTTACCGCATTGACGCTACCGCCAGTAAAGTTACCCTGTTTGATGTCAAAGGGAGAAATCTGTACCTGTACCTGTTCGATGTAGTCGATGCTGTAAGGATTGGAACGGCTTCCGGAACCTGCTGTTCCTGATTGACCGCCACCGCTGACACCTCCGAAAGAGTTGCTGAAACCAACAGCATCATTGTTCACGGCGCCGTCCAGGGTCACGTTGTTGTAACGGAAGTTGGTCCCTGCATAGGCATTGTTGTTGGCTTCGGGAGTCATCCTCGTGAAATCAGTCAGACTGTGTGAAGTGGAAGGCAGCAACTGTAGCTGTTCTTTTTTTATGACTGTTCCTTCATTGCGAACTTTGGATCTTCCAACGACCTCTACACCTGCAATCTGGGTGTTTTCCGTCTCCATTTGAATGGACATCTCCGTATTGGCGCCGAGGCTGAGCGATGCAATGTCCTTACTTTCACTCTTGTAGCCAATGAAAGAAATTTTAACGGTATAGGGTCCACCGGGAGAGAGGTTGGGCACATAAAATGCCCCCTTTTCGTTGGTTACAGTAGCACTGGTCTTTTTCAGGGGCAGATAGGTAATCTGAACATTGACCCCCGGCATCGGAAGGTTCTTTTCATCCAGAATCTTACCCGATAGAATTGCACTGGTTTGCTGGGCAGTGACGATGTGGACCGATAGGGCCAAAAAGAGCAGTGCCACGAAAAATTTTCTCAAATTGTTTTTCATTTTTTTATTAAATATTAAAGTTATGGCTACCTGGAACAAACATGAAGCGTTGCATTTCCTTTTTTAATTTTAACATTCATGTTCTAATTTTTCCAAAACTTAACACAAAAGTAGGCCGCGCTTATTACAGAAATGTTACACAACCATTACACATTAATTAAGCTTTGTCTGAAGGAGCTTTCTGAAAGTGAACAATCACACTGATTAACGTATTGTAAATGAGTCATATAAAATTTACCCATGGCTCCTGATTGTGGTGGTTGGCGGAGGGGTAAATGCCATCAATCCCTTTGAATTCGGGATTTGAGCCCAAGTACCAGGCATCTTGAAATTCCAGATTATTTTGGACTTGCAAGAATAGCCAAGAAGGAAAGTTGATCCTTTTGTGATGGATGCAAAGGATGAGGATAATCTTCTAAATTTGCACAGCAAAATTTTTCCAATTCTGAAAGATGTTTCGAGGTGATTTTTTAAAATATTTGGCGACGTTGGCAGCCATAACTCCTGTAAATCCGGTTCTAGGGCGAAGGAAAGAGGATGTTGAATTCTCGAGAAGAGAATTTGGTGCTGATTTTTATTGGGGCGTGGCCACTTCTGCCTATCAGATTGAAGGCGCTGCTGATGTGGATGGGAAGGGGGAGTCAGTCTGGGATCGGTTTACCAGTAATGGTCACATCAGAGACAAATCGGACGGTAAAATTGCCAACGATTTTTATTACCGGTACGAAAGTGATTTGCGGCTTCTCCAAAAGTTGAACTTTAGCAATTTCAGATTTTCGCTCTCCTGGCCGAGAATTTTGCCTGATGGAACAGGCAGGATCAACGAAAAAGGCATCGATTTTTACCAAAGAATGACAGATGAATGTCTGAAGTTGGGTATTGAACCCTGGGCCGTACTTTATCATTGGGATCTGCCTCAGAAGTTGGAGGAAAAAGGGGGCTGGACCAACCGTGATGTCGTGGAATGGTTTTCAGAATTTGCAGATTTGTGTACCCGTCGTTTCGGGGATCGTGTCAAGCACTGGATGGTGCTCAATGAACCTGCAGGATTTACGACGCTGGGCTATTTGTCGGGTACCCACGCTCCAAAGCGAATCGGGATAGGCAATTATTTGGCGGCAGTTCACCATGCCTGCCTGTGTCAGGCAGAGGGGGGGAGAATTGTTCGCAGAAATGTAGTGAACAGTCACATTGGGACTACTTTTTCCTGTTCACACACAGAACCCTACAAACAAACAAGCAGTCATGAGCGTGCCGCCAAAAGGCTGGATGTGGTGTTGAACCGGCTTTTCATCGAACCTGCCCTTGGCATGGGGTACCCTTTTCAGGATTTGCCTTTTCTCAGGAAAATAGAGAAACATATGCTGCCAGGCGACGAGCAAAAACTTCCGTTCGCGTTTGATTTCATTGGATTACAGAATTATTTCAGGGTCATTGCAAAACCTTCCCTGATTCCGGTTATCTGGGCAAACCGTGTGAAACCCGAATCCAGTGCCGAGGTTACGGAGATGGGCTGGGAGGTAGATCCGGAGGGGATGTATGATATATTGAAACAGTTTGCCAAATATCCGGTCAAGGAGATCATTGTTACCGAAAATGGGGCCGCTTTTCCGGATCAGCTGATAGATGGCCGGGTGCACGACATTCAAAGAATTAATTTTTACAAGAGATACCTCCAGCAGATTCTCAGGGCCAAAAGGGAGGGAGTAAACGTGAAAGGGTATTTTGCCTGGACCTTTATCGACAATTTTGAGTGGGCGGAAGGTTATCGCCCCAGGTTTGGCCTTGTTTACAATGATTTTAAAACACAGGAAAGAATCATCAAGGATTCCGGATACTGGTTCCGAGACTTCCTGAAGTAGGGTAGGCCGGCATGGCCAATTTAGATTGTAATCTTTGTTTCATCGTTTTGTAACATTTTAGTAATCATTTATAAGTTAATTAGTTGCCAATAACTCATTGACTTTATGGAAACCAAAAGAAACGTTGAAATGGTGGTGATTTCTGATCTTCACCTTGGAACACCGGGATGCCAGGCCGTTGAATTATTGAAATATCTGAAGAGCATCAAACCCAAAACGCTCGTTTTGAACGGTGACATCATCGATATCTGGCAATTCAAGAAACGCTATTTTCCCAAATCACACCTGAAAGTTGTCAAGCACCTGCTTGGACTTGCATCTGAACGTTGCACGGTATATTACATCACCGGTAATCACGACGAGATGTTCCGGAGATTCTCGGGCATGAAAATTGGCAGGTTAAAAATTCTGAACGATTTAAAAGTGGAACTGGATGGACAAACCGTATGGATCTTCCACGGGGATGTCTTTGACGTGGTAATGCAATATTCGAAATGGCTCTCCAAAGTTGGTGCCATTGGTTACGACACACTGGTCGCACTGAATACGTTTGTGAACTGGGTACTTCGCGAACTGGACATCAAAGTCAAGCCGGTCTCCTTCTCAAAGAAGATTAAGGCATCTGTGAAAGGTGCAGTAAAATTTGTCAATGCCTTTGAAACGACGGTTGCCTCTGCAGCTATCCGGAAAGGTGCCGATACAGTCATTTGCGGTCACATTCACAAGCCCGAAATAAGAGCCGTACAGGTGGGTGAACAATCTGTCAATTACCTGAATTCGGGTGACTGGATAGAAAATTTGTCGGCATTGGAATACAGCAATGGCAAATGGAGTTTATTCAATTACCGGGAGGATTTTGTTGATATGCAGGACAATGCGGAAGTTGAATTTGAAAAAATCGTGGATGCAGAGGTGAAAGAGTTGTTCAACAATATGTTGGTTGATTTTCAGCGGTAGTTTAAGCAGTTAATATTTTGCAAGATGAAAATACTTTACGCAATTCAGGGAACGGGAAATGGTCATATCAGCCGGGCACGTGACATCATTCCATTTATCAAGGAGTATTGTCAGTGTGATATTCTGGTAAGTGGCACACAGTGTGATGTGGAGTTGGGTTTTGCGGTTAAATACCGGTTGAGGGGTCTCAGTTTCTGGTTTGGACGCAAGGGCGGTGTGGATGTATGGAGTACCGTAACCAAATCAAACCTGTTTCAACTGAAGAGGGAAATTGATGAACTTCCCGTGGAAGACTATGATTTGGTCATCAATGATTTTGAGCCTGTCTCTGCCTGGGCCTGTCGCAAAAAAAATGTTCCCTGCATCAGTCTGAGCCATCAGGGATCCCTCCTGAGTGACAAAGTTCCAATGCCGCTGAAGAAGGACCCCCTCGGAAAATTTATTTTGAGAAATTACGCACCGGCAGATACCCATTTTGGCTTTCACTTTCAGGCCTACGATGATTTCATTTTTACGCCCGTTATCAGAAATCAGGTAAGAGAACAGAAAACAGATGAACAAGACTTCTATACGGTTTATTTACCGGCCTATGATGATGGTTATTTGATCGAAACGCTCTCTCTGTTGGGGGATTACAATTGGCACATATTTTCCAAGCATGCCACGAGATCTCACCAGGTTGGAAATATTTCAATTCATAGAATCACCAACAACAGGTTTGTAGCGGATATGGCCAATGCTTCGGGAGTCTTGTGCGGAGCAGGATTTGAAACCCCCGCAGAGGCTTTGTTCATGAACAAAAAGCTGATGGTTATCCCCATGAAGGGACAATTTGAGCAGCAGTGCAATGCCGCGGCTCTGGAACAGATGGGAGTTCCCGTGCTCAGGAACTTGCTGCCTGAACAATTTGAGAAAATCAGCACCTGGCTGGAGTCGGATGAAAAGGTAACCGTCAATTATCCGGATCAAACCAGAAAAATTGTCAGGAAAATTTTGGAGGTTAAAGTTGACAGCATCATCTGGCAAAATCAAAGAGAGCTTGTCTATCAATTCTGAGCATCTAACCCTGACAGTTTTTTGTGCACCAAGGGGGAATGGGTATTCCATCATCCGTACATCATGGGATTATTGTCATCAGGATATACCCGGGACAGCAGTTCAGATTCACGCTGCCGGCACAAAAATGTAACAGGTTTGTAACGGGAATGAAACATCAAAACCGGATTTTTGCAGGATGTATCAAATGCCTCCGATTGGACTTCCTGGTAAGGTGTTTTAGGCAAGGTTTATCATCCCCTAGCTACACCGAATCGTGACAGTCAAAACTAACAAAACGCAACATCAATTCGTATCGCCAATGAAAATTGACAGGATCTTCTCCTTTCTGGTACCCAAGGACCGCAAATTTTTCCCGCTGTTTGTGGAAGCAGCCGACAATCTAGTTGGCGCCGCTGAGTTATTGGCCAAATTGGTCAGGGAGGGAGATCTTTCCAAAAGACAGGAGTTGATCAGGGAGATCAAGGAGGTCGAACATCTTGGTGATAACATTACGAGGCGATTGATACTCGAACTGAACGGTACCTTCATCACCCCTTTTGACAGGGAAGATATCCATGACCTGATCAATACGATGGACGATGTGGTGGATTACATTTATGCTGCCGCCAAACGAATGCACCATTACAAATTAACCCTGTTTCCGGAAGAATTTGTCTGGATATCGGATTGCATCCTTTTCTCCAACAAGGAAATTCAGCATATTTTAAGGAGTGTGCACTCCATCGGCGACTTCAAGAAGCACCAGGAAGCCTGTAAGAATATTCGGGAGATGGAAAGCAAAGTGGATGACATTTACCAGGAATTTCTGGCCAAGCTGTTTGAACAGGAAGCCAACGCCATCGACCTCATCAAAAAAAGAGATATCCTGACAACCCTGGAAAAGGCGATCGACAAATGTGACGACGTATCCAACATCTTCTCTACGCTCATCATCAAAATGAGCTAGGGATTGTTGTAAGTGCGGAATAATACCATTTAACCGTAAAAACTATTCAGATGAATTTTACCCTGTTGATTGTCATTATTGCGCTGGCGTTTGCATTCGATTTCATCAATGGATTCCATGATGCAGCCAACTCCATTGCAACGATTGTCTCCACGAAAGTACTTTCGCCCTTGCAAGCCGTTTTATGGGCCGCCTTTTTCAACCTGCTGGCCTATGCCATATTCGAACTTAAGATTGCAGATACCATTTCAAAGGTTGCAGACACCAATGCCATCACGCTTCAAGTCATTCTGGCGGGAATATGCGCGGCGATTATCTGGAACCTGTTTACCTGGTACCTTGGAATTCCGTCCAGTTCGTCCCACACCCTGGTGGGTGGTTTTGCCGGTGCTGCCATCGCGCATGCTGGCTGGGGAGTTGTTCATTCCGGGGTCATCCTGAAGATTGTTGCATTTATTTTCCTGGCCCCATTTCTGGGAATGCTCATTTCCTATTTTATCTCCCTGTTGTTGCTGAATCTGTGCAAAAATGGAAAACCGTTCATCTTGGGGAAATATTTTAAAAGGCTTCAGCTGCTCTCATCGGCCCTTTTCAGTTTGGGTCACGGCGGCAACGATGCCCAAAAGGTCATGGGAATCATAGCCGCCACACTGATGGTCTATTTCAACGGTGTGGATCCTGCGTTAATTCCATCCTGGGCACACATCGATATGGTCGATGGAAAGCTTCATTCAATTCCCCATTGGGTCGTCTTCGGTTGCTATCTTTCCATCAGTGTTGGAACCATCTCCGGAGGTTGGCGGATCGTAAAAACGATGGGGACGAAGATTACCAAACTCACCTCCTTCGAAGGAGTGGCTGCGGAGACAGCTGGAGCCATTCTGTTGTTCGGGTCCGATTTTTTTGGTATCCCGGTAAGCACAACACACACCATTACGGGTGCAATTATGGGGGTTGGTTTAACAAAACGCGTAACTGCCGTCAGATGGGGGGTAACCATCAACCTTCTTTACGCCTGGATTCTGACCATCCCGGTTTCAATGGTGATAGCAGCCATCACCTATTTTGCATTTGAAATTTTTGGCCTGAAATAGCGTTTTTTTCTGCCGGGAGCTATTGATGACACGACAGGCAATCGTATTGCGGGTCAAAATTGCATGGATGGCACACGGTTTGGATTTTGCATTGGTTCTGAATTGTTTGGTGTCAATTCAATTTTGCCAGGAAATTCGTGCCGGTTAACAGGAGAGAAAATCCCGAAATTATTTTTAGTCTGACAGATAGAACTTGCAATTCTTGCAGTTTTCTCATCTTATTGTTTATTTTTGTGGCTCATCTTCCCGATTGGATGTTCCGACCGGGTTGAGCTAAAAATCTGATTTTGTTATATGGAGTTACATACCATCAACCATCTCCGGGAATTGGAGGCCGAATCTATCTTTGTGCTTCGCGAAGTCGCCGCACAGTTTGAAAATCCAGTCATGCTTTTTTCGGGAGGGAAAGATTCCATTGTGATGTTTTTCCTTGCCAGGAAGGCCTTTTTTCCGGCCAAAGTACCTTTTCCATTGATGCACATAGATACCGGTCACAATTTTGAAGAGACCATTTTCTACCGGGATAGCCTGGCCGAAGAGACGGGTACCAAAATGATTGTCAAATATGTTCAGGACTCCATCAACAGGGGCAGGGCCGTGGAAGAGAAAGGGGTCAATGCAAGCAGAAATGTCTTGCAGACCGTTACCTTGCTGGATGCGATCGAAGAGATGAAATTTGACTGTGCCATGGGCGGAGGTCGTCGTGACGAAGAGAAAGCACGCGCCAAGGAGCGCTTCTTCTCGCACCGTGACGAGTTTGGACAGTGGGATCCCAAAAACCAACGACCGGAACTTTGGAATCTGTTCAACGGCAAGAAAAACATGGGTGAACATTTTAGGGTCTTTCCGATCAGCAACTGGACGGAAATGGATGTCTGGCAATACATACTGATGGAAAAAATTCCCATGCCGAGTCTATACTTTACCCACGAACGGGAGGTCTTTTGCCGGGATGGTGTCTGGCTGGCTACAGCCCCCTTCATGCAGTTGAAACCGGGAGAGAAATCAGAGGTAAGAAGGGTGCGCTGCCGTACGATTGGCGACATCACCTGCACGGGAGTTGCCCTTTCAGAGGCCAACTCCCTGGAGGAAATCATCCAGGAGGTGGCGGCCAGCAGGGTGACAGAGCGCGGTGGCCGAGCCGATGACAAGCGCTCAGAAGCTGCGATGGAAGACAGGAAAAAGGAGGGGTATTTTTAGATGTAAGGTATGAAATAGGAGATATGAGATATGAGAGGGGGAATGGAATTTTGTGCTCTCAATGCTTTGTCTTTTGGTTAAGGTCTCCATTGATAAGTATCGATTTTGATAATGCTGAAATGATAATTCGTAGGAATGGATGATAATAAGAGTATAATTTTGTCCGGTAAAGAGATCGGATATTTAGATATGGAACTGCTGCGGTTTACTACCGCAGGAAGTGTAGATGATGGCAAGAGTACCTTGATTGGCAGATTGTTATACGATAGTAAGGCCATATTTGAAGACCAAATGGAGGCCATTGAGAGGGCCAGCATCAGCAGGGGAGGGGAAGAGGTCAATCTGGCACTGCTGACAGACGGGCTGCGTGCCGAAAGAGAGCAGGGTATCACCATTGATGTAGCCTATCGTTATTTCGCAACTCCCAAAAGAAAATTTATCATTGCGGATACACCGGGGCACATTCAGTACACCAGAAACATGGTGACGGGTGCTTCGACTGCCAACGCCGCGGTAATTCTGATCGATGCCAGGAACGGAGTGATAGAACAAACCCGGAGGCACGCCTACATTGCTGCCTTGCTGCAAATTCCTCACGTAGTGGTTTGTGTCAACAAAATGGACCTCGTGGATTTTTCGCAGGAGGTATTTGAATCCATCAAAATAGATTTTACGGATGTTGCCCATAGGTTGGGCAACAACGATGTTCATTTTATACCCATTAGTGCCAAGTTGGGGGACAATGTAGTAGACAGATCCACCAACATGGATTGGTATTCGGGTGCCACTTTCATTGGCTTGATGGAGTCGCTTCCTGTCGGGGGAGACCACAATTTTACGGATCCGCGCTTCCCGGTACAATATGTCATTCGTCCGCAGTCGGATCAATACCACGATTATCGTGGCTATGCAGGCCGTGTGGCCGGAGGCATTTTCAGGGTGGGTCAGGAGGTTATTGCCTTGCCCGGTGGACAAAAGACGACCATTGAAGGAATTGATCTGGGCATGGATAGTTTGCAGCTTGCATTTGCACCTCAGTCTGTAACTTTGCGATTGGCTCATGAGATCGATATCAGCAGGGGATCGATGATTGTGGATGCAGTGAACCAACCCTTGCAGAGTCAGGAAATCGAACTCATGATTTGCTGGTTAGGCAGCAAGCCGCTTCAGCACAGAGGCAGGTACCTGCTGAAGCACACTTCCAATGAGATGAAGTGTGTGGTTACCGAGATTGCTTACAAAGTAAATATCAATACGCTGGAGGAGATGGACGAAGATACCACCATCGGCCTGAATGAAATTGCCAAAATCTCCATCAAAACGACAAGGCCTGTTTTCTATGATGCCTACAAGAGGAACAGGGAAACGGGAAGCCTTATTCTGATTGATGAAGCCACAAACAATGTGGTCGGTGCAGGAATGATTCTGTAATCTGATTTTTTATTTTTAGATCTGCGTGCCTTAGAATGTTAGGCCAAACAATAAGGGGAACTATCCGTCCGGATAGTTCCCCTTATTGTTTTCAGGTCATTTGCCCTTTACATTTTAATTGCCAGTGTAATGAGCAGTTGATTCGTCAGTGAGTGGTATTTTACGGGATCAACGTTTACTCCGTCGATGTGATACATGTAAAGGAAGTTGGTTCTGTCACCCAAACTGTATGCCATGTCAAGAGAAAATTTTCCTGCACGATAACCAATACCGCCATTGTAGGTCGTAAATTTGTAGTCGGTGTTGGGCTGTGAAACGCCATTTACAGTCGAATGATATGGATTTCCCATAAATTCCATTCCACCTCGCAGGCTGATGGCGTCTGTAACCCTGTATTCACCGCCGACGCGTATGTTGCTGACTGCTTTGTATACCGTTTTGATGTCGCTGTTTTCAGTACTGAAATTATCCCCGCCCAATCCATTGCTGTATTTCATTCCACTGTAATCCACAAACTCATAGTCGAGGGAAATCAATCCTTTTTTTGCGATCTGGTAAGCAATGCTTCCGATGGCCCGCAACGGGGAATGGAAATTGTATTCGTAACTGCCGAGAGGTGTCGCTTCGTTGTGTGTTCCATCTGCTTCCGTGCTGACACCCGTCAGGTTGGAACTCATGACTGAGCTGTAAGTCTCCTTGATGTGAAAATAGGTAGGCGTATGCAGGGCAATTCCGATGCGCAATGCTGCGGTCGGTCTGAAAATGGCACCGAGTTTTAGATTGTATCCGACTCCCGAGGTTCTGGTGTTGTTTGAATAATCGAACCTGCCCCAGCTACCTGCTGCAGAACTTGCGTTGTTCTCACCGCTTTCGCTGTAAAGAATGGATTCATCGTAAAACAAATCCTGCATGCCCAGGGTTGCGCCCAGGTATAGTTTGTGGTTGAAGTTCGCGCCGAACGTGGCTACATATTCGTTGAGATACCCTTCGTGGTGGGCGCTCTGCATCTGCTTGACAGTCTCATTGTTCAGCAGAAAGGTGCTGTAACGGTCACCTGTGGTGGTTGGATTGGAGACGTTGATAAGGTAATTTTCCCAGGCAAGTTTGCTCTCCCAGGGGACTCCGTTCGCATAAGGGTCATTTCCGTCAGAAGATACCAGCTTGTTGTAATTGATTCCATTGGAATTCTGCGCAAATGCATCCATCCTGGAATAGGGAGAATTTTCTGCGCCGACATAACTGTTTTGATTCAGGTTGGCCAACCTGTTGTAACCAATGCCAAAATTTATGGAAACAAGGCCGGATGTGCTGTAACTTCCCGGTATTGTTGAGACGTAACCAAAATTGGAAAAGTTGAAATTGTTGTTGTTGTCCTTGTATCCATAGCCCTGGTACAAGGATTCCGTGTTGTTCAGATTGATGGGGTTCATTGTGGCAGAGACTTCACCTCTCTGGTAAATGCCGATACCGGCTGGGTTGATGCTCAATGAGCCAAAATCGCCTCCCAGTGCACCAAACGCATTGCCCATGGCCCTGGAGCGTGCTGTTGAACCATAATTCTGCTGGGAAAAGAGCAGGGCATTGTCGACATATTGGGCTGAACATACCGCAGTAATTCCCAGAAACAGTAGTAAGGTAAAATATAGTTTTTTCATTTGTCTGTCTTTATTTTATTTGCCGGATGGTACAATTTTGCCATCATTCAGGTTTCATAAATCTTTAGCTTCGGCTATTTCGGTGAAAGAATTCAATTTTTGTTGTTTGCCAATTTTCTTTGAGATGACCATTAATTGCCCAATAACTTCAGTCATTCAATTTTTTATCATTGAACATCATCTGTCAAAAGGGATAAGATTTCAGGTAAAATGGCCGTTACCTGGTGCGACCTCCTCTTGATCCGCCGCCACCGACATTTCCTCCTCCGGTGTTTCCGCCGCCTCCGCTGAAACCGCCTCCGCCACCGGAAGGTGAGAAACTTCTGGAACTGCTGGATTGAACTGATCTGACAGCTGAACTTCTGCTTTGTGTACTGACAGTCCCTGTGGAGCGCGCTGCGCTGCTGACGGAACCCCTCTGATACCCGCTTGACTGCGTTCTAACCGATCCGCTGACAGAACCCTGCGGTCTGGCATAGCGATAGGTGCCGCTGTTTGACTGGGGTGTGCCGTATTGCCTTGTTGCTGCATTGTTGTAACTGGGAGCGGTGTTCATTCTTGGCCTGTTGTAGGTAGGTGTGTAATTGCTGCCTGCTGCCGATCTTGCAGCTGAGCTGTTCAGCACGCTACCCTGAATGTTTGTTCCTGAACGGCGCAGATTGGCGACTGTGGCTCCCCTGCCGGCACGGTTCTGCTGCTGGCCTTGTGTTGCACCATTGAGATTTTGGCTCTGTGACAAACGGGTGGCTGCTACATTGGTGTTTCCCGCAACCTGCCTCGTTCCTGAAGCAGATCCATTGACGGAATTTCCTGTTGTCAGACCCGTAGCGGATGATTGATTTCTGCCAACCCTGTTGAGAGCGGAATAACCCGCAAGTGAACCGCTTTTATTTGTATTCAGATAGCTGCTTACCGCATTGGACTGACCGCGTCTGCCGGTATTGTTCTGAATTCCGGTGTAATAGTTTTTATTGTGACCAAATCCGTAGCCACCATAGTATCCACCACCCCAGCCCCATCCGGGATAGAATCCTCCCCAACCAAAGGAAAGGCCGAATCCGTATCCAAAACCAAAGAAGGGATCATAGTAACCCATTCCCCAACCTGGATAAAAACCACCCATTCCCCAGCCATAACCGTACATGGAACCATAATAGGGACTCCAGAAGGGATCCCAGAAAGGATCGTAAAAGTAGGGATTATAGAAGGTCCTGATCCGGGTGGAGTAACTCATCTCTTCCCCTTCGTAATAGTTGTTGACGGTAACCTGCTCCTTGTTGTCTTTGTACTCAAGCGTAGTATCGGAGGCAGTAGGCTGATCATCAAAATAGTAGGCATTGCTCTCTTTTCTGCTGCCCTTTGGCACGACATAATTGTTGACCACTTTTCCCTGATCACTCTCCTCTACCTGCATTACAACCGTACTCTTGGGCTGCGGTTTTTTCACTTCTGGTGCGGGTGCCGGCCTCGAAACATTGGGTTGCGCATCTCCAGGTGTATAATAGATATCATCATTATTTCCACCGGAGGTGACTTTTAATCCTGTGGTACAGGATGTAGCCATCATTGCGAGGGCTATTAACAGTTTCACGTTCGTTTTCATGTGGGTATGATTAAATATTTGTAATTTGACAGAAACCCTCTGAACTGTTCCATTTATCACCTTCCCGGAGCTTTCTGAGTGTTTCGTGTTTTGTTCCTTCTTTTGTTTCTTAATCCTTCAATTTTCCTTACTTTTGCAAGGTTGTTTACATGCATATACAAGCAAATATCATACCAAAATAATAAAATGGCAAAGGAACTTACAACAAAAGAAGAAAATTATTCGCAATGGTACAATGACCTGGTGAGCCAGGCAGATTTGGCTGAAAACTCTGCTGTTCGCGGTTGCATGGTGATCAAACCCTACGGATATGCCATATGGGAAAAAATGCAAGCGGCACTGGACCAAATGTTTAAAGACACGGGTCATGAGAATGCCTATTTCCCCTTGTTCATACCCAAATCCTTCTTCTCCAAAGAGGCGAGTCACGTGGATGGATTTGCCAAGGAGTGCGCCGTGGTGACGCATTATCGGTTGAAGAATGACCCCAACGGCAAGGGAATCATTGTGGATCCGGATGCCAAACTGGAGGAGGAGCTGATTGTCCGGCCTACCTCCGAAACCATCATATGGAGTACCTATAAAAATTGGGTGCAGTCCTACCGGGATCTGCCCATCCTCGTGAACCAGTGGGCCAATGTGGTGCGATGGGAGATGCGCACGCGCATGTTTTTGCGTACTGCCGAATTCCTGTGGCAGGAAGGGCATACCGCACATGAAACCAGGGAAGAGGCTTTGGGCGAAACGGAAAAGATGATCAATGTCTATGCAGATTTTGTCGAAAATTACATGGCAGTTCCCGTCATAAAAGGGGCAAAGTCTGAACACGAAAGATTTGCAGGGGCTCTCGAGACCTACAGCATTGAGGCCCTGATGCAGGACGGTAAAGCTTTGCAATCGGGCACCTCTCATTTTTTGGGTCAGAATTTTGCGAAGGCCTTCGAGGTACAGTTTACCTCGAGGGAGGGGAAACTGGAATATGTATGGGCCACCTCCTGGGGAGTTTCTACCCGTCTGATAGGTGCCCTGATCATGGCCCACTCAGACAACAACGGATTGGTTCTGCCGCCCAAACTGGCTCCCATCCAGGTAGTTATTGTTCCCATCTACAAGAATTTCGAACAGCTTGCTCAAATTTCGGAGAAGGTCAATGTTTTGGTTGACAAGCTCAAGAAAAGAGGCATTCGGGTGAAATACGATGACCGCGATTCCCAGCGGCCGGGATGGAAATTTGCCGAATACGAGATGAAGGGCGTGCCGGTGCGGTTGGCCATCGGTCCGCGTGATCTGGAAAATGGCAGTGTGGAAATCGCACGCCGCGATACGTTGGAGAAAAAAGTGGAACAACTGGAAGGCATCGATTTGCTGATCGATAATTTGCTTGTGGAGATTCAGGAAAATATTTTCCAGAAAGCCCTTAAATTCAGGGAGGAGAATACCACTAAAGTGGATACCTACGAAGAGTTCAAGGAGAGGTTAAATACAAAGCCGGGTTTCATTCTGGCCCACTGGGACGGATCCTATGAGACAGAAGCCCGGATCAAGGAGGAAACCAAGGCCACCATCCGATGCATTCCTTTCGATAGCCCTGAGGAAGAGGGAAAATGTATCCTTACCGGAAAGCCGTCCAATAGGAGGGTTTTGTTTGCCCTTTCTTATTAAAATGTGATTTATTGCCCGCTGGGCCGTGATCCAAGATGGAAAAAAACGTTGTAGACAGATTTTTGAAATATGTTGGATTCAACACCCAGTCCAATCCGGAGAATAGCCAATCCCCCAGTTCCGAAGGTCAGACGGCTTTCGGGAAGATGATCGCGGAGGAGTTGGTCAGGATCGGTATGTCAGATGTTGAGGTGGATTGGAATGGTTATGTGATGGCTACACTTCCCTCCAACCTGGAAATTGAGGTGCCTGTTGTCGGGTTCATCGCCCACATGGACACCAGTCCGGATTGTTCGGGCAATCATGTACGGCCAAGAATCATCGAATCCTACGATGGTCAGGACGTACTATTGAATGAATCAAAAGCCGTCGTACTTTCCACCAAGCGATTCCCTGAGATTTTGAAATACAAGGGTGAAAGCCTGATCGTCACCGACGGGACCACCCTGCTGGGCGCCGACGACAAGGCTGGCCTTGCAGAGATCGTCACGGCCATGGATTACCTGCTGAAGCATCCGGAGATTGAGCACGGCAAGATACGAATCGCATTTACACCCGATGAAGAGATCGGGAGAGGGGCTGATCATTTTTACGTTCCCAACTTTGGGGCCGACTTTGCCTATACCATGGATGGCGGAGAACTGGGTGAATTGCAGTATGAAAATTTCAATGCAGCCTCGGCCCATCTGGTTTTTCACGGGGTAAACGTCCATCCAGGTTCCGCCAAAGACAAGATGAGAAACGCCATTCTGGTGGCCAATCATTTTGTTTCCCAACTTCCTCCGGAGGAGGTTCCTGAACATACTGCCAACTATGACGGTTTTTTTCATCTGGTGAAATTTGCTGGTCAGGTAGACAAAACAGAACTGGAATTTATTATCCGCGATTTCAACAGGGAAAATTTTGACAGGCGAAAATCCTTGTTGGAAGAGATGGTTTCCGGATTGAACCAAAAATATGGCGAACGCGTGGTGGATATTTCTATCAAGAATCAGTATTTCAACATGAAGGAGATGATAGATCCACAATTTTTCATTGTGGATATTGCCAGGGAAGCGATGCTCTCCTGTGGCATTGAACCACTGATTGTGCCTGTACGTGGGGGAACCGACGGTTCGAGGCTTTCCTACATGGGTCTGCCTTGTCCCAACATTTTCGGAGGTGGCCATAATTTCCACGGTGAATATGAGTTCATCCCCGTAAAATCGATGGAAAAAGCATGCCGGGTCATTGTTGCCATTATTTCCCGTGTGGCCGAAATGAATTAAGTATTACCAGTTGATTTTGCAGCATGGTTGACAAATGGATGGAATACATGGAATCCAATCACCTCTTTGCACCCAATGATGTGTTGTTGGTCGGCGTAAGCGGAGGAATTGATTCGGTGGTACTTGCCGATCTGCTTCACCGTTCCGGATTGGCTTTCGCGGTAGCGCATTGTAATTTTCATTTGAGGGATGAGGAATCCGATCAGGATGAAATATTTGTCAGGGCACTTGCGGCAAGCTACGATAAACCCTGCTTCGTGAAGTCGTTTGATACCGCTGGAGTGGCTGCCGAAAGGGGGATCTCTGTCGAGATGGCGGCCAGGGAGTTGCGGTATGATTGGTTTGAGGAGACCAGAAGAAATCATCATTTTGACTGGATAGTGGTCGCTCACCATGCAGATGATCAGGTGGAGACCGTTTTTCTCAACCTTGCCAGGGGAACAGGTATCTCCGGATTAACGGGTATGAAGGTGGTTCACGGAAAGGTGGTCAGGCCTTTGTTGTTCGCCTCAAGGAGCGAAATCGAAAAATATGCCACGGAGCAAATGCTGGAGTTCAGGGAGGATCGTACAAATGTTTTAACCGAATTTCAGCGAAACAAGATTCGTCACCTGATCATTCCCCTGATGGAGGAACTAAATCCCTCCTTTCGAGCCGGCATGATCGAAACGATGACCCACCTCAGGGATACAGCAACCATCTTTAACCATGCCATCGAAAGGGCGGGAGAACGTGTGTTACGCAGAAATGAGTCCGGTGATACGGAGATTTCCCTTTCCGAATTAAAATTCCTTAACCCACTGGATGCCTATCTTTTTGAATTTCTGAAGCCATTTCACTTCAACAGCGATGTGGTACAGGAACTGGCAAAGGCTTTAAACGGACAGCCGGGCAAACAATTTTTTTCGCCCACTCACCGGGCAGTCCTTGACAGGGAGCTAATACTCGTTGAAAAGCGAACAAATGAGCCACAAAAAAGGTATTACCTGGACGAACACTGTGCAGGCATTGTCCATCCGATCGGGCTGACCATCTCCGCACAAAAGCGAAATCCTGACGAAAACCTAAAAACCTCGCGCAACAGGGTCTTGCTGGACCGGGATAAATTGCAGTTTCCGCTGATTCTGCGCAAATGGCAGTCCGGTGACTATTTTATGCCATTTGGAATGAAAGGTTTGAAAAAGTTGAGTGATTTTTTCATCGACGAAAAATTCAGCCTGCCGGAAAAGGAAAAATGCTGGTTGTTAGCCAATGGGGAGGAGATCGTTTGGATCGTTGGTTACAGGCCGGACGAAAGGTACAAAGTGACTCCTGAAACAGAGCATCTCCTTGTGCTGGAATTGAACGGCTAAACTTTTGGATTTTCCTTTTTGAAAGAGAGAATTAAATCACCGACCAGCCACCCCAGCAACATTCCATAAAGCATACTGGCGTACCAGTGAGAGGTGATCGGACACGAGCCGGAACTGCATCCAACGAATTTCCAGTAGCAAAATCCGCCTATGCCTCCTAACAGAAGGAAAACAAAATTCACTTTTCTTTTTTTGATCCAATTGCGCATAGTTTCTTTTTTTGCAAAGGAATAAAAATATTCAGGAATTTGCATATGTTAAAATGAGAAACTGCAATTTTCGAGTGGACGTTTGAGATAGTTCGTTTAGGTTTATTTGCAGCTCTTGTGTTTGCAAAAGGATTGAGGAAAGATAAGCTATTTTGTTCTCCTGAAACGGAGCTTTTCCTCCTTGGTCATTTTTTCTGTGGCATACTGAAAGATTAAACGGGCAGACTTGTCCTTCCAAACCATTAAAAATTCCTCGGTTTGTACCGGCTGCTTTTTCCAGGCTTCTCTGAGGAACCAGCCCAATCCCTGGTGCACCACCCGCTCCGGGTCCAGCATGAGGGGAGAGATCAGCTCAAAAAAATGGGTGTAACTGTCAGTTGATTTGAGTAACTTGATCAGGGGAACTGCTACAGCCCGACGCTGAAACCGGAAGGAGGAATTTTGCCATTCCGTCAAACGTGACACCGGAACCAAATTTTTCAGGAAGAACCGTGGAATTATTTTTGCACTGAGCATGTCACATTGTGCCCAATTGATGATACCGACTTCGAACCATTTACCTATCTCTTCAAAATGACTGGCTTCCAGGTGTTTCAGTTGGTGTTCCACAAGCAGCATCAGGAACATGGCCTCTTCCTGGAATCCGCTTTTTAACAGCACAGGAGCCATCTCCATAAGCAGCTCCATGGTTATTTCCTTCCTGCCAAACAACTCTTTCACCTTGGCCATGGTCAGGGCCGGATCTACGCCATAGGCTTTGTATTCTGAGGTCCCCTCCCTGAAATAGATGGCATATTTTCGGATGAATTTTTCGTCCGAATGAGAGTGACAAAATAGAATGAGCTCATTGATAAGACTTTCGGCAAGAGTGGATAAACCTGCCCGACGGGGAGATAAACTAGATTCAATTGGGGACTGCATTTCGTTGAAGGGGAAAATTAAAGATTGTAAGGAGTGATGGTCACGGTTGGCAACCGGTTTGTCCTTCCTTCTGCCTTCTCTCTCAATTGATGACCAGGCTGGTGCGGAGATTCGGCTGCTGCCGCATCGCCTTTCAGCAACCGTACGATCAGGAGTGAAAAATCGAGTGCGGTTCCGACCCCTCTGCCGGTGACAATGTGCTCATCTGCGATGGCGGGAACCTGCAAAACTTTTGCTCCGGTCAGCTTTGGCTCGAAGCCGGGATAACATACGGCATTTTTACCCTGGAGAATACCAAGTGATCCGAGTATCATCGGAGCCGCACAAATGGCGCCAATCCATCTCTTCTCCTGATTGAATGCGATCAACTGCCGGGAAAGCCCCTTGTGGTTCATCAGGTTGGTGGTACCTGGCATTCCTCCCGGCAGAACGATCATCGCGGCGCGGGCGTAATCCACCTCATCGTAAAGCTGGTCTGCCTCAATGGAGATATTGTGTGCTCCGGTCACTTTGAGGGTTTCCGTCACGGAAACGATGGTTACGTCCAGGTTCGCACGCCTGAGAACATCGATGATGGTAACAGCTTCGGTCTCTTCAAAACCGGTAGCCAAATGAACGAGAATGGCCTTTTTCATAGCTTAAAACTGAATGGTTTGAAACTGTACTCAGACAAATGTACAAAAAAAAACCTCGCCGGAAGGGAGAGGTTTTTTGTACGAAATGTCTTTTTTAGTTGATCGCAGTCAACCTGGCGATGTATTTTTCAACCAGGCGCCCTTCGTTGCTGTCGCCGTATTTGTCCTTGAGTGTTTTGTAAACAGCCAGTGCTTTCTCCTTGTTGCCCATCATCTCCAGCATTCTCCCCTCCTTCAGCAAATAGATGGGAGTAGTGAAACTGTTGGCCTTCATCTCTGCTGCCTCTTCATAGTATTTGAGTGCTTTCTCCTTGTTGCCAAGTTCGGCGTAGGCATCACCGATGGCTCCGGTGGCAACCGGTTTCAACAATAGGTCATTTGTCTTGAAGTCTTCCAGGTAGTTGATTGCTTCCTTGTATTTTCCAATGTGGAGATAGGAGATGCCTGCATAGTAGCGGGCCAGTTTCCCGGCAGGTGTACGACCATAATTGTCGATGATGTCCAACACACCCGGATAATTGCCGTCTCCGTTCAGAGCGAGGTTGAAGGAGTCCTTCTCAAAATATTGTTCTGCAGTAAAGATCTGTTCCTTTGCTTTTGTTTCGTGCGGGATGGTGTAAAAACGGTGTGTTGCGAGCAACAAAAGGGCTATCACTACAGCCGTTCCAAAAACGGCAGAGATGATTTTAGCGTTTTTCTCAAAAAACAGTTCCGCAGCAGTCAATGCGTGTTCAACTTCTTTCAGATTATCATTGGCCTGTACCTTTTTCTCTTTGCTCATAACTTATAGTTCACTAAATTGGAATGCTTTTTTGTATGCGTGTGCAAAAATAATCGTTTTTAACAAACGAGCGCAATAATTTGAAAAATATAGTCAGGGTTTTTAGGAATTTAAACCGATTTCGACTGGGCGGTTCCGAATTTTGTTCGTATTTCACCATTGGCCTCACAAAAAAGCTTATCTAAAAAGTTTAGATTTGCAGATCAAAATATTGAAGTCATGTTTATCAGGGAGCTTTCTGTATTGAACTATAAAAATTTTGGGGAGGCAACCCTGATTTTTTCAAAGAAGCTGAACTGTTTTATTGGAAATAACGGCGTAGGCAAAACCAATTTGCTGGACGCCATCTACTATTTGTCCTTTTGCAAAAGCTACTTCAACAATCCCGATTCACAGAATGTTCGTCACATGCAGGATTATTTTGCCTTGCAGGGCAAATATGAGCTGAATGAGGCCCGTGAGGAGATTCATTGCGGTTACAAAAACGGGCAGAAGAAAAAAATCCGCAGGAACAAGAAAGAGTATGAACGATTCTCCGATCACATTGGATTACTTCCGCTGGTGATGATATCCCCTGCAGATTCGGTACTGATCCAGGGGGGGAGTGAAGAGCGGCGAAGGTTTATGGACAGTGTCATCTCCCAGTACGACAGGGCTTACCTTGAGTGGCTGGTCAAATACAACAGGGTTTTGCTGCAAAGAAATATTTTGTTGAAAAACTATGCCGGTCAGGCGGAAATTGATGCCGACATCTTTGCCATTTGGGACGATCAGTTGATTGCACTAGGCGAAAAAATACATGCAAAGAGGGGGCAATTTCTGGAAGAGTTGCTTCCGGTTTTTCAAAAGTACTACACTCTCATTTCAGGAGGGAACGAAGAGGTCTCCCTGGAATATGGTTCCCAATTGAACGATCAGGGTTTTGAACAACTTCTGACCCTCTCTTTTCAAAAGGACAGGTTGCTCCAGTTTACCACGACCGGAATTCACAAGGATGACCTGGAGTTGAAACTTGGGGGGTATCCCATCAAACGGCTGGGTTCGCAGGGGCAAAACAAGACTTACCTGATTGCCCTGAAATTTGCCCAGTTTGATTTCATTCGCTCCCTGAACAGCGTGAAACCGATTCTTTTGCTGGACGATCTTTTTGACAAACTCGACAGCGGAAGGGTGGAAGAGATTGTCAAACTGGTGGCCGACGACCATTTTGGCCAGATCTTTATTACCGATACCAACCGCGAACATCTGGACGGCATCCTGAAGGAGGCCGGAGGTGATGATTTCAGAATCTTCGTGGTTGAAAAGGGCAGGATCAACGACATCATTGAAAAGCCATGAGAAGAAGTGAAATCCATTCGCTGGGGAGCGCCATCAAGAGCTTTCTCAAGGAGTCTAAATTCGACAGAAAACTTGCAGAAGTGGATGCTGTCAGTTCCTGGGAGATCATTATTGGAAAACCGATTGCCAGGGCAACTACCACCATTTACATCAAGAATGAAACACTGTACGTTCACCTGAACTCTTCTATTGTGCGCAATGAGCTTTTTATGATGCGGAACGACATTGTTCGTGCCGTCAACAACCATGCCGGGAGCGAAATTGTAAAGGCGATTGTGCTGAAGTGAGGGAGAGTTTGATTTGGGTGAAATGTTTGAAGGGTTTCCAGGGTTGACACGTGCTGGATGGTTCTTGCACCTTTTGGGATGAAACTCAATTATTTTGAAGGATAAACTTTATCTTTACGCGGCTCAATTTAATTCTCAGATTCCATTTGATCCTTTCAAACAATTCAAACCTTCTTACTAAGTTATTCACTCATGTCTATCGACTTTTCCAAAATACCCAATCCCTGTTATGTCATCGAAGAGGAACTGCTTCGGAGAAATCTGGGGCTAATCAGGGGTGTCAGTGAAGATGCGGGGGTGGAGATCATTCTTGCCTTCAAGGGATTCTCCCTGTGGAAGGTTTTTCCCATCGTCAGGGAATATGTTTCTGGTGCAACTGCCAGCGGGGCCAATGAAGCCCGTTTGGCTGCGGAAGAGATGCAGACTCTCGCGCATACCTATTCTCCTGCTTTTACGGAATCCGATTTTGGTGAGGCATTGAAATATTCTTCGCACATCACCTTCAATTCGCTTGCCCAACTGGACCGGTTTGGCGACCAGATTGAGAAACACGACCGGAAAATATCTGTCGGGTTGCGGGTCAACCCCGAATTTTCGGAGGTTCAGACGGAACTCTACAATCCGTGTGCCCCGGGAGCCAGACTAGGTATTACAGCCGAACAACTTGGCGAAAGTCTGCCTGCCCTGGTCGAGGGATTTCATTTCCATACACTTTGTGAATCCAGTTCCTACGATCTGGAGAAAACACTGGAGGCTTTTGAATCCAGATTTGGAAAATATTTGGGACAGTTGAAGTGGGTTAACCTTGGCGGGGGACACCTGATGACGCGCAAGGATTATGACACAGGTCACCTGGTGAAGGTATTGAAAGCCTTCAAATCAAGATGGAAAAACCTATCGGTGATCCTTGAACCTGGGAAGTGCGTTTGCCTGGGAAACCGGATTTTTACTGGCCTCCGTAGTGGATGTGGTGGAGAACAGGGGAATCCGAACGGCCATCCTGAATGTTTCCTTCACCGCGCACATGCCAGACTGCCTGGAGATGCCCTATCAGCCCAAAATAAGGGGTGCCTGCCAGGAAGCCAAGGAGGGTAAATTTGCCTATCGGATGGGTGGAAATTCGTGTCTGGCGGGTGATTACATGGGATATTGGTCATTCGACAAACCTCTGCAGCCGGGCGATTCCATTCTTTTCGAAGACATGATTCACTATACTGTGGTCAAGACGACGATGTTCAACGGTGTGGCTCATCCTGCCATTGGCATCTGGCAGGGCGAAAAAGGTTTTACCCTTTTAAGAAAGTTCGGTTACGACGATTACAAAAGTAGAATGGACTAAAAAAGTTGGAATGTATGACTTGAGAGATAAGTCTCATATCTCATATCTTATATCTCAAGTCTCCCAATTGGGAACTTCCCTGCTTCATCCACCAGTCTTTCGCCGGTAAAGTCAGTTGTTGACATCCTGATGCGCCACTCTTTGGGGTAGCCGTTGTTGAACCTGTTCCCAATGTTTTTTGCCCAGCCGATGGGGTGGGACCGGTAGGTGAAAAGGTTCCATCCGGTTTCCTGGAAATTCGGTTGAAATTCCTCCCTCTTTAAAAAACGAAGCGACTGTTCAAGTGTTAACTCCACGGTAGGGTAAGGTAAACCGTTTACGATAGTGGATACAGCCAGTTCGTGGGCCGGTATCAAATTCCCCTGTTTGATTTCGCAAATTTTTACTCCGGCATGGACGATACGAAGGTTCGCTTTTATCTGATCCAGTTCTGTCAGCCAACAGGTCGGAAAAGCCAGAAAATTCCCTTCAAAATTCAATATTGCCAACGACAAAGAGCTGACCAGTTCCCCGATCAGCGCCAGATCCGTTTTACCGGCCAGAGGCAGTGACGTCTTGTTCTTCTGCTTGCGTTCAGGTTCACACCGCTCCATTTTTTTTACGGCAGCCGTAAAGAAACCCTCTCCTTTGATCAGATGAGGATAGAACCGGTAGCATGGATAGCCGTTTGCCTCTGTGGTGACGACTCCCCACTCTTCCGGAATTTCCAGTTTTTGTGGTTCGGTTTGGGCAAATTCGGAGAGCCATTTGATGTTCTCCTCATTCTCTGCCGGGTTGTAGGTACAGGTGCTGTAGATCAATAATCCTCCTTCAGCAAGGGAAGGCCAGACGTCGGCCAGAATTCTTTTCTGACGAAGGGCACAATGTGCAGCCTGTTCCTCCGACCACTCCTCGATGGCCGACGGATCCCTTCGGAACAGGCCTTCGCCTGAGCAAGGAGCATCGACCACGATGACATCGAAAAATCCAGGGAGACGGGCAAAATCCTTCGGATCATTGCAGGTGACTATGACATTGGGGTTTCCCCATTTTTTAAGGTTTTCGGAGAGAACCTGAGCCCGTGAATGGATCACCTCGTTGCATACCAGCAGCGAATCATCCGGCAAAAGTGAAGTAAGGTGTGTTGATTTTCCCCCTGGAGCGGCACAGAGATCGAGGACCTTCAGTTGCGTTTTCCCGGATTGTCTGAGGAACTGCTCCAGAAACATGGAGCTGGATTCCTGTACATAGTATACTCCGGCGTGGAAGAGTGGATCCAGGGTGTAGATGGGTCGCTGCGTCAGGTAATAGCCTGTTGAACAGGACAAAACAGGTTCTAAATCTGGTGTAAGGTCCAGTTTTTTGGGATTGATCCGGATCGAATGAAAGAGCTTGTTTGACAGAGCCTGACTGAATGCAGTGAATTCTTTGCCCAGCACTGATTTCATTCTCTTCTCAAAAGACTCGGGAAGTAAGATCATTTGAACTCTTTTTGCCAAAATTAGCCTTTTTTTCCTTGGATTATTTTAAATTTGTTCAATAACCAATTTCAAGAGTATGACCATCGCTTTTAGACTGAATTATGCCTTAGGACTGATTCCATCTGCCGACCAACTGGATGCCAAATGGGAAAAATTGATCAGGATGCGGGACGATTTGAATCAAATGGAGCATTCGGATGAGTTGAAAAGGTTTGATGAATTGAACCACCTGGTTAGCTCAGCTGATTTTCAGCAACACAAAAGGGAGATTGAGGCGCTGCGGTACCGTGAAAGCGTGGAGGAAAAACAGATTCAGGAGCTGAAACAGCTCACCAACTCCTCTTCAATCAGGAATTACAGAAAAATTTCAGGTTCTGAAAAATTAAGCAGATTTGAGTCGATCCTTCAGGGTGCAGATCTTAAAAGATTTTCAATGCTGGAAAAAGAGGTTGCATCCCCTGATTTCGCCAATCTCAGGGCATCACTTAAAAAAAAGGAATTCGTAAAAACTACTGAATATCAGTTGTTTAAAGAGTTTCGTTTGCTTAATAAAAGTAGCGACATCATCTTCTGGCGAAAATTTGGTCAGTCTGAAAGCTACCACAAGTATTTAAAAACTGTTGACTCTGCGGAGTTGAAACGTTTGGAAGAGTTGGAAAAGAAGATCGCTTCTGTGGAATTCATCCAGAGCGTTGCCTACCTGAAAGATAAAAAACGATTTCTGAAAAGCGATGCGTACCAGCAGATTTTGGCTTTCAATGCACTGGATAAGAGTGCCTTCATGACAGACTACAGGAAATTGAAGAGTGCACGCGAACTGGATTTCTTTGCGAAATGGGTTGTCAGTTTTGAGGAGACATTTGAAGATAAAAAATTAAATACGGAGCGATGGCAACCGGAAAACTGGTGGGGTTATAAGCTCCTTGGTGCCAGTTTTTCACAGAAGAATGAAAAACAGGGATACAATGGTTTAAAAAACATTGAATTAAACAACAATACCCTTTCCATTTTGGCAGAAAAGAGAAAATATCCGGTAAGGTATGGGATCCCACACTTGGGTTGATGCCCGATCAGCACGATTATTCTTCCACCATTTTGAACTGTGCCGAGTCTTTCAGGATCAGGGAAGGCGTCGTGGAGGCAAAAGTTAGATTCAGGAAGGATCCTACCATCATCTCCGCTTTTTCCCTGACCGGAGAAAAGCCATTTCCACAAATTGACCTATTCCGAAGCACGAAGAAGGGCGTTGGTGTGGGTGTGGTCGAAAAACCGGGGGCCGGTTCTGCCAAATACAAGAAATTGAATGGCTTGAATGATGGAAATTACCATATTTATCGCCTCGAATTGTTTGATGACAGGTTGGTATGGAAAATTAATGGCAAAGAGGTATACCGCAACTCAATTTCCCTGAACGAACCGCTCTTTTTCCATTTGCTTACCTCCCTGCACGGCGAGGTGAATGAAAGTTTATTGCCCCATCGTTTCGAAATAAGTTGGATTCGCTGTTATTCAAAAGTCTCAAATTAACCTTTTTCAAAATGGAGAGTTGGCTCGAGGAAGAGGAGGCTGCAATTACCATCTGCAATCTCGAAGGAATCATTGTTTACATGAATGAAAGGTCTCGAAAAGCCTTCACAAAATACGATGACAGTGGCGTCACCATTGGTTCAAGTTTGATCGAATGTCATCCGGAACCTGCACGGAGCAAACTTCTGTCTATGCTTAAAGTCCCCCAGACCAATGTCTACACCATAGAAAAGCGCGGAATCAAAAAAATCATCCGGCAATCACCCTGGTACAGGGAGGGAGTTTTCAGCGGAGTAACGGAGATCTCCTTTGAGATTCCGGTGGAAATGGCACACCACATCAGAGTTGAGAGTGAAGGGACGGAGATTGCATGATCCGAGAATTGCTTTATTAGGGGGAATCGAGGTCAGTCCTCGATTTTGTGTTTGAGTGAACGGAAACCCTCCCCGAGGATTTCGCTGGCATCCATGATTGTGATGAAGGCATGTGGGTCAATGATGGCAATCTGCTCTTCCAGAATGGCAACTTCCCTGCGCGTGACAACGGTAAAAATGATATTTTTCTCGGCATTGGTATACATGCCAACCCCCTTCAGGTAGGTTCCACCCCTTTCAAGGTCAATGACAATGGTATCGCGGATCTGTTCGTGTTTTTCTGAAATGATGATCAGAGCCTTGTTGTAGTTAGCTCCTTCCAGCAGCAAGTCGACAGCCCTGCCGGTGATGTAGATGACTATGATGCTGTAGAGCGGGATTTGCCAGTCCTGGAAGGCTGCCAGTGCGACAAAGACGATGGCACAATCGACCCAGATCAGCATCTGACCGATGGGAACACGGGTATATTTGGTGATGATCATGGCAACGATATCGCTTCCGCCGGAGGTGGCCTTTGCCTTGAAGATGAGGCCCAGTCCGATGCCAGTGAGGACCCCTCCAAAGATGCAGGAAAGCAGTACATCCTGAACGAGCGGAGCATCACCAACCACACGCATCAGGGTAATTCCATCCATGAAAATGGAGGAAGAGACGAATCCGTAAATGGTTTTTACCCCGAAGCGTGGCCCCAGCATTTTGATGCCGATGTAGGTCAGCGGGATGTTTACAAGCAGGTTAAAAAGCCCTATCGGGAAGCCGTCCTTCCAGAATGTCATTCCTTTGGTAAGGTAGTGGACAATGATACCCAGACCATACACACCGCCGGGCACAATTTTGTGTGGGGTGATAAAATAGACATATCCCACCGCCATGATGAAGGATCCGAGGGTAATCATCCCGTAATCGAGAAACCACCTGGTGGAAAATATTTTCTGTTTGACTGCTGTTGTCATCTCTGTTTGGTTGGCCTAAAAGTAAAAAAAATCGCCGTAACGCGCTCTGATGAAAATCATGGGCAAAAAAAAAGGTTCCTTGCGAGAACCTTTTTTGACCATCCATTTTTGATTAGAATCTTTTCTCTTTGATGCGGGCTTTCTTGCCGGTAAGACTGCGCAGGTAGAACAACCTGGCACGACGAACCTGACCCATACGATTTACTTCGATGCCGTCGATAAACGGTGAAGTCATCGGGAAAATACGCTCAACACCTACGTTGCCTGACATTTTGCGGACAGTGAAGGTTTTGGTGTTTCCGGTTCCCTTGATCTGAATCACAGTACCTTTGTAGTTCTGAATTCGCTCTTTGTTACCCTCGACAATCTTGTACCTGACAGTGATGGTATCACCGGGGTGGAAAGCTGGAAACTCTTTTTGTTCAGCTAAAAACGCATTTTCAGCAATTTTAATTAAATCCATTACAATTGTTTTTACTTGTTTGACGAACGCAATGTAAACAGTGTCCAGTTGTTTGCTGCCAGAGATTGCGTACGGAAATCGGGTGCAAAAATAGTTATTATTTTACTCTGAAAGAAATTTGCAAGAAAAAATATTGATCCTTTTTACGCGAGAAATAGGTTTAGAATCCCAGTTTTTTTCTCAGATCCTGGGGTACGGCATTCTTGTGTACCAGGATGGCAGTTGTCTTGTATTGGATGTAGGGGATGGAGGCATAGAAATAACCGTCGTAGCTGTTGTATGGACCCCAGGAATTTTTGATTCTGTAATAGGGTGTTCCGTTCTGGTCCTTTGCGGTGCCGATGATGTGCATGGCGTGGTCATCAGTGGTTTCCTGGGAGTCGAAGGCGGCCTGGCGAACCTCCTGGGTAATCACCTTCTCCTTGCCCGGTTTACTTAGTTTGTACAACTCCTTGTCCTTCTCCGATTCGGAAAGCTTGTCCCACTTGGCGATCTCGGCGTCGCTCAGATCGGCCTTGCTGAATTCGGGTACCACGGCGACTCCCTTCTGGGAAGTGGCAAATCCCCGTTCGCTGGTATCCGAAGCCCAGGCAACCGTATATCCCTTGTCAAGTGCATTGTCTATGATTTGTACCAGTTCATTGAGCGGAACATTGTACATTTTTTCCCACAACCAATTGTCCGGGACTTCCAACGCAAACTGTTGGTAAAATGGGTGGTGCGAGAAGGAGGTAATTTCAACATAATCGTCGGCATTGATTCCGCCGCAAAAATCTGAAACGAAACTCTTGGGAGTATATTTTTTTCCCAGGTATTTGAAATCTTCGGGGATGTCTCCGAAATAGGCGTCCGCACTTTTCTGGAAAGCCACGCTCCATGCCGGTGAAATTTTGCGGTTTTTGTTCTGAACCACAGAGGTAACCATGTTTCTCAAAAGATTGTCGACCTCACCGTGAACGTGTTTCTTCTCACCGTAACTCAGACCGGGATAGATCGTTTCAGGAACAAGGCCATAGTTCTTCATCACATACAAAATATCGTGAAGCAATCCGCCACCACCGAAATTGGTATTTCCCTGCATTCTGACATATCGGTCGGCCTTGTCGCGGTAGCAGTGATTGACAAGGAACATTTCCGACAGATCAACTTCGGGTTTCCCCATCCGCAACAGTTCGGATTCGATGAAGGAGGCACCTGCGAAGGACCAGCAGGTGCCGCTGCGGTATTGGTCTTTCACGGAGGTATGCGGTAGCTCCTTGATCAAAGTGAATTTATAACTGGTATCCTTTTTTTCTTGCGCCAGAAGGATGGTCGAGCAGAAAAGCAGCAAAACAGCAACAGAAATAAATCTTTTCATTCTTTTAGTTTTTTAAATCCGGATAGTTGATCCGTACGTGGTAAATATTGATTAATTTTTCGTGAAAAAGCTCTTTCAGAATTCGGATATCCTTGAAAGTCAGTGGGGCATACTCCAGTTGCCCCAATTCTATTTTTTGACTGAAAATATTTTCAACCAGATTCCGGATGTTCTCTGAATTCTTAACTAGCAAGCTTCTGGAGGCTGCCTCAATGCTGTCTGCCAGCATCACGACAGCCGTTTCTTTTGTGGTCGGCAAAGGACCTTTGTAGGTAAATGCCGGGTTGTTGACATCGCCATCCGGATGGCTGTTCAGGTATTTCTGGTAAAAATAGCCGGTTCTTGTTGTTCCGTGGTGGGTACGGATGAAATCAATGACCTGTTCCGGCACCTTGTGCCTTCTGGCAAGTTCGACACCCTTTTCAACATGACCGATGATGATGGCAGCACTCTCTTCGTTGGTGAGATTGTTGTGCGGATTCATTCCCAGCCGTTTGATTTTCGGTGAAATATTGTGAATTTGAAATTTTACCAACATCGTGGTAAAGGGCACCTGCACGCACAAGCAGTGAGTTGCCGCCGATCTTGGAAATGGCCATTTCGGCCAGATTTGCAACCTGCAGGGAATGGTGTGAGGTGCCAGGTGCTTCCATGGCAAGTTTCTTGAGCAATTTCTGGTTGGAAAATGTCAATTCGATGAGGGTGATGTCAGAGACGAAACCAAATGACTTTTCAAGCACATAAATGAGCAGGTAGGTGATTAGCGTCAGGGTGGCATTGATGGCGAACCATTTTATTTTCAACCATTCGATGGCATTGAGATTGGCCTCCTGGATGAGTGATAGGCCCACATAGATGACGGAATAGGAGATAAAAACGATCAGTGTGGTGACGATAAGCTGTTCGCGCTTCTGCATCTTGTTCAGACTGATGACGGCAATACTCCCCACCAGTATCTGAAGCAAAACAAATTCATAGCCATTGGCTACCATAAACCCTACCACGAGTGCGGCTATGGTATTGACGAAGATGGCCACCCGCGTATCCAGAAAGGTCCGGATAATCAGGGCCAGTATTGTAAATGGTACCACATAGATGTCAAAAGTCCCAGATCTGATCACAAAGGCACAACAGGCGATCATCAGTCCAAGCGTGATCAGGATGAAGGAGATGTCTCTTTTCGACCGCATCAGCTTTCTGCGGATGTTCAGCAGGAAAAGGTAAAGTGTCAGCAGCAGCATCGTGATCAGGACCACTTTGCCCAGGACCAGCAAAATGTATTTGCTGTTTTCTCCGCGGTTTTTTTCAAAGGTGATCCGGAGGGATTCCAGGATGGAAAAGGTACCTGCAGAGACCAGGTCACCCTGTGAGATGATCCGCTCTCCCTCCTGAACGATGCCGTGGTTGGTAGAGAGGTTTTCGAGTATCTTCTCCTCCATCTGCCTGTTTCGTTCCTGATCATAGATCAGGTTACTGGCGAGGTAGGCTTCCGGCTGGAAGGAATCCAGATAGCTTTTCCAGTCGGGATGGAGGGTCCTGAGCTCTTCGAGTTTGCTGTGGACCATGCTGTAGGCACTCTTGAGCGAATATAGTGAGGAGACCAAGATCTCCTTTCCGACATTGTTCCTGAGGATTTTCAGGCTGGTTTTCTTTTCAATACCGGAATTGTTGAGGTAATTCTGGTCCAGAATTCCTGTGCCGTATATTTCGTTGTAAATTTCCGTCAGCTTGATTTTCAAATAGGCGAAATGAGCGGATCCATTCACTTTGGTGGTGGCAATACGGTCGATTCCCTTGCTCAGAAGGGATGTTTCCCGCTGGGTGATGGAATCGGCAAAAACAAAGTAGGGGACCCGTTCCCGGAGCAGGGAATCCTTCTCGTGGACAATCTCGATCTCTGATTTGATGATGGCAAAGTTGTAGGGAGCGTACAGGGTTGCATGCATCCAGGGTCTTCCCTTCTGGTATTCATACTTGAATCTTGCCTCCTGAGGAAAAGCCAGGTAGAGGGCTAATGCGGTTAACAGAAAAAGGGTGGCCATGTAAATGTTGTGCCATTTTTTGCGGCTCATCCAATTTCTAATTTTTGCATTCATCGTATTAACTGCTGTGTTTGCTGAGTCAAAACACAATAAATTTCTATCTTTGGGATTAATCAAAAATAGTAATTTTTTAATGAGATACGGAATCTCCAACCTAAGTATTGTTCCGGTCCGGACAGACCCCAACGAAACCAGCGAGATGACTACCCAAATACTTTTTGGTGAGCATTATAGTATTGTGGATGAAAACAAAAAATGGTGCAAGGTTCTGCTGGCACTCGATGAATCCACAGGTTGGATTGACCAGAAAATGGTCAATGAGATTTCAGAGAAGAGCTATCTTCAGCTTGCTCAGCATCCGCTGACGGTCACGACCAATCCTTTCAACATTGTTCAACCCGAGAAGGGGTACGGCAATTTTCTGATTGTTGCAGGAAGCTCGCTTCCGTTTTACAAGGCTTCCAACAATACCTTCAGGATAGGGGAGGAGTCCTATACCATCCAGGGAGAGCGGATTGTAGCTGCAAAAAAGAACATCAGGAACCTGATGATAGAAAATGCGCTCAAATATTTCAATTCTCCCTATCTCTGGGGTGGAAGATCACCATTTGGGGTAGATTGTTCGGGATTGTCACAGGTGCTCTACAAAATGGCGGGTTTGCAAATACCCAGGGAAGCCGGTAAACAGGCTCTTCTTGGTGAAAATATCACCTTCGTGGAGGAGGCACTGCCGGGGGATCTGGCTTTTTTTGACAACGAGGAGGGCAAAATCGTGCATGTAGGCATTATCTGGGAAAAGAATAAGATTATCCACTCCTCAGGAAAAGTTCGCATCGACAACATCGATCATTTCGGCATTTACAACATTGATACGGGCCGATATTCGCACCAGATGCGACTGATGAGAAGAATCATCACCACCAACGACTGATTTGCAGGGAACACAGTCAGAATTCAAAATGGAGAGAGCCCATCTTTCTTCCCCATTTCAGCTATACAACCAACTTCTTACCTAAAGTGGAGTTTTTGACAACATCCAAAGCCATCGGTCCCATCATTGAACAGAAGGTCAACGATGCTCAGGTTGGGTATAAAGCCAAATTTCTCCTGAAAAACCTGCATGTAGACGGTTGGCGCAAAGCAGGGATCAGCCTCTTGCCTGTTTTGTTTGGGATTTATGGTGTAACGAAAATCATCCATCCCGGCAGGTATTTCTCCCACAGCCAAAAAATCATCTGTCTTTTTGATGTTGCATTTAAGATTCATTTCATTCAAAATGGCTGACTGGATTTCAAGATTGAAATCGATCAGGAATTTCCATTTTTTCGATTGATAGAATGGAGACAGGCCATCGGAATAGTATTCGAAAAAAGGTGCATTGTTGTAAGCCGAAAGCATTGCCTTCCAGTGTTGTTTTTGCCAGGGATAGTCGTAGGAGATGTTCACCTCCTGTATGAGTCGCTTCGAATTGGATCCGTTGGTCACCGGAATGGAGAGATTTTGCGGTCCGTTGGCCGTCAGAATGGTACACCTGTTGCGGTAGGATTGTTTGAGAAAGTGCTCATTGATCTCCAACCATACCTCATCACCGGCTGCCAGTTTAGAAAAATACTGAACAGGTGCCAAGTAGGCACTGCTCAGTATCACTCTATTTTTGCCTTGTTCCATTCAGGAAAAGCAATGATCTATTTTACCCCCATGAAGAATCGGTTCCAGCGTATTTTGCCGAGGAAAGTCTTGTTCTTGTCGAGCGACAGCCAAACGAATGAGGCTTTGCCCACCACATGGTCCTCGGGAACAAATCCCCAGTAACGTGAATCTGCGGAGTTGTACCTGTTGTCGCCCATCATCCAGAAATAGTCCATTTTAAAGGTGTACTCCCTGGCAACTGCTCCGTTGATGTAAATTTCTCCGTTTTTGACCTCAAGTATATTCTCTTCGTAGACACCGATGATCCGTTTGTAGAGCGGGAGATTTTTGGTGGTCAGTTGTACGGTGACTCCCTTTTTGGGAATCCACAGCGGACCGAAATTGTCGAGATTCCAGGTGTATTGGTCATTGCTTGGGAAAATATTGGGATCACGGTCCTCTTTTGGCCAGGTAACCCGCTCCTTGCTGGTGATGAATTTCATGGCATCCAGCACCTTGTACTTTTCGGAAGTGAGGGATAGAACCATTCTGGAGCCTGATCCTTCGATGTCCTCCGGAGTGATATCCAATTTTTCCATGGCACTGGAATTGAGTGAATTGCCCTGAATATTTATCAGGTATTTGTACTGTATTCCAGGTATCTCCTTTTCTGCTTTTCCGTTCACGAAAACCTGGCCGTTGACGATTTTCAGCGAATCACCAGGGATGGCGATGCATCTTTTGATGTAATTTTCGCGTTTGTCGACGGGTCTGTAAATGATGTCTCCGAACGACCGCTTGTCTGAAACGACACGTTCCCGGCCATAGCTTCTGACCATTTCATAATAGCTGCGCTCCTGCATGTTGGTGGCCACTGAATCTCCTTCCGGGAAGTTAAAGACCACTACATCATCGTTCTTGATCTTGCCAAAACCGGCCAGTCTTTTGTAGGGATTGTGGATGATTTCGGAGAAGGAAGGAGTCGAGGCAGTGAATGGCATGGTGTGGTGTACGAAGGGAAAGGCCACCGGAGTGTTGGGCAATTTCGGTCCGTAGGCGGTCTTGCTTACAAAAAGGTAATCACCTACCATCATCGATTTTTCCATCGAGGAAGTTGGGATGGTATAGGCTTCGATGAAAAAAAGGCGAATAAATGTGGCAGCTATCACGGCAAAAATGATGGCGTCGACCCACTCTACTACCTTGGTCTGTTTTCCGTCGACCGGATTTTTCTTTTTCCAGAATGCCCAGTGCACTTTGCCTGTGATGTACATATCGAAGATGACACCCAATCCCAGCATCCACCAGAAATTACGGAGCCAGATGACCCACAAAAAATACAAACCTGCAACGATGCCAAATTGAATCCATTGGCTTTTAGAGATGTTCTTAAACATATTGTATCAAGTTATAATTTTAACAAATCAGGCATGCTGAAAATTCCCTTTTTCCCGAAACAGAATTCTGCGGCCAGGACGGCACCTACCGCAAAACCCTTTCTGCTGTAGGCATTGTGCGTTATTTCGAGATAGTCTACCTCCGAATCATATTTGATGGAATGGAGGCCGGGATAGGGATCTTTTCTGATGGCTTCGATGTGAAGTTCTCCGCTGTTTTTAGGTGTTTCGAGGGTCCAGTTTATTTTCGAACCGCCCTCAGCCAGAATTCCTTCTGCCAGTGTAATGGCCGTTCCGCTGGGAGCATCCAGTTTCTGTGTGTGATGGATTTCGGTCATTGTCACATCGTATTCCGGAAAGGGCTTCATCATCCTGGCAAGGATCCTGTTCAGCTCAAAAAACAGGTTTACCCCGAGACTGAAATTTGATGCGTAGAAAAAGCATCCTTCCAGCGCCAGGCACTCCTTCTCGATGGCGGCTCTTTGCTCCAGCCAACCAGTAGTACCGCTGACTACAGGCACGCCTGCGGCAAAGCAAAATCTGTAATTGGAAATGGCTGTTGCGGGTGTGGTAAACTCGATGGCTACGTCGGCAAGTGAAAGATTTTCCGTGTTTAGATCTTGTTGGTTGTTGACATCAATTTTTAAAACTACCGTGTGACCCCGGCCAATCGCGATCTGTTCGATCTCTTTGCCCATTTTCCCGTAACCAATCAACGCAATCTTCATGTGAAATCTTTCTCAATGAGTACAACAATCCGCAAATATATTACAAATTTGAGATTATCCCGAAAAATCACTGATCTTCCCAGTCTTCCCAGTCTTTCTACTCCGGCCATCTCCCTCCTGCCTGCCGTGTTACCATCCAGCCCGGATATTCAGGGGTCAGGGCACTGGCATCGTTGAGTTGCTGCAGTTCTACGTTAGTCAGGTGAAACTTCACGGAGGCGATGTTGTCGTTGAGCTGCTGCAGATTCTTTGCGCCAATGATGGTACTGGTCATGCCCGGTTGCCGGATGACCCAGTTCAGCGCCACTGAAGCCACTGAAACCTGGTGATTTTTACCAATTTCCGCCATTAGGTCGATCAGGTCGTAGGCTTTCTCCTTGTCGATGGGAGGAAAGTCGTAGGCATCGCGTCGGCTATCGCCTGCCACTTCGTTGTGGCGGGTGAATTTTCCGGAGAGGAAACCTCCTGCCAGTGGGCTCCAGGGCATAATGCCGATGTTTTCGCTCAACGCCA
>TBL_comb47_HYPODRAFT_10000729_pt1 | contig 43475 bp, 15 predicted proteins | sample TroBogypolimnion_40_FD_10682 | JGI IMG/M metagenome (IMG submission 10682)
TGCGTGTACGGCCCGCTGTGCATGAACATCGACATCATCCGCGAAAGTGTAATTTTGCCCTTGTTAAACAAAGGGGACAATCTCGTGATCCATAATGTAGGCGCGTATAATATGACACAATGGATGCAGTTCATTTCGCTGCGCCCCAGGGTTGTCCTGATCGATCTGAACGGAAAATGTCATGTTATCCGTGAGAAGGAGACACTTGAAACCATCACCTCACTCGAAAAAATTCCTGGTCACCTGAAGAAATTCGAGGTATAAAAACTGTATATGATAAGAAAGCTCAGGACCGTCTTTCCGTCATTTCTTACCAGTATCCTGGATAGCTATACCCAGGTTTTCTTTTCAAACAACAAACTGTTTGCACTGATCCTTATTGTTACGACTTTCGTTGATCCCTTTGCAGGAACCAGCGGCATTGTTGCCGTCGTCTTTGCAAATACGCTCGCATACCTGATTGGCTTTAACAGGCAGAATATCAAAGCCGGGTATTATGGATTCAACAGCCTTCTGGTCGGACTTGGAATGGGCATTTTTTACCAGCCCGGAATCCAGTTTTTCATCGTCCTGATCTTTGCTTCACTGCTTACGCTGATGCTGACCGTAATGATGGAAGGTGTTGTCGGGAAATATGGATTGCCTTTTCTCAGCTTATCATTTCTGCTTGGAACCTGGCTGGTGACGCTTGCTTCGCGACAGTTTACGGCCCTGGCAATCAGTGAACGGGGCATCTACCACATGAATGAGATGTATTCTTTGGGTGGGTTATCCATGGTCAGGACATACAACTGGTTCCAGGAATTGCCGATGCACGAATCAGTGAAACTCTATTTCCGGTCATTGGGTGCCATTTTTTTCCAGTACCAGATCTTCGCGGGGGTACTTGTTGCAATAGGACTTTTAATTTATTCCAGGATTGCATTTATGCTTTCACTGCTGGGATTTTTTTCTGCAGTTTTGTATTACAGATTTATCGGAGCCGACATTTATGAACTGAGTTATGGCTATATCGGCTTCAACTTTATTCTTACTTCCATTGCCATTGGCGGTTATTTCATCATCCCGTCGAAGTATTCCTTTTTGTGGGTGATCCTGCTTACTCCGCTCATCTCAATTGTCCTTACCAGCACAAATGCGATCTTCAAATTGTTCCAGTTATCTGTCTTCTCTCTTCCGTTCAATGTTACGGTCCTGTTGTTCCTTTACGTGCTGAAATTCCGGGATCGTTCCCTGACAAAGCCCGAAATTGTGGGGTTTCAGCAGGTTTCGCCGGAAAAAAATCTTTATTCACACCTCAACTTCAAAGGACGCTTCGGGAAATATCCTGCTTTTTCAATTTCGCTACCTTTCTGGGGCGAATGGAAAGTAACCCAGGCGCATAATGGTTCCGTCACTCACCAGGGAGAATGGAGACATGCATGGGATTTTGAAGTGGTGGATAAGGAAGGCCTTTCATATTCACAGGAAGGCAATTCAAGGGAAAACTATTATTGCTTTCATAAACCTGTTCTGGCGCCTGCGGATGGATGGGTGGAGGAAATCATTGATGAAGTCGAAGATAACGATATCGGGAAGCTGAACCTCGGTCAGAATTGGGGGAACACGATCGTTATCAGGCATTCGGCACAACTTTTTTCAAAATTGTCACACCTTGAAAAAGGAAGCTTTAAAGTTAAAAAGAATGATTTTGTTAAAAAAGGAGACGTCCTGGCGGCATGCGGAAATTCAGGCAGGTCACCCGTTCCCCATCTGCACTTCCAGCTTCAGGCAACACCTTTTGTCGGTTCAAGAACGCTGGATTACCCGATCGGACATTTTATCCTTGATAAGGATTCACAATTCGATCTCAAATCATATGACAGACCAGTCCTCAATGATTTCGTATCAAACCTGGAAAAAAATTCTGCACTTGAGAGATTCTTTCATTTCATCCCCGGGCAGGAACTCCGCTTCATGGTCAGGACAGATAAGCAGTCATATAATGTTGAATGGGAAGTCCAGGTTGATGCGTTGAACAATTCTTATGTCTATTGTCCGTTAACTAGATCTAAAGCATGGTTCAGGTTTGATGGCGACATTCATTATTTCACGCATTTCGAAGGAAGCAGGAAATCCATCTTGTACCTGTTCTACCTTGGCGCATATAAGGTGACAACCGGTTTCTACAAAAACCTGAAAGTTAAGGATACTTACCCGCTGAGCCTGGTTGCCAATAAAGGCCTGATATTTCTACAGGATTTTATCGCTCCTTTCTGGCTGTTTATGAAGCCGGAGTATGAACTGGAGTACATGAAGCTGGAGGATGATTTTACAAAAACAAATATATCATTGCGGTCAGCCATGCAATTGAAAATTGGCAGTCATGTGTTGAGAAAAATAAGTTTTGAATTTGAAATTTCCGGAAAGGGATTCCAGAAGCTGGTGGTGACGGAGAAGGGAAAGCGGATTGAATTAGTGAACAGCAATTAGTCGAAAGTCGAAAAGAGGTAAAATTAAGAAGGAGCGTTGAAAATTAAATATATTTGTTTCTGCCTGGTTGTTTTCATTGTATGTGCGCCATTCCTGGCTAAAGCGGGAAGCGATTTCACGACGGTGGATGCTGTTACTTTCAGGTTGTACCAGGAACAAAAATGGGACAGCCTGATTGTTGTTGGGAGAAGGGCATTAAAGGATGATATAGATTATTATTTCCTGAGGATGAGACTGGGGATTGCTTATTATTCAAAAACGAAATACATTCCTGCTGCAGAAAGTTTCCGAAAGGCAATTTTTTTCAATTCAAAGGAACAGGCCGCATGGAAATACCTCTACAGTTCGTATGTGCTTGCCAACAGGAGCAACGATGCGCTTGCCTTGGTTACGAGGATGCCGGTTGAGATCCGGCAGGCATACAAGGAGGATAAAAAATTTATTGAGATGATCAGTTTTGAAGGAGGGCCAACGTTCAGCTCCGACAGCAAAGCACAAAACAACCTTGACATAAAAAGCCAGCCAGGTCCTTACGGGGAACAGGATCTTTATGGCAACAGCTACTACGGTCAGCTCGGGGTTTTAATGAACATTTCAGGTAAAATGAACCTGTCTGTCGCGTATAGTTACATGGATTTTACAAAACAAAAATTTTATCAGTACACGCAGTTCGACAATCAACTTATTTCCAGGGCAGATTCTTTCTGGGGGTTTATCAACAAGTATAATTTTTCACCAACAACTAAAACGGCCGACTTCACTTATCATGTCAGGCAACAGGATATTTGTGTAGGATCAACCATCCAGTTGCCGGGTGGGTTCAAACTCGAGCCCGCTGTTCACCTGCTTTATGTCCGGTATAACCTGATCACTCCCAAATACAGCAAGACGAGTGTCACGGATACGCTTGTTTTCGATTCGATCTTCCCAGGCAATAATTATTTTGCTTCCGTGGAAAAGGAAAATTATTCCTTTATTGAGAAGGATACAAGTTTTATAAACTATGTGGTTTCGCTGGGGATATCAAAAGATTTTTCGGTATTTAATCTCCGGCTGAACGGGAGCTGGTCAAACCTGAATAACAAGACACAAAAACAAATTGGCGCAGCCTTTACTTTTTATCCGCTCGGGAATCTTGATTTTTATGGCACTTCAGCCGTAACCGGTTTTTTCCAGGGTAAGGATGAACGGCTGATACTTTCGCAATCACTGGGAGGAAGAGTGCTGAGAAAATTGTGGCTCGAAGGGAATGTGATCTATGGTGACCTTACCAATGCCAATATAGCGAATGGGAGCATCGTTTACAACAATGCCGATAAAATTGATTATCGCATCGGGGGAACGCTGATCTGGCCGCTTTCAAAACATGTGGAACTTTCACTTGCCTACCAGTATTTTCAGAAGGAAAGTTCAACGTTGTATTATGTCTTCAAAAATCCAAGTCCAGACCCAACGACCACGATGGAGACCCTGTACAGTAAATATCATACTAACTCAATAATAATAGGAATAAAATGGAAACTCTGAAAAAAAACGTGAAGCGTCTTGTGCTTGTAATCATTGGGATCGTGCTTGCATCGACCCTACATGCCCAAAGTGATCTGAAAGTCATTGAAAATGCATTTGAGTCAAGCTATGCAATGGAAACGAAGGGTGAATACGCAAATGCCGTATCAACGCTGAAAGCTGTATACAACGAGACATCGTATGAGATCAATCTCCGCCTGGGCTGGTTAACTTACCTGTCGGGATTATTCACGGAGTCAACAGCCTATTACCAGAAGGCCATAAAACTAAAGCCTTATGCAATTGAAGCAAAGTTTGGCTATGCTTATCCTGCTTCTGCAATGGGAAACTGGGACCAGGTTGTAACGCAATACCAGGAAATCCTGAAAATTGATCCGCAGAATACGATGGCAAATTACAGGATGGGTTCAATCGCCTATGGAAAAAATGATTTTACTTCGGCGGAGAAATATCTTGAAAAAGTAGTTAACCTTTTTCCGTTCGATTACGACAGCAATATCCTCTTTGCCTGGACCAATTACAAACTCGGAAAACTTAGGGAGTCACAGGTGCTTTTTCACAAGGTTCTTCTCATCAAACCAAAAGATTCTTCTGCCATGGAAGGACTGGGACTGATCAAATAAGGTAGGTCTCCTCGTAAACTTTTTCATCTTTTTCGTTTATTTCCGACCCACCGGCAGATATAAGTCGGGTTCAGCCGCTGTGTTTACCGGCCGGATAATTTTGCCCACAACTTACCCCGCTATTCTGATCTCACGCATTTTCCAGGATTCGTGCAGCATGAAATTTTGAACTGCTCATTTCGCCAACCATTGGCAAAACCCTACCGGTTATCAAAGAAAAGCTACCGATTACTAATTCCTGCTTTTTTGAATTACCAGAACCCTCTACTTTTGGGTTGAAGTGTATTCGTCAGAACTCCCCGCTGAATCCGGGGAAATAGTGAAAATATAATGTAAGAACCCGGGAACCCATACAGTAAATGTATGTCGTTCCGGTAAATTATTTTGATGATACTCCGGGCTATACATTAATCAACCAGGTTTAAACGAACAAAATATTTTACTGATACAAATTCCATTTATCAACTTAACAACAATCAATTGGTATGAAAGCATCACTACGTTTTTTTCAGACACTGTTATTAATGATCCTGATCAACAGTGTAAACGGACAGTATTGCACACCATCTTATAATCACGGCTGTGAATTAGGTGATGGATTGACGCAGTTTAATCTAAACACGATCAATCAGGCGATAACATGTATCGCTGTCCCTCCAAACATGTCCTATTACCAGGACTATACCATTGAAAGTACCGATCTTGCACAAAATGGGATTTATGACTTTTCGGTTACGACGGTCAAAGATAACATGTATGTCACTATTTGGATTGATTTTAATAACAATCAGGATTTTACCGATGCAGGAGAACAAGTAGTGTCATTTTATTGTCCCTTTGCTTCAACATGGTCTACGTCATTTGACATTCCCGGAGCAGCTCCCACAGGAGCCACACGGCTTAGGATCATGGCATCCACCAACGGTTATCCTTCAGATCCCTGTAGTGATCCGGGTTATGGCAATTGCAGTGACTATACAGTAAACATTATTACACCATTAACTCCGGCTATTGTAATTACACAAAGTGCTTTCGGAGTCACATCAACAGCTGCAATGCTGGATGGATCAGTTAACCCAGATGGTAATCCTACCGATGTTGAATTCAACTATGGAACCGATAATACATACGGGAGTTCAATCAGTGGGAATCCCTTTAATATAACAGGCAATTCCTCCACGGATGTAACAGCCTCCTTGTCCGGACTGACACCAAATACTACATACCACTTTCAGGCTGTCGGATATGGACCGGGCGGGTATGTTTACGGGAGCGACATGCCATTTACAACCTCTGCAATTGCTCCGACAGTAAGTACCGGCAGCGCCACGAATATCTCAGGAGTATCGGCTGTTCTCAACGGGACTGTGAATGACAATTATGCAGCCACCACGACCTGGTTTGAATACAGTACCGACCCCGGATTGGCAGGATCTACGACCATAACCGGCAATCCAGGTACGGTTTCAGGTGGTTTGAATCAATCTGTTTCTGCTACAGTACTGGGTCTGACCCTCGGACAAACATATTATTACCGTTTTGTCAGCAACAATATGGCAGGCGATGGTTATGGAGCAATCCTGTCATTTACCACGCTTGCAACACCTTATTGTATCCCGGTTTATTCAAAGGGCTGTACCAATGGCGTTGGGATCACTTCTGTTTCACTGAATACGATCTCCCAGTCGATTGATTGTTCATCCGGGGCATCCGGTTATTACCAGGACTTCACTTCCCTTTCAACAGACCTGAACAAACTTGTATCTTACACGCTTTCTGTGACTGCAGGTGCAGACCTTACATTAGTTACAGCATGGATAGATGTAAACCAGGATAATGTTTTTGACCCGGCTACGGAGACTATTGGAAATATATGGTGCAATACAGCAGGAACGACTTATTCTTTTACTTTCTATCCGTGGATTTCTTCGCTTACAGGGCCGACACGTCTCCGGCTTATGTCCAACTCCTATTCCGATTATAACAATTACCCCAATGATCCTTGCTCGGCAACAGAAGCAAATGGGAACTGCATTGATTTTACCGTGAACCTGCTTCCGCCGCCACCTCCGCCAATTGCAACAACACTAGCAGCGGATGGCATTACAGGCACAGGTGCAGACCTTCATGGCACTATAAATGCCAACGGAAATACTACCAACGTAGTGTTTGAATATGGATTGACAAACCTTTACGGTAGCAGCTCGCCAGCAAACCCGACAAATGTTTCCGGTACATTTGATTCGCCGGAGGATCTGGTCCTTACTGGGTTGTTCGGGAACTCTACCTATCATTACCGGATCGTGGTCGGATACCCGGGTGGAACCGTTAATGGTGACGATATGACCTTTGATACTCCAATGGTTCCTCCAACAGCTTCTACCGAAGCAGCCTCCAATATCCTTAGTAATACAGCCGTCCTGAACGGTAAAGTAAATGCTAATAATTTGTCCACTACGATCATCTTTGAGTATGGATTGACACCTGCGTACGGTTCAACAATAGCAGGAAATCCTTCACCGGTATCAGGAAGTTTTAATGAAAATATTTCAGCTTCAGTCACCGGGCTGCTTCTCAACACCCTGTATCATTTCCGGGTTGTTGCTACAAATTCCGAAGGAACAACGTACGGTAATGATTTAACTTTCACATCTTCACCCACCATGTATTGCATGCCCGTTTATTCAACCGGCTGTGATATCTATAATGTCGGCTTATCTTATTTTGGACTGAATACAATTTCCCAGAGCATCTCATGCAACGGAACGCCTCATTATTTCCATGTTTTTCCGGCAACTACAGACCTCCAGCAGAACGGAAATTATACCATTACTGTAAACGAAGCAAGTCCGAATAGTGCTTATTTTGCAGTCTGGATTGATTACAATCACAACAATATTTTTGATGATGGAAGTGAACTCGTTGGACAAGGCTTTTGCACCGCAGGCGGAGTCGCTACCATTGGAATAACGATTCCCGGAACTGCTCTGACCGGAACAACAGGCCTGAGGGTCATGTCAAATTATAGTACGGTACCAACTGACCCCTGCGGATTTTATTACTATGGAAATTGCAGTGATTTCAATGTAAACATTACACCTCCTGTTCCGCCACCGTCAGTTATAACCAACGCCGCAACAAGTATTACAGGCAATTCCGGCGTGCTAAATGGCACTATCAACGCAAACGGTACTCCAACTGCAGATGGCTTCAACTGGGGTTTGACCAATGCTTACGGAAATACAGTAGCAGGAAGTCCAAGTCCTGTAACAGGAAATACTGATACTCCGATCAGTGCCGCTATTAATGGGCTGGCTGCCAATACAACCTACCATTACCAGGCAACAGGAACAAATTCCGGCTCAACCTTTAAAGGAGCAGACATGACCTTTACGACCATTTCAGTCCCAAGTGTGACTACCCTGGCGGCCACCCAAATCGTATCGAATACAGCCACCCTCAACGGGCTTGTGAACGCAAACAATTTTTCCATTACTGCGATCTATTTTGATTATGGCACTACCATTGCTTATGGTTCAACGGTTAACACAACGCCTTCTTCTGTCTCGGGAAATACCAATACAGCAGTTACAGGAGCCCTGACAGGCCTGGCCCTGAATACGGTGTATCATTATCGTGCTGTCGCCACAAATTCACAGGGAACATCATACGGGGCTGATATGACCTTCACCTCCGCCCAATCATACTATTGTGTTCCTTCCTATTATTACGGTTGTTCAAGTTATACCATGGGCCTTTCCAATTTTTCTCTGAATACCATTGCACAAACCATTACCTGTACAGGCAGTCCGAGTTATTACCACAATTTTTCACCACTTTCCACTGATCTTACCATGGGGCAGAGTTACGCGATAACTGTTCAAAACGCTGGCTACTATGGACAGGACTATAATGTCTGGATTGATTATAACCATAACAATGTATTTGACGGTGCCAGTGAACTCGTCGGCCAGGGTTATTGTGCAGGATATGGTTCCAGCACTATCAACTTTACAGTTTCAGCCACTGCCATGTCAGGGTCAACCGAACTCAGAGTAATGTCGAATTATTCGTATTATGGATATCCCACTGATCCATGCAGTACAAGCAACTATTATGGCAATTGTTCCGATTTCTCGGTAAATCTCTTGATGCCCCCGGCTTCAGCGGCTGTTGCAACTACCACGGCAGCGACCAATGTGAGTGGTATTTCTGCATTGCTGAACGGAACCGTCAATCCAAACTGGGCATCGACTGCCGCAACATTCGAATGGGGAACAACTTCAGGTTACGGCAACACAGTGACAGCTGTACCTGCAACTTTAATAGGAGGGAATGCTCAAGCAGCTTCCGCAGCAATCAATGGCCTCTCTACTGGGACTCTCTATCATTACAGAATAGATGCAGTCAATTCTTATGGCACCGTCTATGGAAATGATATGACTTTCACTACTTTAGGAACCCAGTATTGCATCCCTGCATATTCGACCGGTTGTTCAACGGGTTACGCTCTTACCAATATTCAATTAGGAACGATAAACCAGGACATTACCTGTTCCGGTTCACCGAATTACTACCATGATTACACTACATCAACCACCACTGACCTGATTCCGAACAACAACTATACGATTACAATGAACAGTGTCAATTACAACCAATACTATGTGACCGCCTGGATTGATTATAATCATGACAATGTATTTGACCCTGTGAATGAAAAGGTTTGTCAGGCATATGTATATGGCCCATACGGCTACACAATGAGTTTCACCGTACCCAATACAGCCTTATCAGGCACTACAAGGATCAGGATAATGGCTCATGCTTACAGTACAGGTGTTTATCCGACAGATCCCTGTTCACAGACAGAAGTTTTGGGAAACTGTGAAGATTTTACGGTCAATATTCTCCCTCCGGGTGCTCCTTTTGCAACAACACAAGCCGCTACAAACATTGGCGGCACCATCGCAACACTGAACGGCTCAGTTGATCCGGATAACCTTTCCACCACAGTAACATTTGATTATGGAACTGATGTTACCTACGGTGGTGGTTCGGTGAATGCCTCACCTAATGTCCTGACCGGTGGGACTTACCAGAGTGTAACCGGCGCTTTAAGTGGATTGGCAGCTGGTAGCGTATACCACTATAGGGTTCATTCCCAGAATTCAGGCGGTACGGCAACTGGTTCAGACATGACTTTCACCACACTTTCTGCAACAATAACACAAGCAGTGCTAACTCCGGTATTACTAGGATCAACCAATCAACAGATCATCGGGATACAAATTGTAAATCCAGGGCCAACCACTTCTGCACCGATCACCTCATTTACTTTCAATACCAATGGAAGCACTCAGATTTCTGATATCTCAGCAGCAAGATTATGGTATACTTATACCAATAGTTCTTTATACACGTCCTATCAGTTTGGTTCAGATGTGACCAACCTGGGAGCTCTGGGATCTTCATTTACAATAACGGGTTCCTGGGCGATGCAACCCGGCACCAATTATTTCTGGTTGGTTTATGATGTTTCCCCTACCGGAGCTCCTGGAGATTTTCTGGATGCTGAATGTACTTCCATTACTTCAGGAGCAGCCTTCACCCCAACAGTAACTGCCCCGGCCGGAAACAGGGAGATATCGACTGCCAAGTACCTTGTTTCCGTCACAGGCTCACAGGGTTCGATAGCTCCGGTTGCGAAATCATCCACAAATAATGCAATTCTCGCTCTTGACTTCTATGTTGCAGGAACGACAGGTACCTTGCCATTGACCTACCTTGAAATGTATTATACTGGAACCACTCCAAATGACATTTCAGCAAACGGAGTGAAACTCTTCGTCACTTCCACTCCGGTTTTTGCAACCACCACTCAAATCGGACCGGCAGTAAGTTTCAGCGGCTGGTATGCAACTTTCAGCGGACTCTCCTATGATCTGCCTACCGGTCATAACTACATCTGGATCACTTTTGATATTGCAGCCGGAGCTTGTGGCGGCAATATTGCAGATGCTGAAATTCCTTCAGGATGGGTTACAGTCAATGGCTTGACTTATCCTTCTGCTGCAATAAACCCGGCAGGAAGCTGTCCGATCACTCCTTCGGTACATACTATTCCGTTCTCTGAATCTGCCTGGTCCCAGGTTCCTCCCTGCGATTGGAGTGAAGTCGGTACTTCATGGTACAGTAGTAACAGCACCTATTCAGGAGGAACATCTCCTGAAGTTTATGGTTATGGTTCTTCGAACAGCAAACTGATTACACCACCGCTGAATACGACCGGCTTGACTTACCTTGTTCTTACATTTAAAACAAACGTCTACACCTATGGCGCCGGAACTGTACTCAGAATCCAATCGAGCAGCGACGGCGTAACCTGGACCAACGAACCCTGGTCATGGAGCCCAGGCGGAAGCGGGTATGCAGGAGCCATGACAGTCACTACACCCATAAATTCGAATGTAGGAAGCACTACTTATATAGCATTTACCATTGCAAATTCATCCAATTTAGGGGATTGGTATATAGATGATGTTTCAATACTGCCCCCCCAACCACCAACCGTGACGACTGCCGCTGCAAGCTCCGGTACAGAATGTACAGCAGTTTCGGGCGGAACGGTCACCGATAATCCTGCGAATACCGTATTGGCAAGAGGAGTTTGCTGGAGTCTTTCAGCCAACCCTACACTGGCTGATTCGTATACTTCCGACGGAACGGGTACAGGCACATTTGTGAGCAACCTTACCGGTCTAAGTGCAGCAACATCTTACCATGTCAGGGCTTATGCAACCAACAACGTCGGTACTGCATATGGAAATGATATTTTGTTTACCACATACAGCCCCGGAATTACAGGTGCATCCGATGTTTGTGTAGGATTGACAACGACTTTATCGTGTTCAAGTGCTGGTGGAACATGGAGCAGTGGTACACCAGGCGTTGCATCGATAGATCCTTCATCAGGGATTGTGACAGGGGTATCCGCTGGTCAATCGGTCATCACATATACGTATTTGAATGCCGGCAATTGTACCTGTGCGATTTCCATCAGCGTAGAGGTACTTCCACCGGCACCATCACCAAATCCTGTTACTGCGACACCTTCTTCAATTTGCGTGAGCGGAACTTCAAACCTGAATGGTGTTTCTTCAGGAAATACGATCCTCTGGTATCTTACACCAACGGGTGGAACTCCATTCGGCAGCAGTCCAAGCGGATCGGATTACCCTGTTTCACCAGCCAGTACAACTACCTATTATGCTGAAGCGGCTACAGGGATTGCAACATCACAGACTTTTAATTATTCCGGTTCAATTGTGAACTTCACTGTTCCTGCCGGAATTTACAGTATTAATGTGGAAGCCATGGGCGCCCAGGGCGGATCAGGAGGTGGTCCCGGCGGATTAGGTGCCGACATCAAGGGCACCCTCAGTGTGACCCCCGGTCAGCAGTTGAAAATCCTTGTTGGAGGAACGGGAGGAAATGGCAACCAGGGTGGCGGCGGTGGCGGTTCATTTGTGACCACGATGGCCAATTCTCCGCTGGTCATTGCCGGTGGCGGCGGTGGCGGCTATTATAGCAACTATTTATATGGCGCCTCTTTTGCAAACGGTGTTACGGGAAATTCAGGGAATTCTGGTATTATATCAGGAAATGGGAATGGGACAGCCGGACCTGGAGGGACAAACGGTAATGGCGGTGGATGTGCCCCACAATACAATAATTCTGAAGGATCAGGTGGTGGCGGACTCCTGGGAGACGGGTCGAATTGTTATGGAACCGGCGGAGGAAAAGCCTTTGTGAATGGCGGTGCTGGCGGAGCTACGAATGGTCCTGCAGGAGCTGGAGGATTTGGTGGTGGCGGTGGCGGTGACTGGTATAATTGGACCGGTGGTGGCGGCGGCGGCGGTTATTCCGGCGGCGGCGGTGGTACTTATTATGGTGTTGGTGGCGGCGGCGGTTCTTACAATGCCGGGACGAACACGACCAATATTGCCGGAGCAAAGACGGGCAACGGACAGGTGATTATTACATGGACACCGCCTGCAGTCTGCAATGTGAATCCGAGAATTCCTGTTACTGTAACCGTAAACCCGGCAGCAGCTGCAGGTACAATCACTCCGGTCTCCACAACCGTATGCTCGGGAACCAACAGTACTGACTTAACACTCAGCGGTTCTGTGGGCACCATCCAGTGGCAATCCTCTCCCGATAACATCAACTTTACCAATATCCCTGGTGCAACTGGGACTGTATATACCGCAGTGAACCTTATTTCAACCACTTATTACAACGCAGTGGTAACAAGCGGAATTTGTCAGCCCGTGACTACAACAACGGTTACTATTACTGTCAATCAGAACCCAACCATTACCCTTTCTTCAGGTTCGTGGAGTACAAATCAGGCAGGTTGTGTTAATTCACCTCTGACTTATACCATTTCTTATAACATCGGCGGCGGAGCTACCGGCGCCAGTGTAACAGGGTTACCTGCCGGTGTGAACGGAGTTTATTCTGCTCCTACTTTTACCATCAGCGGCACACCCACGGTTAGTGGCACTTTCAACTATACTGTTACAACCACTGGTGGCACCTGTTCCCCGGCTACCGCAACAGGAACCATCATAGTCAACCCGATTTCTCCAGTGAGCGTTACCATTGCTCCGAGCCAGAATAATGTCTGTGCTGGTGCCACAATAACTTTTACTGCTACTCCTGTCAATGGAGGAACCCCGTCATACCAATGGTATAAAAACGGTCTGCTGGTAGGTTCAAATTCCCCAACCTACAACTATACCACCACTAATTCAGATAACGGAACCTCTGTTGTCGTGGTAATGAATTCAACCCTACCTTGTGCGACAGGCAATCCTGCTACATCCAACATTGTTACTTTGAATGTGACTTCTTCACTGGCTGTCAGTGTTTCCATTGGTGCATCAGCAAATCCTGTTTGTTCCGGAACACCCGTGACCTTTACGGCAACACCAGTTAACGGAGGAGCAACTCCGGGTTACCAGTGGTATAACGGGGCAAATCCTGTTGGAACAAATTCACAGACTTATACTTATGTACCCGTAAATGGCGATGTGATCACTTGTCAGCTGACATCGAGCATTCTTACTTGTCTTTCAGGTAATCCTGCAACATCCAATGCGATTAACTTGGCGGTCAATCCTGTTCTTCCTGTCAGTGTTTCCATTGCGGCAAGTCAGAATCCTATTTGTCCTGGTACCTCTGTTACCTTAACAGCAACTCCAGTAAACGGTGGTTCGCCATTTTACCAGTGGTATCTGAATGGTAATCCGGTTGGGAGTAACCAGAATACCTATTCTTATCTGCCTGCTACCGGCGATCAGATCTATGTAGTGATGACCTCAAGTCTCCCGTGTCAGAGCGGAGGCCCTGCTACTTCAAATACGGTTAACATGACAGTGAACCCGATCTATCCTGTTACCTTATCCATTGCAGAGAGCCAGAATAACATCTGTGCCGGTACTTCCGTCACTTTTACGGCCACACCGGCCAACCCGGGCCCGACACCGATCTACCGTTGGTACAAGAATAATGTGCAGGTAGGCTCAAATTCAACAACCTATACTTATAACCCGATCAATGGCGACCAGGTTTACTGTATCCTGACGTCAAGCTATCAATGTACGACCGGAAACCCGGCTACGTCCAATACGGTGACAATGACAGTGAATCCATCTTATCCGATCAGTGTTTCCATTGGTGTGAGCCAGAATAACATTTGTGCAGGAACTGCTGTTACCTTTACTGCAGTACCGGCCAATGGAGGAGCGACTCCTGCTTACCAATGGTATAAAAACGGGTTGCCTGTGGGTCTTAACCAGGATACTTATACTTATCAACCGGCTAACGGGGACAATATTCACGTTGTTCTGACTTCAAGTCTGTCCTGTGCTACAGGAAACCCGGCAACATCAAATAACATCTGGATGACGGTCAACCCGATCCTCCCTGTTGGCGTTTCAATCGCTGTCAGCCAGAATCCTGTCTGTCCTGCCACTTCCGTTACATTTATTGCAACTCCTGTAAACGGTGGTACTCCAACTTACCAGTGGTATCTGAATGGAAGCCCGGTGGGAAGTAATCAGAATACCTATTCCTATCTGCCTGCTACCGGCGACCAGGTCTATGTCGTATTGACCTCAAGCCTCGCTTGTCAGAGCGGAGGACCTGCCACATCCAATGTAATTAATATGAATGTCAGCCCGGTATACCCCGTGAGCATTTCAGTTGCAGAAAGCCAGAACAACATCTGTTCAGGAATTTTTGTGACTTTTACAGCCACTGCAACCAATCCGGGGCCGTCACCGATCTATAATTGGTTTAAAAATGGTTCTGCCGTAGGTTTCAATTCAACAACATATACCTATGTGCCAGCTAACGGCGACCAGGTTTATTGTTCACTGACTTCAAGCTATCAATGTACAACCGGTAACCCTGCTGTATCAAATACGGTGACCATGACAGTCAGTCCGACTTATCCTGTCACTGTTTCCATCGGAGTTAGCCAGAATAACATCTGTTCAGGTACGCCGGTCACTTTCACTGCTACCCCTGTCAACGAAGGTTCTACACCTGTTTACCAATGGTATAAAAACGGAGCACCGGTGGGACTTAACCTGAATACTTACACCTATACTCCGCTAAATGGTGATAATGTGCATGTTGTGCTGACTTCCAGCCAGGCTTGTGCTACAGGAAACCCGGCTACTTCCAGTACCATCTGGATGACGGTAAATCCCATTCTTCCTGTAAGCGTCACGGCAGCTGCAAGTCAGAATCCATCCTGCCCGGGCTCACCTGTAACATTTACGGCCAACCCGACCAACGGAGGAGCCACTCCTTCTTACCAATGGTATAAAAACGGGGCTCCGGTCGGACTTAACCAGAATACATTTACAGATGTTCCGGTTACAGGCGATCAATATAATGTTGTGCTGACTTCTTCTCTTGCATGTAATTCTGGCAACCCTGCAACATCCAATACAATCAACATGACCGTGGCACCGAGTTTGCCTGTCGCCGTGTCAATTGCTGTGAGCGCCAATAATGTATGCAGCGGACAACCGGTGACATTTACCGCAACCGGCACCAATGGAGGCGCTTCGCCTATCTATCGCTGGTATAAGAACGGTGCACAGGTGTGGTTCAATTCAACAACGTATACTTATTCACCGGTCGATGGTGACCAGATTTATGTTACCCTGACTTCCAGCCTGGTGTGTACAACCGGAAATCCGGCTACTTCGAATAACATTGCGATGATCGTTCTCCCCTCACCAGTTCCGACACTTTCCCCTTCCGGGGCAGTATGTCAGAACGGCACAGTGATTTATATTACAGAAGTCGGCAAGACCAATTATGTATGGAATAAATCCTGGGGAGGTGCAATACAGGCAGGAGGTACCGCCACCGACAATTTCATCACGATCAAATGGACCGGTTCCGGATCTCAATGGGTTTCGGTGAACTACCAGGCTTCAAATGGATGCTCGGCAGCCACCCCGACAGTGAATAACATCAATGTTTATCCTCAGCCTGTTCCGACAATTTCAGGAAATGCAATTATTTGCGGGATTCCATCCACCGGCAATGTTTATACAACAGAGTCGGGAATGACCGGATATACATGGACAGTTTCTGCCGGAGGTTCAATCACCTCAGGAGGGACTTCAACGGATAATACCGTTGTAGTTGATTGGACAAGTACTGGCAATCAGACTGTATCCGTTTTGTATGCAAATGCAAACAATTGTACCGCTGCTGCACCGACTGTGAAAAATGTCAGTGTCAATCTCTATGTTCCTGTAAGTTTAAGCATCAGCACTTCTACTCCTACGACTTGCTCAGGTAATAGTGTTACTTTTACGGCTCTGGCAACTAATGCCGGATCCTCTCCTGTATACCAGTGGAAGGTGAATGGCGTAAATGCCGGGTGGAACAGTTCGACATACTGGTATAATCCAGTCAATGGTGATGTGGTCACCTGCATTTTGACCTCAAGTCTGCCCTGTACGACAGGCAATCCTGCAGCTTCCAATGCCATTCCAATGACAGTCTTTGATTCGCCGGTTGCTCCGGTTAGCGGAGGAGATCAGGCGGTATGTTCCACAAACCTTCCTGCTCCGTTAAGTGTTACGCCTCCGGTGGGTTGTGTGGTTGACTGGTACGGCTACCCGGGTGGAGGAACTGCTTTGCTGACAGGAAGCAATACCTATAATGCCCTGGCGGCCGGTATCTATTATGCCGAGTCAAGGAATACGACTACCGGATGCAAGAGTCTGAGCCGCACAGCAGTGCAGTTAACCGTAACTCAGGCCATCCAGTATTTTCTCGATGCTGATGGAGATGGTTTTGGCAATCCAAATGTTTCATTGTTTGCATGTACTGCTCCTGCCGGATATGTAACCAATGGACTTGATTGCAACGACAATAATCCGAATATCAATCCTGCCAAACAGTATATTACCTACACGGGCAATCCGGGATTTACCACTTCCATTGTTTCACCATCAGTCGGATCTGCATCAACGCTCTTCCATTTTGAAGCAGATTATTTTGATGCGACCAATTCATTGCCGCCGGCAGGTTATCCCAGGTTGATGCTTGATTACGAAGGAAATGGCAGTTATCTGGACCCGAATGACCGTGTCATTCTCATGACAGAAGCTGATCCGTTAGACCTGACTACGAACAATGGAAAGCGCTATTTTGCAGATGTAAATAACCTGCCTTACGGCGCAGCCTGGACGTCAAAGATCATGGTTGGCGATCCGGGTGTTTGTTCAACCGCCTTAGGTCCATTTGCCAATTTCCAGGTGCTGCATGAACAAAATCTTTACATCTTTGCAAACGACATAACGTTCACTCCAAACGGCTTCCATCCTACAGGGTCAGCACTGACTGTTTCTGCGGTAGTTCACAATGGATCGGACTTTGCAGCTCAGAATTTCGTTTGTCATCTTATCAATCAGTTTGATTACAGTATCGTTTATCCGGATATTACCGTGGCAAACATTCCGCCTAATTCGACTAAAACGATACAGTGGAATATAACCACCCCAAATGTTGATGCATGGTGTCCGATGCAGGTTATTGTGGATTATACCAATGTTATTGCTGAAAGCAATGAACTGGATAACTCTGCCGTGCGTCCCTTCACCAACGGAAACTACCACGTTGCCGGAGGAATCCAGGTTACGTCAACTGTTTCCCCGTCTTCTTCGTTCACCGGCCAGTATGGTTACCTTACACTCAGCGGTAATGCGATCTATGTTGATCTTGCAGTTCCTTTACTCGATCCGAGTGTTGCTGGTGCTACAATTGATTTTACCATTGTCGAGACCGGACAGGAATATTCCTGTTACACAAATTCCCTGGGGAACTTTTCAACCTATTTCCCTGCTCCGCTTCCTCCTGGACTTTATCATATAACAGGGTACTGTACCGATTTCACATTAACCGGGAACTTTACCAATACATTTACAATCCTTGCCTATGTGCCGCCTCCCACAAAGCCGAACCTGACGCTTGCCTATTGCAGATCAGTAACGGTTCAACCGGTGGATATTGCATACCCTGGTACTGCCACACTCATTGCACATGTAGTAAATAATGGCAATGCTACAGCGGTTAATCCAATCCAGGTTTTGTTCTCCTATAATACAGGAGGATCCTGGTTGGGAGTTTCAAATGTTGACCTGCCTGCAGGTCAGTCTGTGGATATTCAGGTGACGGCTCCGGTTCCGGTTCCTGGTTCAACAATCCTCACGGCATACGCAGATCCGAATAACCTGATCGCCGAGTGGAATGAAACAGATAACTCTTCGACTGACAATATGTGTTATGAATTTTCGCCTGTACCTACCTGTGGTGGCGGATTCTGGGGCACGTATTGTGTGGGACAGTCCAGCAGTATTTACTGTGGTTTGAACGTTTCGCACCTGTATGATGCCAGTTCTGTGGATGTAAAATTTGAGGTAATGCCTCCGGGCGGGGCATGGCAAACCCTTGGAATCGGGACGGTGAACAACGTGACAAGAACCTGTTCTTGTCCTTACACTGTGATGTGTCCAAGCGGAACATTTACTTACAGCCAGACAGGCATCTATTATTTCAGGATGACTTCCGATCCAAACAATGTTTACCCGGAATGTGATGAAACCAATAATGTAATGACGGTTTCGGTAAATGTTGTTACCTGTACTCCTCCGATCCACAAACCGAATCTGACACTCAACTATTGTCATTCAGTGGATGTGACGCCGGTCAATCCGCACCTCTCAGGCACTGTTAACCTCATTGCCCAGGTAGTGAACAATGGCGATGCAGATGCTGTCGGAACCCTTGTCGCTCCGATCCAGGTTGAGTTTACCTATGCTGGTGGTCTTGGTTCATGGGTAGGTTCGTATGTTGGAACCCTTGCTGCAGGAGCATCAGTAAACATATCTGTAACCAATGTACTACGGCCTCCTTCGGGAACGCTGATGACAGCCTATGTTGATCCTCTTAACTTTATTGATGAGTGGAATGAAAGCGCCACCGACAATTCAACAACTGACAACATGTGCTATGATTTTGCAACTGTTCCTCATTGCGGCAGCAATTTCTGGGATCGCACCTACCTGGTCGGCCAATCGACTTCATTATCAGTAGGTATGAATGTGTACCATTATTATGATGCCGATCCTGTGAAGATGAAATTCCAGGTAAGTGGTCCCGGAATCGTGGGAACCCAGGATCTTGGAGATGCCATACTTCATAATATCACGAGGAACTGTAATTGTCCGTACGTTTTCGTGTTACCGGCTCCTTTCACCTTCTTCCAATCGGGTGTCTATACTTTTACTATGACGGCCGATCCAGATAATGATTATCCGGAGTGTGATGAAACCAACAATGTTCTGGTTGAACAGGTGACCGTCACGAATGGAGTTGACATGCGGGTGCTGTCGCAGTTCATTAATCCGATGCCATTGAATCCTCAGGTTAACGCACTTGATTCACTTATCATTTCCTATGAAAATATAGGGAATTCAGATGTGAATGATATGATGGATCTGAGAGTACTGGTAGATGAAGTGCCACTTTCCGACGTCATGGTACCTGGATTGGCTACCGGCGATCATAATTCTGTAAAAATTCCGAACAAATGGTCCAGCAATATTCCCGGGGCTCATGTGGTAAGAGCTATTATCAATTATGGCAACACCATTCCGGAAATCAACTATTTAAACAACCAGGCAACCAGGGCAGTCATTGTAGGTCAGTCGTGTAATCCTTATTTCCAGGTCTTCTCGGCATCCTATCCTCAACCTCCTTCAAATCCTTCAAAGTCAATTGGTAATTATATCAACATCAATGCTACTATTGGTAATGACGGGGATTTGGCTTGCACAGGCACCTTGCTGTTCTTCTATATCAATAGCGCAGGAGATACAATACCCATTGGTGCACCGGGATATAACTTCTCAATCAACCCGCAGAGCCACGTGGTCATGCCGCCTATGTCATGGGCTGTTGTTGCCAATCCCACGACGATTGTGGGACGGATCGTGAATGTCAATCCGACTGAATTTAATCCTGACGATGATGTCGCAACCTTCACCCTTGGCGGAATGAATGTGGTGCTCACTCCATCCCCGGCATGTGCCGGTCTGTCCACGGGGACGATCACGGCAAATGTTTCAGGCGGCACGCCTCCATACCTCTACCAGTGGGATAACGGCTATATTGGTCAGATTCTTACCGGGCACCCTGGCACCTATAGTGTTACGGTTACGGACAATGTGGGTACGAGCAGTACAGCTACCGGAGTACTTGGAAGCCTTCCGCTGCCGGTGCCTGTTATTGGCGGCGCCGATACGACGGTGTGTGTCAATACGCCAGGACATGTTTATACCACGACTTCAGGCATGACAAATTATATCTGGACCGTTTCTGCAGGAGGCACGGTTACATCGGGAGGAAATCCGACGGATAACAGCGTGACTGTGACCTGGACTACAGCAGGAACCCAATCTGTGAGTGTTAACTTTACCGGTGCTAACGGATGTACCGGGCTGGCACCTGGTACCCGTTCCGTTATCGTTAATCCTCGCCCGGTACCGACCATCACCGGTCCGACACAGGTTTGTGCAGGTTCAACAGGGAACGTTTATACGACGGAATCCGGGAAAAGTGGATATGTTTGGACGGTATCAAATGGTGGCAGTATCATAAGCGGTGCCGGAACAAATTCCATCACGGTGAAATGGAACGCAGCTGCACCGCAAACGGTAAGTGTGAACTATAGCAATTCCTATGGATGCAGTGCAACGAATGCAACCTATCTGAATGTTTCCGTGAACCCGGTGCCGGTACCAACCATCACAGGACCGGTTTCAGTTTGTGTTGGAACCACAGGAGTGGTATATACAACCGAACCGGGAATGACCAATTATATCTGGCAAATTTCTACAGGGGGCACGATCACTTCTGGGGGTTCCGGAACGAATTCAATCACTGTTACCTGGAATTCAGCCGGTGATAGTGAAGTGGATGTCTCCTATATGAACAGTTTGGGTTGTGAATCAAATCCATATACTGCAAAATATGTTACCGTCCAGCCTTTGCCTGTACCGACCTTAAGCGGACCAACATCCGTATCTGCAGGAAGTACGGGTAATGTTTATACGACTGATCCTGGTAAATCAAACTATGTGTGGAATGTTTCAGGAGGTGGTTCTGTCACTGCAGGTGGAACTTCCACTGACAATAGTGTGACGGTAACCTGGAATCTTGCAGGACCACAGAATGTAAGTGTAAATTATACTGACCTGGGATGTGCGGCAGCAGTGCCAACGCTACGGAACGTGACTGTTACTACCGTTGCTCCTAACATTGCAGGCCCCGCCGCACCATGTCTTAATACTTCTGCAGTTTATACCACTGAACCCGGTATGAGTGCTTATACATGGAATGTATCGGCGGGAGGGACCATAACAAACGGTGCAGGTACCAATGCCATCACAGTTTTGTGGAATGCAGTGGGAGCACAAACCGTAAGTGTGAACTATAACAATGGAGGGAACTGGGCTCCGAATCCGACTGTTTATAATGTGACCGTACAAGCTTTACCGGTGCCGACAATTACAGGTCCGGCGGCGATATGCGCGGGTACAACGGGTAATGTTTACACCACGGAAGCGGGGATGGCCGGTTATGTCTGGAGTATATCAGCCGGAGGTACAAAAACTTCCGGTGGTACCTCCACCAGCAACAGTGTGACTGTTACCTGGAATACGGCAGGCGCCCAGACCGTAAGCGTTATCTATACCAATTCAAGCGGCTGCACAGCTTCTTCAGCCACAGTAAAGAATGTAGCGGTGAATCCGTTGCCTGTTCCGACCATAACCGGTCCGGCCTCTGCATGTATTGGTTCCACGGGGAATATTTACACAACCCAGGCAGGTATGGACAATTATGTATGGAGTATATCAGATGGAGGCACGATTACTTCCGGTGGTACCTCCACCAGCAACAGTATCACCGTAACCTGGAACACGGCCGGTGCCCAGACAGTGAGTGTAAATTATACCACGACCTTTGGATGTTATGCTGCGTCTCCCACTGTGAAACCTGTGACGGTCAGTGCCTTACCGGTACCGACCATGACGGGCAATACCGTTCTTTGCCAGAATTCAGCCGGTAATGTGTATACGACCCAGGCAGGGATGACCAATTATACATGGATTGTATCTGCCGGTGGAACGATCACAGCAGGCGGTACATCTGCAAGCAACAGTGTAACGGTTACATGGGTAACTGCGGGCGCACAGTCCGTGAGCGTAAATTATACCAATGCGACCGGTTGTACTGCCGCGGCCCCGACAGTGAAGAATGTTACAGTAAATGCATTGCCACCTAATCCGATTATTACTGGTCCTGCTGTAGCTTGTGCGGGTCTAGCCGGAAATGTTTACTCTACTCAAACAGGAATGTTAGCCTATTCCTGGGCGGTTTCTTCGGGTGGAACGATTACTGCCGGTGAAGGTACCTCTTCCATTACGGTCACATGGTACACTTCCGGCTTAAAAACGATAAGTGTTTCCTATACGAATACAGGTGGCTGTACATCGGTAGCACCGACTGTTTATAATGTTACCGTTAATGCTGCGCCTGTTCCTGCTCTCACCGGGCCGGTTTCAGTCTGCAATAATTCCACCAGTAATGTCTATACCACGGATGCTTCCATGACCAACTATGTATGGACTGTTCCGGCAGGAGGGCTTATAACTTCCGGTGGTAGTGGTTTCAATACAGTCACAGTGACCTGGAATATTGCAGGGGCAAAGATCATCAAGGTAAATTATACCAATGCCAATGGTTGTTCTGCTATCACTCCAACACAATTGAGTGTAACGGTCAATCCGTCACCTGCTCCTGTAATTACGGGACTTGCGAGTTGTTGTATAAACGCGAGCACGGTATATACAACAACAGCCTTCCAGTTGAGCTATGTATGGAGCATATCACCGGGCGGAACGATTGTCGCGGGACAGGGGACCAAATCGGTGACAGTAAAATGGGCCAATGCAGGAGCAAACTGGATCGGGGTGAACTACAGCAACGTGAACGGATGCTCAGCACCGACACCGACCATCAAGAGTGTGGCGGTTACATCGTGCAAGTCATCAGAGATTATTCCGGATACCACAAGCGTTGTGAATGCTGTTAATAACGTTGGATCAGAGAGCCTGGATATGAACATCTACCCGAACCCCAATGATGGAACGTTTACAGCCATCATCTCGGTGGAGACTCCGGGCACGTACGGTTTGCGGATCTACAGCAACCTTGGCGTAGTGATTTACGAGATGAAGGATCTCAAGCTGGAAGGCACACTCAAGCTGAAGGTAGATGTCGGGAAGGTGTCAGAAGGAGTTTACAACTGTGTACTGACCAATAAAGACCGGTCGGTACAAAAGCGGATCATCATCAGGAAATAAAAGAAAATGACAACAGGCTAAGAAAATTATCGCTAAGTCGCCGGGACGCAAAAGCCTTAACATTGATTATTTTGGTTATGCGTTTTGGCGACCCTGCCTGACGGCAGGCAGGTTTGCGGTGAATAAAAGGTGAATTAAAAAGAAAGAGCAGCAATTTTAAAATAAAATATCATGAAAAGGTTCATTACTCAATTAACTAAAGTTCTATTCGCCCTGATGATACTGGGCTGGAGTAGCAGTGCAAATGCCCAGGGATATTCGGGAGGTAGCGGAACAAGCGCCGACCCCTACCGTTTAAGTAACCTGACGGACCTGGGCTACCTGAGCGGACACAGCAGTGACTGGTCGTTGTATTTTATCCAGACCGCCGACATTGACGCCGGTGCCACCTTCGGGTGGGATGGGGGCCAGGGATTTTCGCCCATCGGTGCAGATCCTTCGTTTACAAGTAATCCATGGTTTGATGGCAGCTATGACGGGCAAGGGCATGTCATAGAGAACCTGTACATCAACCGTCCAACGACCAATGATGTCGGGTTGTTTGGCTACGTTCCTGGCATCATCAAAAACCTGGGGCTGGTGAATGCCTCGGTTACGGGACAGGACTATACAGGTGCATTGGGGGGCGAAGTATTTGAGGCGGATAATTGTTACACCACGGGCAGTGTTACCGGAGCAGGTAACGTAGGAGGCCTGACCGGCAATGTGCTGATCAGCAACCAGAGTTATTCGGCATGTAATGTAACCGGGACCACTTATGTAGGAGGCTTCACGGGGGACAACATTGGCGGCAACACATACAACTGTTATGCACGGGGTAATGTTACGGGCAATACCAGTGTGGGCGGTTTTTCAGGCACGGTAACAGGGGTGATGCAGTATTGTTATTCGACGGGCCATGTGACGGGAATAAGCGATGCAGGCGGTCTAATAGGAACAGACGGAGGCGGATTTGCAGACAACAGTTTCTGGGATCTGAATACATCGGGACAGGTAAGCAGTGCCAAAGGCACGGGAAAGACTACCGACGGGATGAAACGTGTAGGGACATACCTCAGTGATCCAAGCTTGTTTTTCTCCTGGGATTTTACGTTGGCAAGCCATATCTGGGGATTTAACGGAAGTGATAACAGCGGTTACCCCTTTTTGAGGATGGAAAATTATCCGCCGGCCACGCTGTGGCTGGGTACGACATCCACCGACTGGACCGATGTGAGCAACTGGAGCGAAAACGCGCTGCCTGCAACAGGAAATAAGGTGATCATCCCCGATGTGGTGAATGATCCTTTACTGGCCACGTCACAAACGGTGACCAACCTGTTGATCGAACAGGGAGGCTTGCTGACTGTTTCCACGGGAGGCCAGTTAACAGTAACCACAACGCTTACCAACACCGGATCAGCATCATCACTGGTGATAGATAACGGATCACTGATTACCAATGGGACGGTAACGGGCCAGGTCACGGTAAAGCGCGAGATCGCAGGCGACCTGGGCTGGCACCTGCTGTCATCGCCGGTATCGGGACAGGCGATACTCGATGGAACATTTGCTCCATTGCCGGGTGATTTTACAACCACCGCATCCGCGAGTTATGACTTCTACAAATATCAGCCGGTATCGGGAGGAGGCTGTGCTACATCTTATCTATGGCAGAATTTAAGGAATTCAGATCTGAGTCTGAATACGACAGACTTCGGAGCCACTCCGCATTTTGACGCAAAGACAGGTTACCTTGTGGCCTACGGTACGGACTTTCCGACCACGAAGATCTTTGCAGGAACGCCCAATACAGGCGATCAAACCTTTTCACTGACCACAGCCCCGGGATATTGTCCGTGGAACCTGCTGGGCAACCCTTACCCTTCAGCCATCAACTGGGACCTTGTAGCCGATAAATCGAATTTGCAGGATGGTTATTACTACGTGTATAATGAGAACAAGGCCGGGGGACCAGGGTACGAAAGTTACCTGGACGCAACCCATAAGACCGATGGGGTGAATGGAAAGATTGCCGCCATGCAGGGATTCTTTGTCCAGGCTTTGGGTACAACGATTTCCATACCAAACTCAGCCAGGACCCATGAAAGTGATAACTGGTTGAAGAGCACCCAGGCAGCTCCGTCAAACAGGATCACGTTAAGGATAAGCAACGGGGCCCATTACGATGAAGCGTATATCCAGTTTGAATCCGAAGGACAGGCAGGCATTGACTGGTATGATGCCACCAAGATGCTGAGTTTTAATAAGGAGATACCACAGATTTACACGATGGTGGAGGGTGATAAGAAGACCCAGATCAACTCGATGCCTTACATCACAAATCCGTTAACGGTTCCTGTGGGTATTGTTGCACCTGCAGAAGGAACATACAGCATCAATGTAACGGGTGTTGAGAACTTCAGTATGCTGACCAGTTTGACGCTGGAGGATGTGAAGATGCATCATACGCAGAACCTTCTGCTGAACCCGGTATACAGTTTTACGGCCACGGGCAATGAAGATGCAGGACGTTTTCTGCTTCATTTTGACGGGACGGTGAGCAGTACGGATGACAGCAACCCGTTGAAGATCTATTCCACTGAAAAGACGATCAATGTTTATTGTGCAGCAGGATTGCAGAACGGACAGATCATCGTGACCAACATGCTTGGCCAGCAGGTGCTTTCGCAGAAGCTCAATGACCAGGCACTGAACCAGGTGAACATGGGTTCGGTCAGCGGCTATTACATTGTGAAGGTACAGTCGGATAATGCAGTGAGGACATCCAGGGTGTTCATAAAGGAGTAAAAGACAGGAATGACGCCTGCCGGCAGGCAGGAATATGCGAATGACGAATGAGAATAACGCATATAAAAAGAAAAACTGAAATCCAACATAAAACAAAACCTACAATTATGAAAAGACAATTGAGATTAATGATGGTTCTGGTATCCTTGTTTACGATGGTGATTGTTTTGCAGGTAAGCGGCCAGGCACCGCCACCACCAACGCACGGACAGAACGGGAACCAGACGAGCCCTGGCGGAGCAACAGGCTGCCCGCTGGATCGCAAACAGGGGATCGTACTTGCCATGGTGCTGAGCCTTGGTTATGCCGGGTTTGCATTGTACCTGCGCAGCAAAAAAGAGAAAGAAGCCGCGTTATAACAAACCGTTGTTTTTTGGCATGAAGAGGAGGGCGTCTCAAAAGTTCGAGACGCCTTCTTTTTTTGAATACTCGAACATTGAGGATCTAACATTTTTTTCCGTTTTTTATCTTTTTTAGTCATTTTTCGCTCCCCGGGAATGAGTATAGAATACCTATACGATACCTATACGCAAGCCCAATGAAAAACGCACTTGTTCCAAAGAAAATTCAATTCATAACATCGTGATAACAACCGAAAACGGTCTGTCAAAAGTTAACAGCTATGGATTATTGGAACAGCAAAAAAAAGGTGCCTCATGATTTTGAGACACCTCCTTGTTAACCCTAATGGGGGATTATAAATTGACTTTCTTTGTATAAACACCGTCACTGGTAACAACCTTTACAAGGTAAGTTCCCTTGGTGACCACCGGTTTGAATGAAGTAGTTCCTTCTTTATCAACGTGCATTTGCATGGCTTCCCTGCCCAGCATGTCATAGAGATAAATCTCACCTGCCAGGGTTTTTCCATCAAGTTGCTGCACATAAACAATTCCTTCGCTGGAATAAATTTTTACAGGAACTGAATTCTGCACTTCATCAATACCAAATGTCGGGTTAACGAAATGAAGGACAAATCTGTCGGAGTTATCCCCTGGCGTATATGTAAAACTATAATCCGCTGATGTTCTTAGATCCTGTGTAGTACCGAGTTTAAGATCCTCGAGACTGATTGAAACATTTTGCGGGAAACTTTCTATTTCACTTGCATGAAGCAGGTACTGCCCGGCAGTATTGATATAAAATCCCATGGGAACGGAAGCGTTTCTGCCAGTAAAAGCAAGTGCGTTTACAGTTACACGCTGATCCTGTATTTTTGTATAGATCTGCGGTGCATCTGCATTACCCTGCATTTTATAGGCATCAAATCCGGGTTCATAGGTATCGTTTCTTTCAGGATTAAAATAAACCGAAAGCTCATCTGAGTATCCATTCAGTGTTCCTGTTGCTTTAATGCGAAGCAGATCAGAGAGTATTTCAGTCTCTTTCCAGAAGGGTTCAACCAGAGTATGCGTACGGGCTGCATTTGAAAAACCTACTGAGCCTGTGTTTTGACCAGGCGATGGAATTACTGAATTGTTGCAATGAACATAGAAACCCTGCATAGGTGGAGCATATTGTGAATGAAAACCTCCTCCTCCTGATACCCAGGCGACAAAGTTACCTGTTCCGGTTGGATTCCAGAAATAGGCGGATGCTTCAACTCCTGTATAGGTTAACATTGAAACATCGAGTCCGGAAGGATATGGGTTCCCGATGAGGTTCCAGCCGTCATATGCAGAGACGGAATCCATATAGGTTCTTGTGACATTGAATGATTGTGATCCGGTGTTCAGTGCTCCGGTGAATGATTTTGTGTCGGTGCTGTTAACCCAAACATCGTATCCTTTCATCGGTGCCAGTGTAAGATATGTCGGAATGATGTAAGAGGATTTGTGCGATGGTTCATAATATTGTGTCAGGTATTCGGTTAAAAAGATTCCGGTCAATCCGTTTGATATCGGAGAGGATACCTGATGCCATTCACTGCCGGATCCCGCATTTGTAAGGTATCTTTGCACTGTAACAGTTCCGCTGCCTGTTATTGTTCCATTGTCAATAAAAGAGGCAGTACCGGTTGCATCAGAACTTAGGATTAAAGACTCACTTGATTCGAAGTCAGTTGTACCATTTACCGTCAGGTTCCTGGTTGCATTAAGAACCATTGAGCCACTGCTTACGGTAAAAAGATTGTTCACGATGGTATTTACATCAAGAGTTACTGTATTGATGTTCGTAACGAAAAGGTTATAAAAAGTGGGAGCATTCGTCCCGCTGATCAGCTGGGCAGAGCCATTCATTACGACGGTCCCTGTCCCGGCGTTGATATTTGCATTGGTTGTGAGGTCCCCATAGATGAACATCTCAGATGATGGCAACGTTTTTGTTCCTCCGCTGAGGATTAAATCGAAGTATCCTGTGATAGCACCATTTGGATTCAGGACTGTCTGGCTGCCGCCATTATATTCAATCGCATTGCTGGATAGTGCAGCATTGAGCGTGCCACCATTGGTAAAGGTCCCGGAAATTTGTGTCATGGAGTTGGTTGTCATTGTTAACCCGGCACCTCCTAGAATTGTAAGGTTGAAAAAGTTTGTTGTCCCATTGATGGTTGCATTCGCATTCGAGAAACTAACTGTGCTGTTTCCGGCATAAAAAGTTCCTCCCTGGTTGCTCCAGGCACTGCCGGCACCTGCTAATTCTAACTGAGCGCCTGAAACTGCTCTTAAAATACCAGCGTTCTCAATTGTAACGCTTAGGCATGTTGTACTGGCGGGCAGGTAGGGATCATTCGGGGTTGTAGATGCGTCAGGAATAATAACACTTGTTGAGCTGTTAGGAACTTGATTGGGAGTCCAGTTATTCGCTGTATTCCAGTCTGTACTTACAGAACCGTTCCATGTAAGCGGGGAATCGCCAGACTCATCCAGGGCCATGAACAGATCATCGAAACCATATGATGAGCCAAACGTTGAAACATCCACATTCGCCAGTGCTACCCAATGATTGGAAAGATTAAAGTCGGATCTGCCAAGCAAATTTGCAGGCCCAGGGGACTGATAAGACCAGTCAACCAACCTGTTTTCCGTCCTTCCATTTAGTTCACCAGGCAGATAGTGCAGGTTTAAAACAGCTTTAGTACCGGTTCCGCCGGATTGAATGAAATCATAAATTCGCTCGACTGCTGTTGTGTGCCATGAAGGAGCAGCACCTATTGAAATTTTAAGACTTATCGAGGAGGGCAATGTGCCAACGTTAGGGAACGTAATAGATGTAAATTCATTTCCCAGGGTATACGTAGTGTTAGGGGCAAGCGGATTACTTAAGGCGTTTTTAACCGTAACAATGCCGGTTAAATCTCCGGGGCCTGTTGTTGTTGCTGATTCACCCATGGTAAGGGAGGTTGACGCACCCACCATATCGATGAGACCTTTCGTAGCAGAAGGATTGCTTGCTGCCAGATTAAGGATTCCGTTTACAGTTATATTATCAGTTGCTGTTACTCCGCCTGTGCCGCTTATAGTAAGATTGTTATAGGTTCCTTTAACTGCTGTTTGAGCTGACGATCCTGCATATTCAAACGTACCGCCCCAATCTTTATCGGTAACGACCGGTGTAGATGAGGTGTTAATGGTTCTGATGGTTCCAGAATTGAGAATACTTCCATCCAGTTGAGTTAACTGGTTTGCAGCCAGGTCAAACAAAGCACCCGAACTTATTACTAAGTACCCGGCAATCTGGCAATTTGTGGAAGGCCCAAGCACCACACCCGGCCCTGTATTGTTGATGTTCAGGTTGTTTACGCGAAACGCGCCAACCGTCTTTGTGATGGTTTGCAATGCAGTGCCATTGAAGTTCAATGTACAGGTACCACCGACAGAGAAACTGAATGTTGCTCCGTTATTGGTCCAGTTACCTGCAACATTATGCGTAAATGTGTTGCCGTTAAAAGTAGTTCCGGAGCCCAGGACAACATTGCCTCCGATCGAAATAGATGCCCGCGTATTAACATTTGCTAAACTTCCGGCTGTTGAAAAGTTTCCGGCGACAGATAAAGGTGTGGTCGGCATGGTTTTAATCACACTTGCCCCGCTTCCACTGAGTATGAGATGATAATATCCGGGGATTGTCCCATTTGGATTAATAACTGACTGATCCGCCCCATTGTATTCTACTGTGTTATTGTTCGCAGCAGCATGCAGCGTTCCGTCATTTCTAAGAAGGCCGGAGATCCGCATAAGATTGTTCGTTCCCAACGTCAATGCTGCTCCTGAACTGATTGTGACGTTGAAAAAATTTGTTGAACCTGTCATGGTTGCTGCACTGTTCGTAAAGATTATGGTACTTGAAGCAGCATCAAAATTCCCTGAATTATTCCAGGCTCCTGAAGCTCCGGTAATCGTCAATGTTGTACCAGTTCCGCCCTCCAGGACTCCTCCGCTCTGAATGGTCATAGTATTAATACTGGTACTTGCTGGTAAGATCGGATCAAAATCCGTAGTTGATGCATCCGGGATCACTACAGCATCTGCAGAAGAAGGAACCTGTCCACCCGACCAGTTGGCAGGAGTGCCCCAATCGGAAGTATTGCCAAGCCAGGTCCGGGTTACAGACGGTAATTTTTCAGGAGAACCGGAACCATCGGTGTATATCGTGCTGAAATTGGCGCTCAGGCTTGAATGTCCAAACCAGATCCCGCCATCAGCATTCTGCGATGATGTCCCTGGATTCATTGTCCCGTAATAGGGGCCAGCAGGTACATCAGGGGCTGATGCCGTGGCTCTAAATGATGCCGTTGATACTGAACGATAAAGATCGTTTTGAGCAATCATTGACTGCAAGAAAAGAAAAGACAGCAGGATAACAGCTATAATTCGTTTCATAAAATGAGTAATTTATGGTTGTTTGATTAAAAAACTGAATGCAGATGTAGTGTTTCAGGTACTTGAAGTAGTGCAATTGAAAACATTAACACTGCTCCAGCAACAAATTATGTGAATATAATAACAGGTAAAAATAGGAAAAAATCTGCTTCTAAGGACAAAAAAGGTGAGAAATATTAAAACCCCGGGTTCCGGAATGCGAGGAACATTGAGGTTTTGTTTTGTTAATGGCTGAAGTTCAGGGGGATATAAACAGAGAAGGCAATGAGAATTAATCAGGCAAGGGCATAAAAATCCCTTTCTGACTTGGCATAAAAATCAATTTTCCCGACTGCCTGTTCTGATAACAGGACGTTGGGGAAGCAGAAACTAGTTAATCAAGCATGGTTTATTTACGATTAATTCGATTTACGATTTACGAATTCAAAATCCTTAAGAATGTTAATCTCCATTACAACTATCTATTTCTCTCCCTTTTTATGCATTCCTAAATCTATATAAATCAATATAATCGTCAATCGTAAATCGAATTAATCGTAAATTTTAACCAGATCCTGAGACCGCCTAAGTTTATTTTAACAGGTTGTATTTTTTCCAGTCTGCAAGAATGTTCTGAGCGATGGTAGTAGCAGCCTGGTCTACATAATTTGGATCAATAACCTGGATTTCTCCGGTCCAGAGTGCATCTTTCGATGACTTGGTATAAAGGCTTGCTTTGAGATTTACAACAGAAGTAGTTGTCCAGTATCCTCCGGTGGTCACGGTGCCTCCACCATAGAAGCCGTCACCATAGAAGCCTCCGCCTCCATAGAAACCACCTCCCCAGTAGCCGCCTCCCCAGTAGCCACCAAATCCTCCGGTTGAATAAGTAGTTGGCGGAACATAGTTTTCTGATTTGTCGGTTCCTTTGTAAACAAACACAAGCATGGCATCCGCACCAAGACTGTCACATTTCTTTTTGATTTCATCAATCTTGTACTTGATATTTGGATTAAGAAAATCAAGTGATCCGATCGCTTTCAGTCCCTGGGTATTAAAATATGCATCCATTGATTGCTCAAAGGGTTTCATATACTCCAGTTTATCGAAAAGAGGCATCACAACGACTTTCGAAATCTTTGATTGATCGGCCGGGTTCTTCCAGCTGGTCATGGTTATTGACGAACTGCATGAACTGATGACAAATGCTGCCATTATTGCTAAAAGACCGTAATAGATGTTTCTATTTTTCATAGATGTTGGTTTAGATTATGATTATTAGAGATTGTTTTCATTAATTCTTTTCAGGATTACCTTTTCTTCCTCCAACTGGTGGGCTGGCATTGACACCGCCTTGAGGAATATGTTCAAGCCAGCAGTAGCCGTTGGTAAGCGGCTGGCCCTTGTAGGTACCGCTGCATGTTCCCCAATGCTCATACAGGGGAGGGTCCCATCCCCACATGCTGAAGTTGACTTCGAGCACCCCATCGGGGGTCGTGGCTTTTATCGTGAAAGATTTGTTGGCTTCGATGGGTGTGACTTCAAAATCGGAGGGGAGAATGTACTTTCCGTTGATGAATAGTCCTGCATCTTTGTATTTCCCTGTCATTACAAAGATTCCTTCGGCCTGGTCTGTGGTGAAGGGAACCCACCATTCATTGCCGTACTTCAGCAGCGCAGTCCTGTAATCAGCTCCTTTTGCTCCCCCGCAAAACAGGTTCTCCTGCTCTCCAAAACCGCTGGCTTTTACTTTTTTCCCATTGATGGTGATCTCGGCTTCGGCTTTGCCGGTTTCCTCGAATCCTGTATTGGGTGAATTCGGGAGGATCAGGGCGTAGTCGACATTCTTGTTGTACCAGAAGGAATACCCGTTGGCCATCTCCGATTCAATCTCAACATTCTTGTCCTTGTACTTCAGTTCGATCTTTCCTTCGGCCAGGGTATATACCAGGGATTGTCCGTTCTCTTCAACGGTCCATATGATCTTACTCTTTTCGGCTTTCATTTTAGGAAGTGTGCTGAATTTAATTTTCATGATCTTCAGCGGATCGGTGCTGCAGCTATAGGCAAATACGGTAGGAGGAACCAGTTTCCCGGTGCCGTGATGGTTAATATACACGTATGCCATATATAGATTTCCGTCGTCGCCCTTGCCCACGAAATTATACCAGTAGTTCCAGCGGGGAACTCCATGCACCTCCATCAGTTTAAGGTCTTCAATGGTGGCTTTGTGGATCTTTCCCTGATCTTTGGGATCTTTCAGGGGCGTGGAAGCCGCGTAATCGGGCACATCCACGGGACTGTATTGTTTGAGCAACGTGTCGGCCTCGATAAGCATTTCAGCGGCCTTCTTCAGATCGCCTGCATCCAGGGCCGTCTTTGCCCCGGCAATAAGTGTATCTGCTTCTTTCGCTTTGAGCAGAATTCCTTTCGCGTAGATGTCATACCACTGGGTCTTTGAAATGTCCAGTTTCGCCTGGAGTTCGGTGATCTTTGCAGCGGCTTGTTCTTTGGTCATTTTGGGCTTCATTGTGCAGCCCACGTTGATTACCACACCAATCACGGCCAGTAAACAGATAATAATGGTTGATTTTTTCATAAAATATTTGTTTTAGTTTATGATTTAATCTTTTTCTACAACTACAATGTCATAGCTCTTTTTGCTGTCAATTTTAATAGCTTCTTCTGTTATGCCTTTAATTTCTTTATGAAATTCCTTGTTGATAAATATGTTATACGTTTTTGCAGGATTCAGTTTTATCACTTTTATGGTCGTTTCTACCCCTGTTTTATTTGACAATGTTGAAACAATCAGTGTTTTCTTTTCCCGGTCGTAGATCGCCCGTTTAAGAATGACATTTTTAATATCCACCCCGGTGATGGCCGGTTCGGTAAAGTGTTTTGCGTCACAGGGTTTGTTAATCATCGTGTAGAACCCTTTTGGCGGTAAAGCCCGCGCAATTCCGATCAGGCGATCTGCAAGATCAGAGTGTTGAGGGAAGCTTTTCATATTGGTGGCATCGCCATGTCCCTCTATCTGTGTTGAACGGCAGCAGGCAGGAATGCCTTTCTGATTGTCTGTTGATGACGGAGCAGTTGTGACCGGAATAGCTACTGGCTTCTTATCCCCATCGGCTGCTGCCAGGTTGACCGTTGGAACTTTATCCATAAAGGGATAATGAAACGTGCCATCAAGCCAAACCGGAGAATAGATACTATCGACGGTTTTAAGTAAACCCTTACGGGCCGTTTCATCTCCCACTTCCGCTGCCAGCGCAGTGAAAAAAGCATAATAGGCATCCGGTGCGATCACATCTTTTGTGAGGGTTACACTTCCGTTGGTGTGCATTTTATAATGTTTTTTCTTGAAAGACGGATACAATTTTTCAATTATAGCCGGGTTCCATGCATGCATGAAAGTGCCGATCCATCCATCGTTTCCGCCAGAATTGAAATCAACCCCCTTCTTGACCATATCAGCCATCACTCCATCCATTTTGTTCCCATATTTCGGATTCCAGCCCGAAAAGGCCCATCCCTGCTTGATCAGGTAAAATGAAGCAAGATCTTTTGTCTTTGGATTAATAAAGACTTTTTCAAACCATGGATCGAATACGGCTTGTGCCGCCTTATAATAACGGGTGTGGTGCATCTCATCATAGAGCAGCCAGCTGATCATAGGATGCGTGTTGCATGCAGGGAATACAGCGTTCCTTTCACATTCAATTCCGGGAACCGGATTCGTCATCATCTGCTGGAACATCACCTCCTCCAGGCTTTTGTTGTCATAAACAAATTTCTTGCTGTCATCTAACTGCAAGACAATTGAACCCGGCTGATCCCATTTCATATCCGCATAGAGCATCTCGTACAAGTTGATCATCATGCCGAGATGACCTGAATACATAATGTTTCCAAGCGATACAGGATCATCGTTCTGGGGATAGGGCCGATCCATGTTTGGCTCAAATTTTGTGATTCCCTGGCTTTCATGCGACCAGTACCCCCAGATCTGTTTCTGCAACATCCGTTGGATCAATTTGTCGAAGGCGGGTTGCAAAGCCTCGCGCCAGGCCGGGAATTTATGATACTGTTCCAATGCCAGGAAATAGGATGAAAAGGCCACAGTATAGCGGCATGCGCTGACACCCTGGTCATCGACTTTCTGATAGTTTGAAAAGTCAGTTACATTCTGATCTGCCAGCTTCAGGTTCCAGAGAAGCTGGCCCCACTCTTCTCCGGAAACAGCTGGATAGGAATCGGGGTTGACCGACTGTGACATCATGCTGAAAGATGAGGTCAACAATCCAAGAAGGAACAGAAACCATTTAATTTTTTTCATTGTGCTCATTTTTTACTGGTTGTTTGAGATTGACTAATATTTTCCATTTTAGGTTTTATAGCAGGCTCATTTTGGAAACAGCAAACTGACCGCAGCTTTTACGTACATATTCGCGCCATTTGCCGGGCAAACAACATTGTAGTAATAGCCAAGATTGGCCGACATCATCTGTTTCCCTATATGGAAAGCTTTAATGCCTGCGAGGCCTACAGGTACAGTCCAGACATCGGCCGGCTTTTCTTTCCAGTTGGCATAGATTTCAGGTGCATAAGAGAGCGCCCACCCATGCTTGAAATTGTAATTGGCAAAGGCATTTATATAGAGCTGGTTGACATCAGGCATTGAACCATCCCCGGCATAGGACCAGCGCTGGTTTACCAATGCGCCAACAACCCAATGCTTCATCATCAGCAATCCTACACCGATCGGACCGGCTGTCCATTTTCCTGAACAGAGTTCATACGGCGCACCCGTCGGGAAAGTGACCATAGGGCCCAATCCCCATATAAATTTTTTGGTTTTGGACGGAGCAAAATAAAACTGAAGCTGGATGTCGGACAATCCTGTTTTGCTTACAGGAGCCGGCAGGAAAACCACAGGAATTATTGCCCGTAATACCAGGTTCAGCCCACTGGATAATTTGATCGGAACCACTGGTTTTAACTCCAGTGTGGAAGCGAAGTTTTTATCAGGTCCCCAGTTGAAATTACCATAATATCCAAGCGGTACTTGAATCATTGATTCAACCGGGTTCTGGGTTTTCTTCGCGAGTTCAGTCATGTCCATCTTTGGCTTCGCATCCTGAGCAAAAAGGAAATTGCTTAAGCTCAGCAGAAGAAAGAGTGTAAGGGCGACAAAAAGTGTTGAAAGAGGGGTCTCGTTTTTCATTGCGGGAGTTTTTTTAGTTTTAATTGGATACAAAATTAGTTTTAATTGGATACAAAGTATAACAGGAAAGATATTTCGTAATAGAGGTGGTAAAAATGTGATGTCAGGCAAACTCTGTGCCGCCGGGGAAATGTTTTCATGCTGGCTGTGTAAGAGTTTTAATATCAGGCAGATAAAGGTGTTCTTGTTATTGGTGCTAAAATATAACCCGTTTACTTGTGTGCGCGTTATTGCGAAGAATCGCACAAGTGTGCGGTTTTTGACATTCTGGATTAATCGTTAATTTTGAAAAAAATTCTAAAATCTGAACCATGAAAAAACTTTTCCTTTTTCCTCTGATCATTATTCTCGCAATTACTTTCTTTCCTTCCTGTAAACAAGGAAAAACTGACCAGGGGACTGATGCGCTTGCCGCGCATATTGATTCGACCATTAAATCAGGAGATGATTTCTTTGTTTATGCCAACGGGAAATGGTTCAAACAAAATCCCATTCCTGCCAGCGAACAGAGTAACGGGATCTGGCAATTGATTCAGGATACCATCAATGCACAGGTCCGGAAGGTTTGTGAAACTTCAGCTGCGATCAAAGATGCTCCCAAAGGAAGCAACAAGCAAAAAATCGGAGATTTTTTTTATACAGGGATGGATAGCACAAACCTTAATGCAAAAGGAATTTCCGACCTGAAGGGTGATTTCGACAGAATTGATGCTATCAGGAACATCAATGACATCGTAAAAGAAGCATCGTACATTCACAGGGTTGCTGGTTCTCCGTTGTTCGGTTTCTATCTTGCCCAGGATGATAAAATCAGCAGCAAAATTGCGGTCGATATTTCCCAGGGAGGATTAAGTCTTCCCGACAGGAATTTTTATTTTGATACCGATCCGCGCACGGTTTCCATTCGTCAGAAATTCATCATTCATCTTGAAAACATGTTTCGCATCATGGGTTACACGGATGACAAGGCAAAATCTGCAGCCGCCAAACTGATGAAGCTGGAAACCGATCTTGCAAAAAATTCGCGTAAACGCGAGGATACGCGTGATCCCTGGAAGAATTACAACAAGATGACGGTAGTCCAGCTTGAATCTTCCACACCTGACATTGACTGGAAAATATTCATGAATGGTGTCGGTTTGCAGAATGTGGATAGTGTGATCGTTGGTCAGCCTGAATTTTTAAAAGCCCTGGACGGCTACCTGAAATCCTACACGATTGATGACTGGAAAATTTACCTGAAATATCATCTCATCAGGGGACTTTCACGTTTTATGGATGACAAAACTTTCCATGAATCGTTTGATTTTTATTCCGCAACGCTGCGTGGTGTTAAGGAGCCAAAACCACGATGGAAACGTGTCGTGGAAGAAACTGACGGATCACTGGGAGAACTCATTGGCCAGGTTTATGTGGATGAATATTTGCCAAAGGGAACAAAGGAGAAACTTGTTGAGATTGGCAATGCCATCAAAACGGTTTTTGCAGAACGGATCAAAGCCCTTGATTGGATGAGCAGTGTGACGAAAGAAAAGGCATTAAAAAAACTGAATACCGTGATCATGAAAGTCGGCTATCCCGACAAATGGAAAGATCTCAGCAAAATGGAAATCGACCGTTCATCGTATGTGAAAAATGTGATGAGTGCGAACCGTTGGGAATTCAATTACATGATCTCAAAATATGGAAAACCGGTTGACCGCACCGAATGGGACATGGAACCGCAGACCTACAACGCATATTATAATCCTTCCAACAATGAAATCGTTATCCCGGGTTGTAACATCATTGTTCCCGGATATGAAGGGAAGATGGCTGACGATGCACTTTTATATGCTATTATCGGAGCGACATTCGGGCATGAGATCACGCATGGCTTTGATGACCAGGGGTGTAAATACAATGCCCAGGGTAATCTCCAGAACTGGTGGATTCCTGAAGACAGCGCAAAATTCTATGCAAAGACAAAAATGATCGTGAAGCAATTTAATGGCTATGTTGCAGTTGACAGCCTTCATATCAACGGTGAGTTAACCCAGGGAGAGAACATCGCCGACCTTGGCGGGATCATCATGGGATATGAGGCGTTTAAAAAAACCGAACAGTTCAAAACCAATAAAACTATCGCAGGACTTAACCCGGCACAACGTTTCTTCCTGGGGTATGCATTGGCCTGGATGGTTAATGAACGCCCTGAAGCGATCGCCAACCAGGTGAAAAGCAACGAACACTCACCGGCTAAGTTCCGCGTCAACGGGCCGATATCGAATATGCCCGAATTCTATGAAGCATTTGGCGTAAAGAAAGGGAACCTTTTGTGGGTCCCGGATGACCAGCGGGTGAAGATCTGGTAAGAGCTTTCTCTTCGAATCTTACATTTACAATTTACAGAGCGATTTTGTTGCTTAAACGGGAATCCCATTTTATGAGATTCCCGTTTGCAATAAATATTGTATAAAAACTGTTTGATCTGTATAGAAACAGTCATAAATGCAAAATGTAACTTTAAGCCCCGGACCATGAAAAAACACGTTTTTCTTCTACTGGTTATTATCGTTGCAATTTCATCCTGCAAATCCTTAAAAAAAGAGCAGAGAATTGATGCTCTCGCATCTCACATTGATTCTACCGTAAAACCCGGAGATAATTTCTTTCTTTTTGCCAACGGTAAATGGTTCAGGCAACACCCGATTCATGCAAGTGAAGCCTGCAATGGCATCGACCAGTTAAGGGAAGATATCATCAATGAGCAGATTCTACGGATTTGTGAAACTTCAACTGCGATTAAGAATCCACAAAAAGGAAGCATCCGGCAAAAGATCGGGGATTTTTTTTATTCCGGGATGGATTCCATAACCCTTAATAAAAAAGGGATTTCAGAAGTAACAAATTACCTTTCAACCATCGGTTCAATAAAAGACATTGACGGTGTTATCAAGACTGCCGCATTCATCCAGTCTAATTTCGGATCTGCTTTATTCGATTTCGGTGTTGGTGAGGATGAAAAGATCAACTCCAGGAATGCAGTTTATTTTGAGCAGGGAGGATTAAGCCTCCCCGATCGCTGTTATTATTTTGATCCCGATCACTGCTCCCGTGCGGTTCGCAAGGAATTCCTCACGCATCTCGGAAATGTATTTGAGATCCTTGGTTACGGCAACGATCATGCGAAGGCCGCCGCCCGAAGGATAATGACAATTGAAACCATTCTTGCCGGAAACTTCCGCGCCATTGAAGATACACGCGACCCCTGGTCGAACTACCATAAAATGTCCTTTCTGCAATTCCGTGAGCATACTCCAAACATTAACTGGGGGATTTTTATGGATTGCGTCGGCTTACACAATGTGGACAGCGTGATTGTTCGACAGCCCGAATTTTTCATTGCGCTTGATAAACGATTAAAATCTTGTTCAATCGAAAGCTGGAGAAACTATCTTCCCTACCATCTGATCAAAAACATTTCCCGGTATGTAGATGATAAAACCTATCATGAATTTTTTTGTTTTTATGCAAAGACGCTTTATGGCATGAAAGAACCCATGAAAAGAGAGAGCCGTGTGGCAGATCAGACAAATGAGGCATTGGGAAATCTGATCGGCCGGATTTATGTTGATGAATGCCTGCCAAAAGGAACCAAAGAGAAGTTGACCGAGATTGGCAATTCAGTCAAATCTGCATTTGCTGATCGAATCAGGTCGCTCGACTGGATGAGCAGTCAAACAAAGGAAAAGGCACTAAATAAACTCATTGCCATCGAGATGAAAGTTGGGTATCCCGACAAATGGAGGGATCACAGTTCATTGCAGATCGATCGCTCCTCGTTTCTCCAAAACAGGATGAATGTCAGCAAATGGGAGTTTGATTATATGATTTCTCAGTATGGGAAACCCGTTGACAGGAATAAATGGAGTGCGAATCCGCAGTCATATGAGAATACGGAATATTACCCTTCCAATAACAGTCTGTGCATTCCTGCTTGTAACATCATCATTCCGGGATATGAACAAAAAATGCCTGATGATGCGATCTTGTATTCCGTTATTGGCACAGCATTTGGACATGAAATGACCCATGGGTTTGATGATCAGGGATGCCAGTACAATGCGCAAGGTAATCTTCAGACCTGGTGGACGTCAGGAGACAGCCTGAAATTCTACTCAAAGACAAAAAAGATCATCGACCAGTTCGGCCAATATATTGTTATTGACGGCCTTCACATCAATGGTGAATTGACACAAGGCGAAAACATTGCTGACCTTGGCGGGGCAATCCTTGCTTTTAAGGCGTTTGAAAAAACGGACCAATACAGGAGTTGCAAGGTTATTGACGGAATGACTCCGGCTCAGCGCTTCTTCCTGGGTTATGCGCTTTCAAATATGTTGAATGAATGTCCTGAATATTTAGTGACGACAGTTAAAAGTGATGAGCATTCACCGGCAAAATTCAGGGTCAATGGGCCATTGTCCAACATGTCTGAATTCTACGAAGCGTTCGGAGTTAAAAAAGGCGATTCCATGTGGGTTCAGGATGACCAGCGGGTAAAGATCTGGTAGCAGAAACTTTATTTCGTGAGATTGTAGATCCAACGTGAGCCCTCGTAAAAGGCCCGGGGTGCAACCGCGACATGCACAGTCCCGCTTGATGGATGAACCGGAGGCCATGCTACAAACTGAACATTCGTCAGGCCGAGGCTGGTAAACCGGTTTATTGCTGCAACCGAATTTCCGACAGGGACACAATCATCATTCATGCAATGCCAGAGCAGCATCTTTGATTTCGGTGTCCAGCCCAAATACGCATTGTTGCTATAAAGTATCTGGAATGCCTGGCTGTTGTGATTTTTCAGTGAATCGTAAAAGGCCGGTGTAAAAATCTCTTTCAGGATTTTATCCTGGGGCATTTTACTGTTCACCACAGTTTCATCATAAAACCCGGTAGTGTATTGAGGAATGTCGGTTTTATAAGGATCCTTCAGCATTATAGTAAAGTCAAAAATGTCCTTGTGCATCGTATTATAGCCGACCATCAGCATAGGCAGGAAATAAGGAACAGGAAAAGGATTATTGCTCAGCATGATGTCAAGCATGGTGCCTGAAAGATCATACGGGCCATCCATGCATACCACGCCGGCCAGGCTGACTTTCCTTGCTTCAAGCTCTCTTGCGGCTGCCATTGTAACAAATCCACCTTCTGAATACCCGTATAGAAAAGTCTGACCGTTCCACTTTACATATGCATTGCGGTTGCAGGCAAGAGATTTCTGCGCAGCTTCAACCATATCGGCAGTTGCAGTGGCAAGCCGGTCCCTGTCGCAATACGGATGGTTTTCGGTCAGGTCATCTCCCATTCCCTGGTAATCGGGCATGATGATGATCCATCCGTACCACATGGCCATGACATCTGCAATCACCATTTCGGGGAAATTTTTCCAGTCGCTGCTGCTTGCACTTTTCCATTTTGAAGGTGCGTATTTTTTCATCAGCTGCGTACCATGGTTAACCGAGATAATCGGGGCTACAACCCTTCCAAAAGGCGGGATGTTCCAGGGATAGATCAGCAGCCCGGTCAGCTGGATGGGTGCGCCTTTATCGTCGGTGGATGTATACCTGACGACTTCATGGGCAATCGGCTTGAGACCAAGCCCGTTCGGTATTCCTGCGGATGTGTTCCTGTAGAAATCATTATAATCATAGGATGAAGTATCATCCGGAAGCAGCATCAATTGATCCATAACATCCAGTGAAGTCCGTTCGGTGTGAGAAACAACTTCAAACCCGCCGGATGCCAGTTCTGTACAACCCGGATCTGATCCTGACTTTTTGCAGGAAGTGACTGATGTTAGTGCAATAAAAAGCAAAACGAGTCCTGCAGCTGACAGGAAATTTAAATAACGGCTTGTTGAATTCACTCGCTGTCTATTCATCTGTTCCGGTTTTAGTCTCCTGAATCCTCCCGGCATAGAAAGCTGCTTCACCGTTTTTTTCCAGGTCGTCAATCGTTTTGCCGAGTGCCGAAACAATATAATCCTTCTGTTTGCTGAAATGAATGAACATTGCCGCGAGGTTCACTGCTGCTTCTATTCCGCTAGGGTTCCTGAATAACACGGTAAAGAACATCTTCCAGTAATGCAGGCCTGTTTCCGAATTAAAACCGGCTTTTCTACATACCCTCAGGAATGACCGCATGTAGATGAGCCATGTCCTGAAATCCGGTTTGTGTTTATAGTGAGCCCTGATATTTAACCCGGTAAAAATAATCCGCCGGTAATAATTCGACGGTTCATACACGGCATTGAGAACGGTCACAAAATTTTTCATTACTTCGGCCCGCGGAGTCAGGGTTACAAAGTTCAGACCGCTTGTAGATTGGTCAATATCGGTTTCGGTAACTGTTTTGGATGCTTCATGAAACAACCTTCCTTCATTGGCAAGACGGCGGGTCAGCTGTGTGTTTGGAAGAGCATAAAGCAATCCGATCATGGCCATGCAGATCCCGGATCGCTGGATGGATTCAATCATATTGTCAGCAATCTGTTTGCTTTCACTGTCGAATCCAATGATGTATCCGCCATTGCTGACGAGACCATAGGTTAAGAGTTTATTGACGGCCTCTTCGATGGGTTTGTTAACGTTCTGGGTTTTTTTGTTTTGTTTTAGGGTGTCATTTTCGGGCGTTTCTATACCCAGAAAAACATAGCGGAAATCTGCTTCTTTCATCAGTTGAAGCATCTCTTCATCGTCTGCAAGGTTGATGGAGGCTTCGGTTGAAAAGTAAAAAGGATACTTATGCGCTTTTGTCCAGGTTACCAGTTCACGCAACAGCGCTTTGGTCCTGGGTTTGTTTCCGATGAAATTATCGTCCACCATATCGATGTGTCCGCGATAGCCTAAATCGTAGAGTGATTGTAGTTCCCGGATCACCTGGTCGTTTGATTTGAATCGCGGAGTGCGGCCATAAAGCTCGATCACATCACAGAACTCGCAATTGAAAGGGC
>TBL_comb47_HYPODRAFT_10000730_pt1 | contig 43470 bp, 29 predicted proteins | sample TroBogypolimnion_40_FD_10682 | JGI IMG/M metagenome (IMG submission 10682)
AGGCATGAAGGCAACCCAGGAGGGCGTTGCTTCTTATCTGGCAAAAAATTGAGATACTTGCGGTACGCCTGCCGTTACGGCAGGCAGGCCGCGTGAGATAAACGTTTAAGCAGGAGGACGGATCATGGGAAGCGACAGCAATTCCTGGCATGGAACTTTATGTATCGAGGTCAGTCCGGTTCCGAATACGATCATTATTTTCGGAGCTTCCGGCGACCTGGCGCAGCGAAAACTGATTCCATCGCTGTTCAACCTCAGCCGACGCAACCTGTTTCACGCCAAATCGCGCATCATCGGCTGCGCCCGTTCTCCGATGGATGACGCCTCCTTTCGCGATGTCCAGCACAAAGCCCTGAAAGAGCGTTTCCCCACCTGTGAGATCAGTGAAATTGATACTTTCCTGGAGAAAGTATTTTATATTTCCGGCGGTTATGATTCCCCGGAAACGTACCGTGGAATTGAGCGGAAACTACAGGAACTGGAACAGCAGCAGGACCCGGTGCCCAACCGGACGTTTTACCTGGCCACCCCCGCGGCGCTGTACCCGATAATCGTCCCGATGCTGGCGGAACTTCAACTGACCGCGGAAAATTACGAAGGCGTCCCCTGGCGGCATGTCGTGCTGGAAAAGCCGTTTGGCCATGATCTGGACAGCGCGATAAAACTCGACCGGCTGCTGCACGAGTCGCTCCAGGAACGTCAGATTTACCGCATAGACCATTATCTGGGCAAAGAAACGGTGCAGAACATCCTGATGCTGCGCTTTGCCAACATCATTTTCGAGCCGGTGTGGAACAGCCATTACATTGACAATGTCCAGATTACCGTCGCCGAATCCATCGGCGTGGAACATCGAGCGGGTTATTACGAGAAAGCCGGACTGCTGCGCGATATGTTCCAGAACCACATGCTGGAAATGCTGGCGCTGACCGCCATGGAAATGCCGGCCTCTTTTGACGCGGACGCGATCCGGGATGAAAAACTTAAACTCATAAAGTCAATCCGTCCTTTCCCGATAAAGGAACTGGACAAATATATTATGCGGGCCCAGTATGCTTCCGGCAACGGTATGCCGGGTTACCGGGAGGAAGAAGGCGTGAGCAAGGATTCCACTACGGAAACCTTTGTCGCCGCCAAATTCCTGATTGACAACTGGCGCTGGCGCGGGGTCCCTTTCTATCTGCGCTCCGGCAAACGGCTGCAGAAAAAAGTCAGCGAAATAGTGATTAACTTTAAACGCGTGCCGCACTCGATTTTCTCCGAGCTGCGGCCGGAGGATCTGAGCGCGGACATGCTGGTGCTGAACGTCCAGCCGGAAGAAGGCATGGCGCTTTCGATCCAGGCCAAACAGCCGGGGCCGAAACTCTGCATGGGCAGATTGTCGCTGGATTTTAAATACTCCGAAGTTTTCGGCGGGGACATTCCGGATGCCTACGAACGCCTGCTGCTGGACTGCATGCTCGGCGATCAAACGCTGTTTATCCGCAGCGACGTGATTACCGCTTCGTGGCGGCTGTTTACGCCGGTGCTTGAAGCCTGGTCCAAGTTTGACGGCAATGATTTGAACTGTCCGTGCCGCCTGCGGTCTTATCCGGCCGGTTCATGCGGTCCGGAAGAAGCCGGAGAACTACTTTGCGGCTGCCCCTCCTGCTGGCGGGATATGTAAGCAGCGTGTAATACCGAATCGCAATCTTAAAGCAAGTAAAGATTGTGATTCGGCATAAAATACTTGCCTCTTCTCCTGAATTCGCGGGTCGTTTTCAGGATAAATAACTGTATCCATTTTTAGCGGTCAAATAATTTGAATATCCAATATCCAACAAGGAATATCCAATATCCAAGGTAAAAAATATCGGTATCACGCCTGCTTTTTCTCGCCAGTATCTATGTTCTTGAACGAATTCTTTTGCCTTTATTTCATCAGTTGGATATTCCTTGTTGAATATTGGATATTCATTCCTCTTTCTGGCAGTATCTATGCTCCTGAAAATATGATTGTCTTTTGTATTTTGTCTTTCCTTCATCAGTTGGATATTCCGTGTTGGATATTGGATATTCGTTTTTTACCCATAAATTCTATCGAAGACCCAAATACTTTAAAGATTACATTTACTCCGGGATACTCATAAATCATTAATTTTGACTTGCATTTCGCATAAACTTGAGGCATGTTAGCGCAAGGCGATTGCGGCTGGCAAACCTGACCGGTTACAGAGTAATTATATCGATTCTTTTTTTAAACTGGAACTTTTGGGGGATAAATGGGATTACGATTGCTGTTCAAGTTTTTGTTGTTGTCGGCGGTAGTTAATCTATATGGCGCTGAAAAACTTTCGCCACCGGAGGCAAAAGTTGCGATAGTTGCACAAGAGGCCAAGGGCGAACCGCTGGCTGATACCGCAATGGCCGAGCTTTCCGGACGAAATGTTATCTGTGTCGAGCGGGCGGAAATCAAAAAAATTCTTGCTGAACAAAAATTATCCGCCAGCGGGTTGGTTGATCCGGCTAGGATCGTCAGTTGCTGCCGGCTGCTGAAAGTCGATTTTTTTGTGGTAATCGCCTGTTCCCCGAAAACACAGGTTCCGGTTGGAGTGATTGTATTCGATACCCGGCTCGGACTCCGTCTTGCCGATATCAGCCTGCCGGAAAAGTTCGAGGATCAGTCCAAATTGACTGTCGATGCGATAATGTCCGTCATTTCCAAAAAACAGCAGCTTAGTGACGGTAAATTGAAGCTGATTTCTTTTTTGCCGCTGAACCTGATAGCTTTGAAGGGTAAGGAAGCCGATTCGGCGCGTCTGGCGGAACTGGTACTGATCCGGTTGCTGGGACAAAATCAGAATTTCCTTATCCTCGAACGCAGTCAGCTTGATTTTCTATTGAAGGAACGCTCTTTGCATCCGGACACCGACAACCAATTACTAGCAGGATCGCTCTTTATTCAGCTTGAACCGGGATTGAGCGGCGATAAGGCAAAACCGCTAACCTTGAAACTCTTTGCTAAAGATCTTTCCGGAAAAGTTTATTTTTCTCTTCACGAGACTTATGCGATTGACGCCGAAGTCAAAGCGGCGGAACGGCTGGCGGTGGAGATAAGCAAACAACTGGGAACCACTGTGGTGTCAGGCAATTTTGACCGAAAAGCCGAAGCCGTCAAATACCTCGACGAATGCAAGATCGCTCAGGCCAATGGCATGTATGAACGCACGTCACGGATGGCCCGGAATGCCTATATACTTAATCCTGATTTTCGCCAGGAACTAATCAGAATTGAAGCGGAAATAGCTAGGGCTTATTTATCTGATACCGGTTCAGACTTGCTGCCGGAAAACGTGGAAGCCGCGGTCGGGCACGCTGAATTTCTGTTCGAAATGGAGGATAATTCGGCAGAAGTCAAACAGCGGCTTAAAACAATTATGTCTGCTTTCGCTAAGATTAGCTCTTATTATTTTGACACGGGGTTGTCATCACAACTTAAAGGACGTATTATTGCGTTGAGAAAGCAGACGGCAACTATGTTGTTGAGAGGTTATAAGCCGATTAATACGGTAGGTTCCGTTGATGATATGAATATTATCGTTCAACATCTTGCCTTTATCGCAAAAGTCGCCGAGGTCTGCTGTGATAACGAGATCAACCAAAAATACGGGTTGCCGCTAAAAAGGCTGTATGTTGCCAATATTGGCCGGTTTTATACGTCTGGAACCGCTCTGGGAAACGAAGGGTTTGAACTGTTTTCGCCTGGCCGGTCTCCATGGGTTACCGGTGGACTGTCGGAGCTTTATTGTGCAATGCAGAAAACCTCAGTTCCATATTTTAAAATTATTGGCACACTTCATCTGCATGCGATCAACTATCCCGGCTCGATTCACGATCCAAATTATCTTGATTTTATGATTGGAGTTATTGAACGAGATCAGATTCCGAATCAGGACTGGAAGTCCCTGATATGTTTTTGGAAGGATTATTACATGCCCAGGGCTCCTGGACAATCCGGCCTTAAGCTATGCCGCAGTGTTTATAAGAAGAGGGGATATGACAGAGGTCTTTTTTCTGGAATCGTTTTTACTGATGCGAGTAATGCTTTGGAAATTTACTCTTTTTTGAAAGAGATACAGGCCGACGCCAGAAACGATAAAAGCATGACTGTTGCAGCCCAAAACGACATTATCGATGGTACAGAGCAATATATTCGCGGCTTAAAAATATGCTTCCCAAAACTCCAAACTTCAGCACAAACTCCACCCAAAGAGCCCGGTCAGGTTTTTCGTCGTATTTTTAATCTTGTCACTGAAGAGTTTGAACAGTCCTCCGTCTTTGCTCAACCGCTATATGACGGCAAAAATATTTATGCGGCGAAAATAAACTACGCGGAACGGTTTCTTTACCGGGTTTCGCCCGAACAGGGATTCAACAATCAAACAGGAAAAAAATTATTTATCGGAAGGCAAGAAGATTATATCAAAAGTTTTAATAACGATAAATATTATGCCTGTTTTTCAAAAGAATATTATATTACGGCAACTTCCGCAGGGTTGTTTCTGTTTCCCTTGAATTTATCAGTGCCGGAACATGTACTTTTAAAAGAATTCAACGGCTTTAGCTGTTATGGCATCGCCTGCCTGAATGAAAAAGTGTATATAGCTTACGATGGAAGTGTCAATGAACGAAAGACCCCTTTGTTTTTAGTTGAATATGATTTGCAAAAAAAATCATATTCCGTAATCTATTCATCTAATCAGAGCGATAATAACCCATTCGTCAAGTGCAATTTACGCTATTTCAGTCGAATGTATGCCGATGCTATTCGCAATCGGCTGATTGTGCCGGTCTGGAAAATTCAGTCGACAGATGGTCAGACATCTTGGGAAACTCCACCGGCAATGGAGTTGTGGTCCTTGAATTTAACTTCTCGCAGTTGGGTGAAATTGACGGATATTCCATATTTCAAGTTAGATAATTATCAGAGATACTCGCCTTTTATTGTCGACAAAAATGAAAATACTCTGATCATTATGGGAGACGATGTCGTTTATGAATTTGACGCGGCCAGTAATCAGGCTAAATGGAAGTTTTTTTCCGGTGATAATTATTCTTTCAAAGATTTTCCTCCTTCTGACAATTCTGTACTGGTGAAGAATTATAGAAAATGGAAACAAACAGTCTACCCCTATATACCTGTTGACCTTGACAAAAATAAGCTTTGGACGGCTGAACATTTGATTTTCCTGGACAGGAAGAAAGCATTGAAATTGGTCGGGAATCAAGGCAAGAACCGTTTCCAAGCCGTCTTTTTTAAACTAAAAAGTGAAAATTTTGTGATAGGCAGCGACAATAGCGGGACTTGTATTCCAAGTGGCGAGTTGATGGTGATGGAACTAAAAAGCGACAGCGAACTGTTGAATCTTCCGGAATGCGAAGACATTGCCCCCTGAGCTGGAATACAGAATAAATACGCTTTACCATGAAGGACATAAGACCGTGCAGGGCCTAAAGTTGTTGGTGGGTGCGGGCTTTTTGAAGAAACGAAAGATCGGAGCGAGTAATTTTTATATTAACGAACCTCTTTATCAACTCTTTAAAGATAATAAAATGAGCAGGCAAAAGGCAGAACCAATTAAAACCGTGAATCAAGCTAATGAATAGATTTTTGAAAAATTGATACATATCATTTTCGTTATGTATAGAAAACGCAATTTTCTATACATATCAAAATGAATATGCATAGAAAACCTCCAAATAGAACCTAATGATATAATTAATATTCCGTGCCACGGTGTTACTTTGCGGTTAAATTAGCGTTCATTGGCGTTAATTCGCGGTTAACCAGATTTCCCAGCCAAAAGCATGAGTTTCAAAAATGCGTTTTACCGCGTTATTTGAACCGATTGGCATAGTTTCCGTTGACAAATTTACTATATATGTAGGGACAATTAGGTGACTGGTGAATAGTGACTGGTGAATAGTTGAAAAACGAAAACCGTTCCGTTCAACGGGACTCTAAAAACCCGGAAATGTAAAGGGAAGTGCGGAGTTCTAAAGTGCGGGAGTGCTAAAGTTGGAAATGCGAAAACAAAGTAAAAATGGTTCTGCTCAACGACTCTCTAACAGTTCGGAAATGTTTATGAAGAATGAAAAATATTATGCTCAACGGGACTCTAAAACCCGGAAATGTTGGGAAGATAAATTGTATGCCAGTTTTGCCAAAACTGGCTGGGGAGGCGTTTTTGGCAAAAACGCCATACTGGAGATGTCTCTAAATCCTCGGAAATGTTTATATTGAAAATGGGGAATCATGAAAACGGATTAACCACAGAGTTCACAGAGGACACGGAGAGGATGGACAGAGCCGTCAGCGAATTACTGCGATGTTCGCAGTAATTCGCTGACACCTGTTTTCTCTCCGTGCCCTCTGTGCCCTCCGTGGTTAAAAATGATTTTGCTCATGGTGTCCAAAATGGGTGTCGGATGGTGTCCAAAATATCGGATTGGACGAGGAGTGTAAAATGCGATCAGTTAATGAAAATCTTAACCGGCGGTCGTGAAGTTGTTTGAAAATCTTGTGAACCATTGAAAACCGTTGTGCTCAGGAGGTATCCAAAGTCTCGGAGATCTTGAAAGACAATGAGAATAATGAGAATAATGGGAATAATGGGAAGTATGGGAATAATGGGAATGCTACCGGAAAAACCGTTGGAACCTCTGTTCAAAGGCTCTCCAAACTATCGGAAACGGGCGGTTGCCCGGCTGATTATGCTGGCCGCATGGGCAAAGCAGCCTCTGCTCAAGAACTATCCAGAGTCTCGGAAATCTTGAAAGACGATGGGAATACTGGGAGGTCTGAGAATACTGGGAGTGTTGCCGGAAAATCCGATAAAGCCTCTGCTCAAGAGCTATCCAGAGTCTCGGAAATCTTGAAAGACGATGAGAATAATGAGAAGTATGGGAATAATGCCGGAAAATCCGTTTGATCCTCTGCTCAACGGCTCTCCAGAGTCTCGGAGTCGGCGGTTGCCCGTCTGGTTATGCTGACCGCATGGGCGCCTCTGCTCAAAGGCTCTTCAAGTTCTCGGAAATCTCTGACTTTTCCCAGACTTCCCAATCTTCCCAGTCTTCCCGGAACTCCAAAGTGGCGCAGGCAACTAACTAATCACCAGTCACTATTTACGATTAGGATTTCTCTGTGGTTAAATCCGGTCCAAATTGGCTTTAATGAATTTTCCGGACAGATTTTCACCGCGGGATTTGAGAAATCATTTTCAGAGGGTAAAATAGAAGACTTGAATTATTATACAGGGAATAAATATGACAACAGGCGAGATAGTCAGCAATACTATACTGCATGACGGTTATTATAAGGTGGAGTTTTTTGCTCCGGAAATTTGTGCCAAAACGCAGCCGGGGCAGTTTGTCCATGTGAAAATTGCGAACCTCCGGGACCGCATTCTGCGGCGGCCGTTCAGCATCAGCGACGTCAATGAAAACGGCATCCTTACCGTTATTTATAAAGTGGTGGGGGAAGGCACTGAAGTGCTTGCCGGGCTTCCGGCTGGAACGGTCTGCGATTTGATGGGACCGCTGGGCAAACCGTTTTCTTTACCCGGCGAAAACGAACTGCCGGTGATTGTGGCCGGCGGATACGGTTCCGCGGCAACCTATCTGCTGGCGAAGCGTTCTCCGGTCAAAGGCGTTCTGCTGCTCGGAGCCAGAAGCGAAGCGGATTTGATTCTGACGGACAAATTTGCCGCCGCCGGTTTTGATGTGCGCCTTGCGACCCAGGACGGCTCACAGGGGCATAAAGGGCTGGTGACGGAGCTTATTCCGCCGCTGCTGCAAGAAAAATCCGGGCAGAAAATCCGGTTTTACGGATGCGGCCCGATGCCGATGCTGATTGCCTTGTCCAAAATGCTCCAGAAAGGCGGTTTTGGCGGCGGGGAAGTAAGCCTGGACCATTTGATGTGCTGCGGCGTGGGCGCGTGTTTTGCCTGCGTGGTCAAGATTAAGGCCGACAATGAAGACGGCTGGCGCTATGCCAGGACTTGTAAAGAAGGGCCGGTATTCACGGCTGACGATGTTTATACGGATGGAGAATAAAAATGGCCGATTTAACGGTTGATCTGGGAAAATTAAAGCTGAAGAATCCGGTGATGACCGCTTCCGGAACTTTCGGGTACGGTTTTGAATATAAAGATTATTTTGATTTGAGAAGTCTTGGCGCGGTGGTGGTTAAGGGCATCGCGATGAAGCCCAGCCACGGCAATTCCACGCCGCGCGTGGCGGAAACCCACGGCGGCATGCTTAATGCCATCGGGTTGCAGGGGCCGGGCGTGGAAAAGTTTCTGCACGGCGATGAATACATGCCTTTCCTGCGCAAATCCGGAGCGGTGGTAATCGTTAATATCTGGGGCAAGAGCATTGAAGAGTACCGCGACGTCGCCGCCCGGCTCGACGCTGAAAAGGACGGGATTGCCGCGCTTGAAATCAATATTTCCTGTCCGAATATCAAAGAGGGCGGCGTGGCGTTCGGCACCGACCTGAATCTGGCGCATCAGGTCGTCGCGAAAGTGCGTCAGGCGACCAGTTTGCCGCTGATTACCAAGCTCAGCCCGAATGTTACGAAAATTGCCGATTTTGCCAGGGCGGTAACCGACGCCGGCACCGACATGGTTTCCCTGATCAACACCATCACCGGCATGGCGATAAACATCAACACCCGCCGTCCTAAAATCGCCAATCTTACCGGCGGTCTCAGCGGTCCGGCGATCAAACCGATTGCAATCCGCATGGTTTACGAAGTTTCAAAAGCGGTGAAGACGCCGATTATCGGTATGGGCGGCATCATGGACGGCGACGATGCCGTGGAATTCATGCTGGCCGGCGCTTCCGCCGTGGCGGTCGGAACCGCAATTTTCGCCGACCCTTATGCTCCGCTGAAAGTGATTGACGGCATCAATGCCTATCTGGAACGGCAGGGCTGCAAGTCGGTTAAAGAAATCATCGGCGGCATGATCCTTAAATGATGCCGGCCATTCCCATGATAAAATTCGCATAAGAAAATAATCCAAACGCTTGCATTTTATCGGAAAAGACTGTATAATCTTAAAAATACAAACGTTTGGATTAATGTATTTAAGCATATAAGGATAGCAAAATGCGTAAAGAAAGTTTTAAGATATATCAGAACCGGATCGGATGTTTTTTTCTTGATGTAACCCGGGATCTTTATGGCGAAACGGTGCTGCTGGAGGCTGAATTTTTCAACTCTCACGACCATGTTCCGTTTGCGGAACGGCAGAAATATCCGCTGAAAAAAATCTCCGAAGGAGAAGTATGGGGCGAGAAATGGAGCAGCGCCTGGTTCAAGCTGAGCGGTAAAATTCCGGAAGCATGGACCGGCAAAAAAGTTGTCGCACGAATCAATATCAGCGGCGAAGGCCTGATTTTCTCCGATGACGGCGTTCCGCTTCAAGGCATCACTGCCCATTCAATATTTGCGTTTGCTAACACGTTTGTCAGAGAAATATATCCAGTCTGCGAACAGGCAAAAGGCGGAGAAACATTTGAACTGTGGTGCGAAGGCGCCGCCAATGATATCTTCGGCATCAAAAGGAATGGTCGCCCCGCCCTGGACGATGCCAATCCGCACGGCTCCTTCGACGCAAGGGTGTCCATATTGCATCTTTGCGTATGGAATGAAGATATGTGGCAATTATTTCTGGACATAAACTTCATTTTAAATATGCTGGAAGAAATTCCGGAGAACAACTACCGCTGCCGCCAGATCGTCTCAACAGTAAATGAAGCAATCAATGCTTACGCGGGCAACCGCGCCAATGCCGCGAAATGCCGCGCCGTCCTGAAAAAGATTTTTTCCGTTCCCGCCAATGCCTCCGCCTTGAAAGTTACCGCGGTGGGGCATGCGCACATTGACACCGGCTGGCTGTGGCCGGTCAAGGAAACGATCCGCAAGTGCGGCAGAACTTTTTCCAATCAGATTGGCTTGATCGAAAGATATCCCGATTACGTCTTCGGCGCGTCCCAGCCGCAGCATTATGCCTTTACCAAAGAGCGCTATCCTGCGCTTTATGAAAAAATTAAAAAATACGTCAAGGCAGGCCGCTGGGAGCCGCAAGGCGGAATGTGGGTTGAAGCCGACTGCAATATCATCGGCGGCGAATCAATGATCCGCCAGTTTATCCACGGCAAAAACTTCTTCATGGACGAATTCGGATTTGAGGTTAAAAACCTCTGGCTGCCGGATGTGTTCGGTTATTCCTCGGCGCTGCCGCAGATCATCCGCAAGTGCCGCTGCGATTATTTTCTGACGCAGAAAATTTCCTGGAGCCAGATCAATAAGTTTCCGCATCACACTTTCATCTGGCGCGGCGTGGACGGCTCGGAAGTGCTGACTCATTTCCCGCCGGAAAACACTTATAATTCTTTTCTTTTGCCGACCCCCCTGATAAAAGCGCAGGATAATTTTATTGAAAACGACATCGTTGACGAATTTATTTCGCTGTTCGGCGTGGGCGACGGCGGCGGTGGGCCGAAAGACGAACACATCGAAAACGGTTTGAGGCAGAAGAATCTTGAAGGATGCCCGAAACTAAGCTTCGGACGAGCTGACGACTTTTTCAAACGGCTGGAAAAATTACGCGACAAACTGGAGTTGTGGAACGGCGAACTTTATCTGGAAGCTCATCGCGGCACCTTGACCACGCAGGCCAGGGTGAAGAAAGCCAACCGCCTGCTGGAATACCGCTTGAAATCATTGGAATTTTTGTGTTCCTGTCTGCCGCCGGCAAAATATCCGGCGCTGGAACTGGACAAAATTTGGAAAGTCTTGTTAATCAATCAATTTCATGACATCATTCCCGGTTCTTCGATCACCGAAGTTTACCAGAATACGCTTGAAGAATACCGTCTGGCATTCTCTGAATGCGATAAGCTGGCGGCTGCCGCCGCGGAAATGCTGTTCGAAAAAGATTCGTCAGCGCTGACTTTGATGAACAGTCTCGGGACGCCTTATTCCGGCGCGGTCGAGTTGCCGGACGCCTGGACCGGTTGCACCATTCAAACCGAAGAGGGCAAGATGGTTCCAGTCCAAACCGAAAAAGGCAGAAGCTGGGCTGAGTTGCAAATTCCCGCATACGGGTTCCTGACGCTCAAACGCGGCAAGGAAAAAGCCCCGGTTTCCGGTGAAGTTGAAGTTTCCGGGCCGCTGGTGCTGGAAAATGACCTGGTCCGCTATGAATTCAACCGCAATGCCGAACTGGTCTCCGGTTACGACAAGGAAGCCGGACGGCAGATACTGAAAGCCGGCGAAAAAGGCAATGTATTCTCCCTGTATGTGGACGAACCCAATAACTACGACGCCTGGGACGTGGATATTTTCTATGAGAAGCAACTGATTGAGAATGCCACCGGCGGCGGCAAAGTCACGCAGCTTGGCGGCCCGGTCCGCAATGCGCTGAATTTTGAGCTTAAAATCGGCAATTCCTGTATCCGGCAGCAGATTGTGCTGGGCAAATCGAAACGCCTTGATTTCAACACGGTCGTCGAGTGGAAAGAGGCGCACAAAATGCTGCGCACGGCATTTGCCGTGGACATTCAGGCGGCAGAAGCGTCTTTTGACATCCAGTACGCTTATGTAAAGCGTCCCACCACCCGGAATACCAGTTGGGAGTTGGCTAAATTTGAAGTTGTCGCGCACCGTTACGCGGATATTTCCGACCTGCAATACGGCGCCGCGCTGCTGAACAACTGCAAATACGGCTATAAAGTACATGGTGCAAAGCTTGACCTGAATCTGCTGCGTTCGCCCAAATATCCGGATTTCAACGCGGATATCGGGCGGCATGAATTCACCTACAGTTTTCTGCCGCATCAAGGTCAGCTTACTGAGTCGGTCGTAATTGCCGAAGCCGCCGCGCTGAACAGCATTCCGTTCCTTTTCAACGGCTGCAAACGCGGTTCGATTGAGCTGCCGTGCCGCCTGAGTTCCGGCGGAATTTCACTGGAAGTGCTGAAAAAAGCCGAAAAGGAAGACTGTCTGGTCATTCGCCTGGTGGAAACCCAGGGCAAAACTTCTTCCGGCATTTTATCTTTCGCCGGAAATATTAAGCGCATTGCGGAAACCGATATGCTGGAGTGGGAAAATCTCAGCAGTATTGAAGTTTCAGGCAGCATGGGCGTCGAATTGAAGCCGTTTGAAATCAGAACTTATAAACTGTTGAGCAAATAATGACTATCCGTTTAAGCGATATTGCCCAGGCCTGCGAGGTGGATATTTCGACCGTTTCGCGAGCGCTGCGCAACGATCCGCGGGTGCGCGAAAACACCCGGGAATTGATCCGCCAAACTGCGGCAAAGATGCGCTACGCCCCCAATCTGGCGGCAAGGAATCTGGTTGCCGGAACGACGAAAACGCTCTGGTTGCTGTCGCCTGACTTGAAAAATCAGGTACAGCAGGAGCCGGCTCAGTTTCTGAGCGAGCGGTTGAGCCGCGAAGGCTACGATCTGATGATTGTGTTGTATCATAGTGACCTGGCGGCTTTCCGCCGCCTGTTGATGCGGCTGACCCAGCATGTAGCCGATGGCGCGTTTATTATTCCGAGTGGAATTGCATATGATACTTCGGAATATGCTTCCCTGAAAAAGAACAAATACCCGCTGGTGTTCATTGACCGGAACGTGGAGCTGAAAGGCGGCGTGACCGTGACTACCGACAATGGCGCGGCGGCGGCGGAATTAGTTGCCAAATGCATTAAAGGCGGCGCGGACAGATTCGTAATCCTGTTCGAAAAAAGCAATTCGGCCGGTTATGAACGCCTCCAAGGCGCGGAGAAAATATTATCCCACAAAAAAATCCCCTGTCTGGTATTGAATCATCCGGAAAAAGCAGATGCGTCATTCCTGAAAAGCGGACGCGCCGCAATTCTGGCTTCATCCAGCGCGGTCGCCTGCGCATTTTATGAGCATAATAAACAACCCTTTTCCGTCAACCCGCCGGTTGCCGGAGTATTTGACCAGTGGCGCGGCAGGACGGAATATTTTGCCGGAATTTACCTCTGCCGCCAGGATTTTCGCGGCATCGCCGAAAAAGCCGCCGATATCATGCTGAAAAGACTGAAAGGTGAAAAAACGGAATCCGGACTGTATCACGTTACGGCTAAAGAAATTATATCGCTTAAGCAGCCGTGAGGACTATGCCGCGGATGGAGTCGAAGCATTATCCATTGCCTCATATTTTTCATCAACGGTAACAGAATATCCGCGCTCAACGCGGCACAGCAGGTACAGTATGCCGATCAGCGCAAGGTTAGTGACCACATTGGCGATGCCGAACACCACAGCTCCGCTTTCCATATTCAGGACGATGGCCGACCATACCTGACACACCCAGATGCCGATGGATAGCAGAAACTGGCTGCCGAGGACGATCAACATACCATGATGCGGAATGCCGTTCCGCGGCGGCAGCCCGTTCTTAGCTGCCGCAATGTCCCGGCAGAGAGCGCGTCTGAATACGATCCAGCACAACAATACCAGCACAGACAGCGGCAGCACCGCGCAACCGTACCATTTAAATGCGAACATGGCCTGTTTTGAATACATCCACCACATGATTAACGGCATTCCCAGCAATGACGGCAGCGCCATGACGCCGTCAAAGAGTCGCAGCGCGATGTCCAGCCATTTGGTTTGCGCGCCGACAATCGGAACTACCGGCATCTCCTCAATGCCCTTCGGACTCCACGGGGCCGGCGGATGGAAATGCTTGTCGCCGCCCATCCGGTGCCATTCGCGATACACGATTAACATGAATATCGCGCTGATTGCAGTAAAAATCGTAGTCCACACGAAAATAAAGCGATAGGAATAATCCGGCATTCTGAAAAGGATTCCGGTTCCTGCCTGTAACGGAATGAAATGCCAGGGGATGTTCGCATCATGGCAGAAATATCTGACCATATCAACGAAGGCTCCGGCCAGCACCCCGGAAACCACCGTAAAAGTTGACCGCAGCATGGCCTGTGCCGAGCAGAACTGGCCGAACCTGGACTGCGGAAATATCCGCATTTCGCAGGGCAGGCCGGCCACCCCGACCAGCGCCAGCATGAACGCTCCAATTACGGCATTGCCGATGTTCAGCCAGAAAAAATAGTCGCCGGGCAGCGTCACGAAAATCCACACCATGGAGATAAAATTGCCGAGGACGCTGAACACCGCCCCATAGACCGTGATGCGCAACGGATGCCAGCGGTCGACGAAAATAGCCATCAGCGACATTGCCGCCATTCCCGCGATTGCACCAACAGCGGAGAGAAAGCCGATTTGCTCCAGCGAAAGTCCCATTCCCCGGTTGAAGAAAATGGTGAACACCCCGATTGCTCCGGCGACGGCGGCAAAGGAGGTCGCTAGAAATCGAAATACGTAGAACCGGTGCGAAAACGACTCCTTGAAAAATGTTTTCAGTCCTCGCAAACCTTTTCCGGCTTTATCGCTTTCGCCTTCCGGCGGCGGATACTTGCCTTCCTTGATCATCAGACAGGCCATCCCGAACCCGATGAAATACAAGATTGCCGCGCCGACAAAGATTTCCCGCATATACGTATTGGCATATTTAAAAATAAGGGTATTATAGATTGCGCCGGCGCCCATGCCGACGATCCGGAATGCGCCCATGAAGCGCGCCAGGAACTGTGCGGGAACCACGTCGTTGAACAGATACCAGAACACCGAACCGACGAACATGTTGAAAAACTGGAACATGATCAAAAACACTGCAACCAGTGCGATAGTAATACTGGCGGGGGCGGTATTTCTCAGATATTCCGAGTGGCGCTGGAGCAGTCCGCAGATGTCATCGCTAAAACCGATTAATGCCAGACTGGCGCAGAGAAACGGCATCGTCCAGATAATGAACGGGATGCGTCTCCCCCATTTACTGCGGTAACGGTCGCTTTTAAAACTGACGTACGGACAGACTGTCATGTTCAGAACGCCCGGCGCGGCGGTTAAAATCACCGCCATCAACGTGTTGGAACAGCCCAGGGCTTTCAGTTTCAGCGGCAGGATGCTCGGCACCACCGCTTCCATCAGCGTAAAGCAGAAGTCTCCCCAGAGCAGCCACGCGAACAGCATGAACAGGCCGATCTTGGTATAAGTCAAAGTCCCGCAATGATAAGTCTTGCTGCCTGGCGAAACGGTGACGACATTTTGTGCAACAGGAGGCGGAACATGCATCTGGCGTAATTCTTTCGTGTTTAATCGTTATGCCGCAATGGCCGGTAAATCGCTTTCTCTTTTGTCCAAACTCTTATATTATAAGTTATTATCGTAAATTAATCAACTGACTTTTTTACGGCAGGTGATAATAAATCGATTTTTTAAGCTTTTAATCCGGTATAACACAGACTAAAGGCTCAGATTTTATCGCAGATTCCGGGTTTCCAGTCTATTCTTCAACAGCCGCTGACGTTCCTTTCTCGACATTTTAGAGAGCCGTTGAGCAGAGGCCCTAACGGCCTGGGAGGACTGGGAGGCCTGAGAAGACTGGGAAGTCTGGGAAAACACCGAGTTTTCCGACTCCGAGACTCTGGATAGCTCTTGTGCAGACACATTGTCATTTTTCTCAGTTCTCTGCCCATAGGTCCCATAGGTCCCATAAGCCCCATCGCCTTTAGAGATTTCCGAGTAATTGGAGAGTCTTTGAGCAGAGACTGCTTTGCCCATGCGGCCAGCATAACCAGTCGGGCAACCGCCCGTTTCCGAGACTCTGGAGAGTCTTTGAGCAGAGACTGCTTTGCCCATGCGGCCAGCATAACCAGTCGGGCAACCGCCCGACTCCGAGACTCTGGATAGTCTTTGAGCAGACGTTTTGTCATTTTTCTCAGTTTTCTGCCCATAGGCCCCATAGGCCCCATAGGACTCATAGGTCCCATAGGACCCATCGTCTTTCGAGATTTCCGAGTGTTTAGATAGCTCTTGAGCATATGCTGTTTCAGCGTCGCCGGACTCTAACCAGTATTTAACGGCTTTCAGATTGGGCGGAAGCTGGCGCTCGGTGGTTTTGCACAAGTTGCCGTCACGGTAAATGACAGTAGTTACAGAGCATTTGCCTAACGCCATTGCCAGCACCTGGCCCCGCAGACGACCGTAACACTCTCTTCTGCCGCTGTCCAGCGCGGCGGCAAACTCCGGGAACTGCTTCTTATAACTATAAAATGACGCCGGAGAAATCCCCAGCCGTTTGGCGATTTGGGAATCCGTATCGCCGTTGCCGGCATGGGTTTCGGCTTTTTCCGGAAAATCCACCGCATACTTCAAGTTTGACGGAATATTCATGCTTATCTGAAATTTGACGGGTTCTTTTCCGTCATCAGCATATTGCTTGTTCCGTTCAAGCCAGCGAATGACGGCTTTCAGATCGGGAGCCAGCCGTCGGATGGTTTTGGTCTCGCGCCGTTGATTGTTCGTCTGACTATTGGCGACGCAACCACTGTTGATATTCGTCAACCTTTAAAATTTAGTTTCATTCTTTTTTGCTGAAAAAACAATAACAGTCTTGACAACAACAAAAAAATCGTGTATAATTTTTAATTAGGAAAACGTGTGTCTTATTGTTTTAATGCTGTAAACATTAAATAGTAAGGCGTAAATATAGCTTAAATAGGAAAACGTGTGCCTATATGTTACAGACAAAAGCAAAAGTGTCACTAAAACAGATAGCCCAAGAACTTGGCGTACATCACTCAACAGTATCCAGAGTGCGTAACCAAAGCAAATCATTTTCAGTCAGCGATGAAATGCGCAAGAAAATTATTCAAGCATGTGAAAAACATAATTACACGCCGCGGACTTCCGCTTGCTCATTGCGCTCAGGGAAGGTTTTCTCATTAGGATTGATTTTGGGGGCGGAAAGTTATGACTGGGGGGATTTGCATTCCGGATATTTGATTTCGGGGTTCATGGACAGGGCTGCGGAACTCGGTTACAACACGTCGGTATTTTCACTGAAACAGATAGGGGGACTATCGGAAAAAATGCGGAACGTTATTCTTGGCGGCGGAGTTGATGGATATGCGGTTGGCTGCGGGATACTTGACCCGGAGTCTTCCGCTTTGCTGGTAAGGAATGGAATCCCGTCTGTCGAATTTGATTTTAGAGCTGACTCATCGCTGGCTTCATCAGTATGTGTCAGAACCGACTGCACGGACGCTTTCAGAGAATTGTTTCGACGTTTTACAGATAACGGAGTAAAGCGAATTGGCATGCTGTGCAATGAGAAAGAACTCAGATATAAGACATTTATTAAAACCACCGCGGAATTCGAACTGGATTTCAAAGAAAGTCGTGATGTAATTTATGTTGACTGCGACTGTGCTGTCAATGAGCGACTAATGGCGGCGGAAATAGTCAGGAGAAATATTGAGAAAATAAAAAAAATTGGCGCCTTTTTCTGTTCCTCTGATCTGCTTGCGATGGGGATGATGGACGCATTGGAAACCTTCGGAATAAGTGCGGGCAAGGACATTATTGTTGCCGGATATAACAATACCGAATGCAATCCGGCTTACAAACCGCTCCGGATTCCTTATGTTACCACAATTGATCCGCACTACGGAAAATGGGGCGGGATTGCGGCAGAGGAGCTTATCCGCCAGATTGATGGGGAAAACGATGTCAGACGGGTTGTTTTGGTAAAGTCGGAACTTATTTGGCGATCATAAGAGTTCAGACGATAAAAAAGGACAAAGAAGCAGGATACTGAAAGAATAAAGAATGAAAAAGGGGCGGTGGTAAAAAATAAACAATTAATTTTTTAAGTTTAAAAGATGGAAGAAAAAAAGATGCTTTTTTAGAAAGTCAACTTTAAAACAATAAATTATTACAAAACAAATGGAGGCGTTGATAATGGAAATGAAAAATTATAGGTTCACATTGATTGAACTCTTGGTTGTAATTTCAATCATCGCAGTTTTGGCGTCATTGCTCCTGCCGGCGCTGAACAAGGCCAGACTGAAAGCAATGGAAGCAAAATGTACCAGCAATTTAAGTCAGCTTTATAAAGGTTTTTTATTTTATTCCAGTGATTTTAACGGCTGGGCGCCGCCTTTCAACTATAATTTCCCTTCATCGAGGTTTCAGGGGAGATTTGGCCCGGACTCTATCACAGCAGCCAATCAGTGGTGGTATTGGTGTCTGGGCATTAACCGCTATGTGAATTATCCTATGTTGACCTGCCCTGTTCCCGTAGACCAATCGGGTTACGGCATGAGCATGTTTGTTTCATGCTCAGCGCTTGGCAAGTGGGGTAGTGAATCGACATATCAGGTTTTGCACTGGAAATTGGAAAAACTGAAATATGCTTCAGAAATAGTGGTTCTTGGCGACAGTATCTCAACAACCTCTTTGGCTTATATGACAGGCACGTACACCACCGCCTGGCCTTCATTCAGGCATAACAAAAACACCTGTATGGTCATGGGTGACGGGCATGCTAGGAGTTGGACATATTCAATGCCCAGAACTTGGACTGCGGCTCAAGAAAATCTAAATCTGTCGGGCGATGGCAGAGACAACAATCCGCCATGGGTGAAATGGTGAAAAATAAAATTATTTTAGTGAAAATTTATAAAAAGGTTATTATTATGAAAAAAATATGTCTTGTTCTTCTTACTCTTTGGGTATTTTCGTCCGGCTATGCCGCAAATCCTACTGACGGCGGCAAAGACACGGGAAAAGTTGTGAAAATCAGCGATGATTTTGTTAAAGAATCAGGAATGTGGAGTTTTGACCGCGGCGACTGGAAAGTGTCTGGCGGGATTTTGGCGCAAACTCAGAACAGCGCTCCGCATATAGCATATTGTTTGCTTAAAAATCCGATGCGATTGAATGCGCTAGGCGTCAAATTTCTTCTGAAGCCTCAATGGCAGGGGCTTGTATTCACCTGGGCAGGCTCGCCTGACAGTTGGGCCAGTCGCTACGAAGTTTTTATGTTTCCTTCAGTCATAGCGCTGAGAAAATTTTCAGGCGGCAATCAGCAGGACGCAGCCATCTTCCGAAAGGCTCCGTCTGCCGGGACATGGCATGATTTGCGAATCAACTGCGGAGTCGACGGACAAATCACGGTTAATATGGATGGAGAAGAAATCATCAAATGGCAAGACCTGTCTCCGTTTTTTTACTTGGGAAGCATAAGTTTAGGAACTTATTGTGACACAAAAGCTGAATTTAAAGATTTCACGGCGGAGGGAATGGCCGGGACTCCGGATAAAGATCGTGTTCAATAGCCTGCCGCCTTTTTAATTAAGCGTCTGAAGTCCGCAATTCAGAATGTCCAATATCGAGGGATATCCTATGTCCAAGTTAAGATTTTCTTAAAATCAATCCGATGTAAATTTGTGAATTGCCGGAGAGACGCATACCTTCAGATATGTAACGAACCGACAAACACAAAGTCCTTCGGGAGAATCGCGAAGATGTAAAGGGTCTTTTTGAACGGTATCTTAGCATTAAATTATTTTAAAAACACAGCCAAAATTATATATAACAGTATAAGGTTTATAATGAGAAAAATATGTATTTTTTTTATAGTTTTTTGGGCGTTTTCAACCGGATTTGCCGCAAATTCTACTGACGGCGGCAAAGACGCGGAAAAGGTTGTGAAAATCAGCGATGATTTTGTTAAAGAATCAGGAATGTGGCGTTTTGAACGCGGCGATTGGAAAGCGTCAGCGGGTGTTCTGACGCAAAATCAAAACAGCGCTCCGCACATAGCATATTGTTTGCTTAAGAATCCGATGCAGTTAAGGACGTTCGAGACCAAATTCTGTCTGGAACAGGGATGGCAGGGGCTTGTTTTCACCTGGGCATGTTCTGAGGACTGGAGCAAACGCTATGAAGTTTTTATGTTTCCTTCAGTCATAGCGCTGAGAAAATTTTCAGGAGGCAATCAGCAGGACGCAGCCATCTTCCGAAAGGCTCCATCCGCCGGGACATGGCATGCTCTGCGGATTCATAGCGGGGCTGACGGTCAAATCACAGTTAATATGGATGGCGAGGATATCATCAAATGGAAAGACCCGTCTCCGTTTCTTTCCCCTGGAAGCATAAGCATCGGGACATATCGCGACACAAAAGCCGGATTCAAAGATTTTATGGCGGAAGGTGCGGCTGGCGGCCCCGGCGAAGTTCCTGATTGCATTAAAGAGGATTTTACAAGCGGTGAAATGCCCGGCTTTTTGATGCCTTATATAGGCGAGTGGCGGACGGAGAAAGGCTCGCTTAAAACAGACGGAGACGAACCCGGCCCCGGTTGGTATATTTGCGGACGAAATCAATATTTCATCAGAGACATATCTTTTTCTTTTACGAAATCCAAAAGCGGCGGCATCGTGTTTTTATACACAAGAAACTGGGTTCTAAGCATACGCGACAATGAGTTGATATTAAAGCACAGGCGTGATGCCTATATGCCATGGTGGTACTCTTTGGTGAGGCAGGTTGACTGCCAGGCCGGAGAAAAGCATACGGCAGGCTTGGAGTTTGACACCGCAAGCAATGCGGTAAAGGTTTTTTGGGACGGAAAAGTAATCGCCGACTGGGAAAACCCGGCAAAGGAATGGGCCGGCGTCGCTCCTCAATATAAAAATGAGCTTGAAAAGCTGGCAGCTCCCCGCGCTGTTTCCGAAAACGACGCGTTTTTTATTCACTGCATGAAGACCGGGATATCCATCAGCGGATTTTCCCTGAGCGGAAGAAAATGCTCTGAGTTAAAAATCGGACAACCTCATAAATCAATAGGCCCGTATGTCTCAGACACAGAGTTTAAACGCCTAGCGCCTGCCGCCCCGGTGAAAGTCGGACCGTTAAAAAATGATATGAAAGGAATTCCTGAAATCGCCGCGGAAACTGCGCTTTGCGGAAAATATGTCCTTTACTGCTCGAATCCGGTTTCATTGTATTTTAAAATAACAGCGCCGGGTTTTTACACTGTGAAAACCGAAATGAGCGCTTTGAAAAATCTGCCGCAAATATTGTCTGTCGGACTGAACGGAACAGCAATATCGAATGAGCTTTACCGCGGTTTGACGCCGGGCATGGCCTGCGCAATTATCAAAGATTATGTTCCACTGGAGCTTTCTCCCGGCGTTTACAGGCTGGATTTGGCGCTCAGTCCGGAGTTGATTGACAAATGTGCGCCAGATTTGAAAGAGACCGCCTCGAGAATTGTCATTGACAGCGTGAAAATTCAGTCTGGACTGGTAAAGCCGGAATATGTCATCTCTGCAAAAAATCCGCAACCGGCGGCAGCCATGAAAGAACCTGCGGAGAATTCAGAGTTGTTTGGAAAAGATTTACGCTTTATCTTGAAGGGCATTGTCCCCGGAAAATATAATCTTGAGCTTGGTTTTTATGATGTTATTGCCGACCGGCCTGGACAACGGCTAATGGATGTTTTTGTCGGAGGCCGGAAAATTTTTGGGAATCTGGATGTTGTGAAAGAGGCCGGCGATCAGAAATTTCTGGTGAAAAGCATTCCGGTTGAAGCGTCCGGCGGAGATTTGGTTATAGATTTGACCGGGATAAACTTTCAGGCATTTATAAACTCAATTGAACTGAAAGACGGGAATAAAACCATTATAAGTCATAAGCCCGGCTGGACTCCGAATATCAGCGCCCCGCGCAGAATGCGTCCTGAAATTCCGCAAAACGCTGTGGCGGCTAATTCAATTTTTCCCGGCATAAATGCCGATCCAGCTAAAGTTCCTGCTCCAAAGATTAACTATTTTGAAGGGCATAATCTCATTGCCAACCCGTCATTCACTTTTAAGGAAAATGACGGAAAGCCAATGTGGTGGCGCTCTGTTGCGGAACTTACTGACAAAATAAATCCCGATTTGTTTGGCGGACTCCTTGCCGGAAAAGGCTCTTATGCCGTTGACGGAACAAATAGTTTTTCACCGCCAAGCTCCTTAAAGATTTGGAATACCGATTCAAAATTTGCCTTAACATGCAATTTCATTTACACAAATCCCAATAAGCGGCAAAAATTTTCAGCGCGTGTCAAGACACAAAACGCAAAGAAATCTTTTTTGGAGATTTACTGGTTGTCAATTGACAGCTACCGTTATCATATGGGCAGCGCCGCGCTGCGCGTCATAGAGACGACACGCTCAGCCGAATTAAGCGGTGACCAGCCTTGGACATTATTGGAAGCCGTGGCGGTTCCTCCGCCGGGAACAAATATGGTCGCGATGATGATCAGAGCCGATTCCGGGCCTGACGGCGCAGTTTGGGTTGATGACGCGGCGTTTGACGGATACGGCGCCGAACCTTTGGAAATATCTTATTCTCATTTGGGTTTTGAGCCATCCGGCTGGAAATCCGCTGTTATACGGTCGGTCGCGAACAAGCCGGTCAAAATACGGCTTTGCCGTGCGGACGGGCAAATTATTATTGATAAAATTGATACGGAATTAAAAAAGATGCATTTCCCTGACCGTTACTATTGCGAGTTCGATTTTAGCGCAATTAGCACCCCTGAAAATTATTATTTAAGTGCGCTTCAGGAAGGGATTGAGGTTAAAACGCCGGTCTTTGCCGTTAAAAGCGGGATTTACCGCGATTTGACATCATTGCTGCTTGAAGGCATGAGAGTCAAACATTTTAATGACGACACGCCTGGATTTCACGAACCCGGCTGGCTCGGCGATTTTATGGTGCAGAAAACTCTTGACCGCTTTAATTATCCGAGAAAATTGAGCGCTAAAAGGTACAACCTGCTGAAAGGCCATCATGACGCCGGCGACAGAATGAAGGGCTATCACTGGTTTCCGAATATCATGTTCGGTCCGCTGAACGCGCTGGCCCTGGTTAAGCCGGAAATAAAAAAATATTCAGCGAATGACGCTTTAGCGGAACTAAAAGAGGCAGCAGACGGGCTTGTCAACGCACAAACCGAGGATGGCGCTTTCTTTTCCCAGATACACCGGGTTTACCCGTATGACAATATCCCCGGATTTGAGCGTCCGAGCTATATTTTGGGAGTGATCGGCATGCCGCAGGCGGCGGGCGCTCTGGCGATGACCGCATTCTACGGCGGGGGAGACGATCCCGCATTTCGTAAACGCTGTCTGGACGCAGCGAAAAGGAATTATGATTTCACCGTTGAAGGCTGGGAACTTTATGGAGGAAAAGAAGCTAAAGATCCGGTTAATATTCTGAGATATTCGCCCAAAATAATCTGGGCAGCTCTTTATTTGTGGAAAACAACCGGCGATGATGTTTACAAAAAAAACATGGATGCCGCGCTGGATGCGCTGCTTCCGGTTTTAAGAGACAAGGCGTACTGCCGTTCTGATTTCGCAAAACATATTGTGACCAATTTTGAGACTTGCGCGCTGCTTGACTTTATCTGGGCGCCGCTTTGGGTCGTCAAAGAAGATCCGGGGCATCCGAAAAGGCGGGAAATTGAAGAGACATTCAAGATTTTCGCTGGAGAGGTCGAACGCCTTTCCGCTATGAATCCGTGGAAATCAGCAGTGCTGTCGCCAGCGGATGTTGCCGAGCCGCCTGAATATTATGACTCTACCAGCGGACACATGGTCTGGCTGGCTTTGGCTTATTGTCTCGCATTGGGATCTGATGTGTTTGACGATCACTCCTGGGCAATGCTTGCTGAACGGCAGTTCCAATGGCGGCTTGGAAGGAATGCCCATGACTTTTGCGAAGTTACCGGCGTCGGCGGACGTTCTATAGAAAGAGGTGATTTTATGATCTATGACCCGGAATATTTCACCAGATATCTAAAGTCTGACAGGAAGACTTACTCGTATCCGGGCATGACCGGCGTCGGCGGCTTGGGCCGGGTTGCTGACGGCAGTTTGTATTATAATCAGGAGAAGCGTTGTTTGTTCGGTTATATCTGGGGATATCCGCGCGGATATTTGTGGCGTTATATTTTGTCATCCGGTTCGCCCCTTTCCGCGGAATATAACGAAAGTTTTTTAGTGGTAAGCGGCAGTTTTCTGTCCACCGCCTCGGCTCTGTCAGCCGCTTATGACCGTCATGCTATCAGAGTTCCGGATTCGCGGACAGCAGCAACGGACAACAGACCATTCAAACAGCCGTCTAAATAAATGTTTTTGTGATTAACATCAGGAAGATACCTCTATGAAATTATCTGTGGTTAGAAAAGCATATCAAATTGAAAATGGGAGATGCGGCCAGGAAGGGTTCAAATTTATGTCGGAAGCCGCTCATAAACGCGGCATTCCGAATCAATGTCAATGTGAGCTTAAAAGCGCATGCGCCACTGTGATTTAGCGCTGTATTCAATTGATTTTAAAGAGTTTTAAATGATATGGAAAGGTTACTATGAAAAAATATGTTTTTCATCTTATTCCCAACGCGCATCTTGATCCGGTTTGGCTTTGGGACTGGCGGGAAGGTTTGACCGAAGGACTTATAACCTGCGGAACAATACTTGATTTGATGGACGAATATCCAGATATTACGTTTACGCGGGGTGAGGCGGCGATTTATGAGCATATCGAAAAAACAGACGCTGAAACATTTAAAAGAATATGCGGGATGATTGAGCAGGGACGCTGGGAAATTGTCGGTGGAACAATGGTTCAACCCGACACTAATATGCCGGGAACTGAAACATTATGCCGTCAGTTTGATTTGGGACAGGAATACTTTATGAGCCGTTTCGGAAAGAGGCCGAAAACCGCATGGGCAGCTGACTCTTTCGGCCATTCAGCCGGGCTTCCAGAAATCTTTGCGGCCTCCGGTGTCAGAAATTACGCTTTTACCCGGCCTGACAATAAAATAATGCCGATGAGAAAAAACGTGTTTTGGTGGCGCGGACGATCCGGAGCAAAAATACTTTGCCTTCGTCCTGTGTCCGGCTGGTACGGATGTGAGCGAAACGAAATGATTCCGCGTTTGGACGGTATTTTGAAATGCGCTGAAGATCAGGGATTGAAAAATACTGCCGCGCTCTTCGGACTTGGAAATCACGGAGGCGGTCCGACCAGACGGCATATTCGTGAAATTAAACAGTGGGCAGGAGAGCATGCTGAGATTGAAGTCAAATATTCCAGCCTGCATGCCTTCTTTGAATCAATCCGGACGGAACTGGCGGAAAAAGGCGAAGATTTCATACCGGAATGGAACTCGGAAATGAATTTTTGTCTGAGGGGCTGTTACTCTTCCGCCGCAAAATTCAAATCCGCATACAGAAAGGCGGAGGCATTAACCGCACGCGCCGAAAAGACAGCAAGCATTGCCGCCGCCGCCGGCTTAATTGCGAGACAAAGTTTCAACGATGAGTGGCGCGGCATATGTTTTAATTCGTTCCACGACATCCTCCCGGGCTCGTCAATTGAGCGAGCCAACGAGGAGCAAACTGCCTGGCTTGGGCATATAACGCAATCCGCCGCAGAAAAAGAGTTTGCGGCGTTGTCCGCTTTGTCCGGCGGCATAGACACATCCAGAAGCGCTCCTCAGCCTGGCAATGACATGCCAATGACTGTTCCGTTTATTGTCTGGAATCCGCATCCGCAACCGTTTTCCGGAACGGTGGAATTTGAAACCTCGCTGGATTATCGGCCGATATTTGAATATTTGGACAAAGCATCTGATTTGCCTGTTGAGCTCAGGGATTTCGAAGCCAAGCCGGTTGCCTTTCAAATCATGCCCAACGAATCAGACTTTTTTAATAATGTTCCGTGGCGCAAAAGATTCGCTTTCCATGCGGATGTTCCGCCTATGGGGTGGATTGTCATGGAGGCCGGGTGGGTAGAAAACGCCCGATCAGCCTGCGTTAAATCAAATGTGTCGGCAATATCAGGGCGCTCAATTGGCAACGGAATTTTCACTGTTGAATGCGAGCCGGACGCAGAATGGGTTAATCTTTTGCGGAACGGCAAATCTGTATTTAATGATAAAGGTTTGGGGTTGATAACTGTTGATGATCCATGGGGAGCCTGGGGCGGCATGGCGGAGGAGCCTGAGTCGCTGGATTTGAGCAATGTCAAATGCGTCTGGCGCGTTGAGCACACGGCGATTTTGGCGACTGGCCCGGAGCGCGCGATTTTGGCGGCAAAAATGCGGGGCGGTGATTCATCTGCTGACATACGATTTATCCTGGACCGCGACAGGGACGCGGTTGATATTGAGTTAAGGCTTTTGTGGAATGAGCGCTTCTCGCGTTTGAAAATAGTTTTGCCGGCAGGGGATAACGCCGTTTATGAGGTTCCCGGCGGAGCCGTTGAACGCGCTCCATCCGGAGAGGTTCCGGGCGGAAGATGGGTAGTGATTAAAAGCGGGAAAAAATCTTTGGGTTTCATTTCTGACTCCATTTACAGTTTTTCTTCCGGCAACGGGAGTTTCTTCGCAACGGCATGTCGGGCATCCCAATACGCGAGTGATGAGAAAGCAGATAACGCCAGAAATTTTTGGCGTCCTGTTTTTGATCGGGGAGAGTTGAAATTCCGTTTTTGTCTGTCAGGCATCGTGTCAGATATGCCTGCCGCCGCATTTATCTTCGAACAGGGAATTTCAGCGTTTGCGGTTCCTGCTAAAAAAGGCTTTCTCCCTAGAAAAGGCTCATTTTTCTGGCTGAAAAACAAAAACATTCAAGTCCTTTCTATTAGATATCTTGACAATGTGTTTTCAGGATGGATTGTCAGGCTTCAGGAGACATCGGGAATCAACTCAGAGATAAAGTTGAATTGGTTTGGGCAGAACATGACGCCGGGCTCTGTTCCGCCTTACAGCATTAGCTCCTGGTTGTTTACCATGAGTGACGGATTCTGGATATGCGATACTTATGAGCCGCTGGAAAAACCTCGATTTTTTTTAAACTAAGGCGGGCTTTGCCCGCAACCCAAAAGACAGGGAATTCAACCACACATCGGCACATCGGGGTCTGGGCACATCGGGGTCTGTCCACTTTATTTAACGATATTTACGGTTTTTAAGCATAAAAATTGAATCCATAAAGAATAAATGCTATCTTATTTTAGAAATCTAAAGCGCAAGTTATTTAAATAGCATAAACGAGGATGCATTATGCCTAGAAAAGCTCGAAATTGGACCGATAATTCCTGCTATCATATTACGCACCGGTGTAATAATAAAATGTTCCTGTTTAAATATGATAAATACAAAGATTTTTATAAACGACAGTTGTTTAAAATGAAAAGTCGTTATAAAGTTGATATCTTAGATTATATCATAACCAGTAACCATGTTCATTTATTGGTAAAAATAAAGAATGGGGAGGAGATTTCAGAAGGTTTAAGGTTTCTGCATGGCCGGGTGGGGCAATGGTATAATTCTCAAAATAAATGCAGCGGCGCTTTTTGGTCTGACCGGTTTCATGCAACGCGGATTCAAAGCGGCAGACACCTTGGCGCCTGTCTTTTTTATATTGATTTAAATATGGTGAGGGCTGGAGTCGTTGACCATCCTTCGGCGTGGGAATATGGTTCTTATAATGAATTTGTCGAAAAAACGCAACGCTGCCGCATAATAAATAAAACTGAACTTGTGAAGAGTTTACGCATGAGTGATTTTAATGATTTTAAGAAATGGTATCTTTTGACATTAAATGACAAGCTTGAAAATATAGCATTATCAAAAGAAGCTTTCTGGAGCAAGGCAATCGCCGTGGGCGACCAAGACTGGTTGAATGAAGAAGCCCAAAATATGGGAGTTAAAAGATTTAAAATCTTTACCGTGAATAATGACCAGTGTTTCATCGGAAAAGGCTAGATAAACCTTATTTTAAAATCATGCGCCTGGAAATATTAAAATAAGAAGCATAAATAGAAGTAATTTAATGAATGTACGCACAAAAAAATAGAAATAAAGTGGACAGACCCCGATATGAAACAAGGATGTTGCAATGGAGAAATATATGATCTTGCTTCACAAGGATGTTGCAATAACAAAATTGTATATAATTTAGCAACACAATGTTGTTGTAATTCAACTCCGATCGGAAAAAATGAAACAACTGAGGGATTTAATGCTATTTTAAGAAAGCTTGTTGAACTTTATAATACAAAATCTTATTATGGAGATGATACTTATAATTATTATTTTGCAGGATGGACAGAAACTATAAACCCCCATAATTGGGGAATCCAGTGTGCAGAACAAGCTGCTTATTTAAAGGGGGATTTGGCAGGGATAGGCGGCAAATGGTGGGGTACTACTGTAATAGGAGGCAAGTCTGTAGAAATAGGAGGACATCGAAGCGGAAAATACAAACAACATCATGTTTTAGAAATTTATTGCAAATGTATGACAGGAGATTGCCCATTCACGGCATATTCATTTGTAGCAGATCCTCTTAATAAAACAGCAGATACTATTGATAATTTCAATAATCAATATCCAGATTCAACTACGATGAAATAATAATTGAGAATCATAGGAGGTTGGGTATGAACAGAAAAATGTTTGGATTTGACATGCGGTTTTGTTCTAAGAGATTTATATATTTTTTAATTTTACCATTTCTATTACTTATTTTCTTATTCATTGTTTTTCAACTAAATAGAGAAGGAAAATGGTCAGAGAAGGCTGATTTTATTTCACGGAAAGCCAGCCTCGAAATACTCTATAAGTTTACTATTGATTTTCAAAAAGAAGAAACAGATCTTAATAAATTAAATTTGTATAATATTTATATGAAAGAAGGGATTCCATGTATTAATGATTTTATAATTACCCCTTTTGATCCGACATTGAACTCAAAGGAAATCTTAGAAAAAATTTCTGACAAAACCAATTTTTACAAAATCTGTCAATATCGTCTAATAAAAGACGATTTGGGGTGGTGGGCAATTACGGAATTAGAGTATGGCCCGCAAGGTAAGTATTTTCTAATGATAGCTAAAGATGGTGAAATTATAAAATTAACGGAACCTATTCTTCCGGAACAAAAGACGGCGAAATTTACGGCACAAGATGTTCTTTCCAAGAAACCTGTACGGATTTTCAATCAAAATAGCCATAATATATACTAGTATATAGGGGTCGCACTTTAGCTTTTGATTCTGCTGAAAAACTACTAAAAAAACCAATTCTTAGTGGTTTTCAAAGACAGCTTTGAGCGTAAGTAATATGTGAGATCATGCATAGAAGTGACTTTTTCAGCAGAATCAGCTTTTGTGTTTTCGTAGCTTAGAAAACAACTATTATATAACTTTTTGAATGTATAACAGAGGTTCTTTTTATGCGTTTTATTAAATTGACATTGCTGGTGGGATTGCTGACCGCCGTGTATTCTGGCTATGGGCAGGATGTTGTTAAAAACGAAAAGTCCGTTATTCCGGTAAGTCCTGCTCAAGCCCCGGTACCGGCAAAGACCACGCAACCAACCACTACGGCAGAGAAAAATGCCGAAGTTCTACTGCCAGACAATATCAAGTTGATCGTCGGACTTGGTGAAACTAGGAACTATTTTGTGCGTGTTCGCGAGGTTCACAATTTGAAAAAAAACCTGTCGCCGGATCAGATTGACGCGCTATATAAATTTCTGTATGAGAAGCTGGAGAAGCAGGAATTGCCGGATTTGCAGTTTAACGGACTGAAGAACGAGATTGTCATAGAGTTGATGAAACAAACCATCAAGCCGGAAGCATTATCCGGACATTTGGTCACCATGTATTACGATAAATCATTCGACCCGACCTGGCGCGACTACTGTGTGCAATTCTTCGGCAAATGGTACGAGCAGGCCCCCGCCAACGACGCCCGCCAGGCAATGGTCAAAGGCCTGTACGATGCATTGAAAGAGCGCAACAGCAGTATTGGTGGCACCTCCATCACCATGTTGCGCCATCTGACGCATCTCAAGGAGTTTGACAAAGATAAGATTTCCGATCTGGCTTACGAACTAATGACCGCTCCCGATTGCGCCAAGTCCGGCAAATCCTCCGCGATGCAGGTTTGCGCCGAACTCCGGAACAAAAAAGCCTTGCCGATAGCCAGAGACTGGGCCGCGAACAGCAACGAGATGTTCATCAAGATGTCGTCGATAGCCGCCATCGGCATGTTAGGTGATCCCAGCGATCTGCCGCTGTTAAATCACTACAAAAGCAGCAGCGACATCCGCCTAAGCGGTCCCGCCAAAGCCGCCATGACCAAAATCAACAAGTCGAGGTAATTGCAAAAGTAGTCAGTAGTCAGGCTAAAACGGTATTACGGCATGACAGTTTAACGGTATTACAGTCAAACCGGAAAACCGAGGAGCCGTTAAACCGGAAAACTTTTTCTTTGTGCCACGCCTTCGGCGGGTAAATCTCTGTGCCTTTGTGGTTAAAAAGTCTTGGGTCTTGATTTATTCTGAATTCTGAATCCTGAATTCCTGCAAAACTTGAGTTTTGCAATTGGCTCAGTCCTACAACCTTTCCAAGTATTGAATCGAATGTGAGTTAAGGAGTAATGCCCCGCCAGAGTATCTCGGAATGCCAGCAACAAAAATTGCCATTCACGATGCTTTGGGCGAGGTAGTTCATTTAGAACTCAAAAAAATCTTTGATCCGACAGTAGATAAAATTCTACCTCTACACTCGGATATTTTGAGTTACTTGAAGCCCATTCCCGCTTAACGCCGTCGAGGATTGCTTGCGTATTGCAAAGCAACCATACGCTTTTCCAACCGGCAGCAATATCTTTTTCAATATTCTCTATCGCGTTCTGAGGGCTGATAATGATTTCGACGGCGATAGCCTGTCCATCCTTACTTAATCCAAGATCAACATTCTTGCCGTTCTTACATTCCTCGACGATAGCTGCTTTATAGCCTTGGGCTAAAAAAACTTCTGCCAGCCGTCGCTGGTGCAGCCGATGCTCAAACCCGCCTTTGCCGCTGCCGGGATTCTGCTTCCCGACGATGGCAATTCCTTTATCTGTCAACTTGTAGAATTTTTGTGGCCGTCCTCGATAGTTGGTCTTTACGTTGTCCCATAATTTTGTCAGATTTTTTTAGAACTGTATTGACATTTTCCCTTTATCCGCTATACTCTGTACTATATAGTAGTTTTGGAATAAAGAGAATAATTAATGTTAAAAGAAACAGACAACACGCTTTCATTGCCGAAGTATTATCAGATCAGCGAAAGCATTAAGAAAAAAATTGCCAACGGGGAATTTGCTCCCGGCGGCAGAATCCCTACTTATCAGGCCCTGACCGAATACTTCAAGACAACGATGCCGACAATATGCAATGCCGTGCGGCAACTGGAAGCGGATGGTTATATTTACAAGGCCCGCGGCAAAGGGATGTTTGTCACCGTTCCGGCAGTCGCGGCCAGTAAAGCGGGCGCGGACGGCGCCATCCGGAAAGTCGGACTGGCGATGCGTACCCGCGGCGATCTTCATCAGAACCTGGCGGAAGCGCTTATCCGGGATTTGGAAAAGACCGATATTGACCCCATCCCCCAGTCGGCGGTATTGCCCGACGCCGACAGCAACCTTGCCGACAAAGAAAAATGTCTGAAAAAATACATCGCCAACGGGATCGAAGCGTTAGTGATGGACGGCAGCCGGCATATGCCGTACAAACTGCTGCATAAGTACCGGGCGCGGTTCCGGCAGTTGAATTTTCTCATGCATTATGAAAGCGGTATTGATTTTCCGGATGCCAACATCATCACTTTTGATCCGGTCAAGGCCGGGCGGCTGGCCGCTGAACATCTGATTAAAGCCGGGCGGAAAAAATTTGTTTTCATCACGTTTTACAACCTGCCGGAAGCGGAACGCAAGCGCAACGGCTGCCGGGGTGACAGCGAATGTCATGACATGATTATGCTGGGCGGTATGAAAGCCGTTTTACGCGAAGCCGGATTCCCGGATTCCTGTCTGACCGTCATCAAGGAAGAAGCCTCGTTAAATGATCAGAATATAATAAACTTCATCGAATTGTTAAAGCAGGGACCTGTGGGGATTTTTGCCTTGGGCGATTTTCGAGCCGTTCAAGTTTATAAGGCAGCCTCAATAACAGGGCTGGACTTTAAACAAAATCTCAGCATTGCGGGTTTTTATAACACCCCCTGGGCGGAAGTGCTTAATCCGGCATTGACATCGATTTCAATTAATGAAACGGAAATTGGTCATCTGGCCGCCGATTGCATCATTAATCGCAAAACCGGGCAGCGGATAGTGGTCGAACCCAAACTGGTTGTCCGGGAGACTTGAATTGAGAGGTAATTGCAAAAGTAGTCAGAATTCAGTAGTCAGCGTTTGACTGCGGTACCCGCAGTTTTAGCAAATAAGGAACTCTCAGGAATTTGAAAAGTTTTTCAAAGGAAAAAGAGTGAGTTTCAAATGAGAATAAATCCGGATTTGAATTAGAATTTCATTCTGAATTCCTGCAAAACTTGAGTTTTGCAATTGGCTCTTTAATATAAAATTTTAAAAACCAATAAGATAATATGGTGTTTAACAACAAACGTTTGGCAAAAAGCCTGAAACGTTAAGGGAAAAATGAAAAAACTGAAGATTGCGATGTTGGGAGCCGGTTCCGGCTTTGTCGTGAGTGTGGCGAAAGAATTGAATGCGCATGAGCTCTTCAATGGCTGCGAATTCGTGTTGCAGGATATCAGCGCGGAACGGCTGAAATCCGCCGAAGAAACCGTTGCCGCCATTTTAAAATCCAATAAAAAGATAAAAGTGTCGTTGAAGACAACGACTGACCGGAAAAAAGCGCTCGGCGGTTGCGATTATGTCATTACTTCGTGTGAACCCAATCGCTACGCCAACTGGGTGAACGATTTGCGCATTCCAGCTAAACACGGCGCGCATCAGGTCAAAGGTGAGAACGGCGGTCCCGGCGGCATGATTCACGCCATGCGCAACATCTGTATGTTCAAGGAAATTCTGGCTGACATGGAAAAGCTTTGTCCGGATGCCTGGCTGATGAATTTCACCAACCCGATGTCGGTTCTGTGCACCTATTTCAAGAATTATTCGCCGATCAAGGCACTCGGCTTCTGCCACCAGGTGCATGGCTCGTTCGGCGTCATTGCCGAACAACTGGGCATGGAACCCGGCGAACTGGAAGTCATTTCCGGCGGCATCAATCATCTGAACTGGCTCTTTGACGTCAGAAAAAGAGGAACCCGCGAAAGTTGTATGGAAGAGTTTCTGGCCAAAGTCAGAAAATCAAAATACTGGAAAAAACGCTTTGAGAATGTCCCGCAGCAAATGTTTACGCTGGAAACGCTGAATACGTTTAATATGTATCCGATCGGCTATGACGACCACATTATTGAATATCTGCCGTTTTTCTGGGAAGAATCCGAGTGGAAAGAGCATCACTATGAGTCGCTGGCTGACTTCTACGAAAAACTGGCAAACAAGAAAACCCATGCGCTGGAAATGCAGCGTTTACTAGGCAAAGAATACACCAAACCGCCGTTCCCGGTCAACAACGACCATCCGTACTATGCGGAAAAGCCGTGCCAAGTGATCGTGGCGCTGGAAACCAATACCCCGACTTACTTTGACGCCATCAATATTGTGAACCACGGCGCAATCTCGAATCTGCCGTCCAATGCGATCGTTGACGTCCCCGGCATCGCCGTCGGCGGCCAGGTCCGCAGCATTTACATCGGCGAACTGCCGGTCGGACCGCAGGAAATCTGCCGTCGCCAGATCACGCTGCACGAAATGATTACCAAGGCAACGCACGAAGGCGACGACAGTCTGGCGGTACAGGCGCTGTGTCTTGACCCTTATGTCCGCAGCCTGTCCCAGGCCAGGAATATCTGGGCGGATTACCGCAAAGAATACAAGAGCTATCTGACCACTTTTAAATAAACAACGACATTATCAACAAGCCTCCGGTTTCAGCCGGAGGCTTGTAATTTTTAACCAACAAATTCTATACTCCCAGCCAACTTCCTGATCCCGTTTTCATCCCTCGTATTTTCAAAATTTTGGCATCTGTATGAAGCAAGTGTATTAAACACTTTTAGAAGAGATTTACTATCTTTACATGGTGATTTTTTTGCTTTATCCATTGACAAAAGAAGAAATAAGCATTATGTTCTAAACATATATATTAAACAAGTCTTTAATAAGTGTTAAAGAGGTTTCAAGATCATGGTTACTCAGAAAAAAGTGAAAATTTCGCAGCAAAGCCTTACTTTGCCGACCAGTGTTTTAGGTGAACACAACCCTAATCCTCTATTTGAAACTTATCAGGGAAGGCCTTATCCGTTCAAAGAAAATCTTTCGGACGAGGAATCTGTTCGCGCTGACAGTTGGAACGGGCATAATCCCTATCCGTATGCTTATGCCTACATGGACGCCGACCGCAAATTGCAGGATCGCACTTATCTGCTGCTGGTTCTGGAAAATGAATTCCTGCGGGTGGAGATTCTGCCACATTTGGGTTCCAGGATTCATCGTATTTTTGACAAAACCACGAAGCAGGATTTAATACACCATGCCCAGCAGGCGGTAATGCAATATCTGCCGGGAACTTCGGGCGGAACTTATGTCGGGGTCGGAATGGAGTTGAGCATTCCGGACCATCATTCCCTGACCAATTCCCGTGAGCGCGAATATCAAACGTTCAGCCATAAAGACGGTTCCGCGAGTGTTGTCGTGGGGGAACTGGATTTGCGCTATAAAATGCGCTGGAGCATGGAGTTCAGCTTGAAACCAGGGGACGCCAAGCTTTATCAAAAAGTTACTATCCAAAACTTGTCGGAATATAACGGACGCTTCCGCTACTGGTCAAATCCCGGCATTGCCGTGCATGACCGCAATCTGGAAATTATTTTTCCGGAAAAAGCGGGCTGGGAGCACGGCGGTGAATATCAAGCTATTTCCTGGCCGCTTTGGGACGGAATTGATTTAAGTTATCATCATAATGCCCCTAATACGCTGGGCGTCGAGGCCAAAGATGTGGAAGACGGATTTTTCGCTTATTATGACCATCAGCATCAATACGGCATGGTCCATTGGGCGGATCCGGCGGATGTCAAAGGCAAGAAATATTGGGCATGGAACAAAGATGACCATCAACCGGCGTTTCGTTTAAGTGACGGACAGGACTTCATGGAACTGCAATCCGGCAGGGACGAAGACCAGGAACGTTTTGAAGTGGTTACCCCCGGCGTGACGGTTACCTGGGATGAAGTATGGTATGGAGTGGGAGAATTGGGCACGGTTTCGGCCGCCACGGAAACGCTGGCGGTGGCGATTGCGGATAAAACCTTAAAAATCCAATCCACCATTAATGACGAAGTGGAAGCGGTTCATCTTGACACCGGAAAATCTCTGGGCACTTTCAAATTAATGCCGGGGGTGGTAAATAAATGTTCGATAGCTAAACTGACGGCTGGTAAAATCGGCATAAAACGTCAGCAGAAGTTAATTGCCGTCGTCACTTTAAATGTGACGGAAAATAAAGACGCCTACATTGAACGGATTGCCAGCGACTGGCCGACTCCGGAGCCGGAAAGCACGGATGTCATCATGAAGCAGGTCCGTCATTTCCTGCGTTACGGCCCCAGGTGCAAGAGCGTCTCCGTTGAAGGGCTGATAAATAAACTTTTAACTTTAGACCCCAAGCATGCGGAAGGGCTGAAATTGCGCGGAATCAGTTATGCGGAACGGGAATTTTATCCTGAAGCATTAGTCTGCCTGAAACAATCCCTGGAACGCAACGAATTCGATCCGGAAACCTATTATTATATCGGCTTNTGCCATGAACGGCTGAATGAGACGGTCAGCGCGGATATGGCTTACGGTTATGCGGCAAAATATGGTTATCATCATGTGGCCTGGTACCGCCGCGGCCTCTTAGCTATGCGCCGCCAGGATTATATTACGGCTCAGAGCTTGTTCCAAAAAGCTGCCTTATATAATGGATTTCACGTGCCGTCACGTGCCTATTATGCCTGGTGCCTGCATCGCGCCGGCCAGGCGGAAAACGCTCAGGAGCAACTGAATGCCGCCGCGGCAATTCAAGTGTCCAATCCGTTAACTGAAGCGATGCGGTATTTAATTAAATTCGGCAGCTTTAAAGGGTTTGCCAAATTTGCCGGTTCAACTCAGTTGGTTAATCAGCTTCATGGAGATGTCCAAACTTATTTGCAGTTGGTCTGTGATATTTTCGCATTGGGGGAACATCGCTTTACGGCTGAAATCGCGGACGAAATTGCCGAACTGACCAAGCAATCGCGCGGCCGGGGAATTGTGCCGTACTACCAGTATTATTTCAAAAGTCTGGCGAAACTGCCGGCCCGCAAGCCCAAGAGCGATTTAGCGAGTTTAAAGTACAGTTTCCCATTCCGGTTTGAGGAAGTCGCAATCACTGAATTTGCGCTTAATCAGGATAAAAATGACAGTTTCGCCCGCTATTACCGCGGAATGCTTTATGCCGGGAAAATTCGCTATAAAGAAGCCTTTGAGTGCATCAAGCCGGCATTTGACGCCGGATTGAAGACGCCGGAAGTGGCTAATATCCTGGGCAAAATCAGCGGCAATACCCTGGATAATCTTGAGCTTAGTCAAAAGTATTATGAAACTTCACTTAAGCTGGACCCGGACAACCTTTTCTCGCTGAATTTTGCGGCGGAATTGTATGTCAAGCGAGGCAACGAAGAAGCGTTAAAGAAATTGTTTGAACATCCGGCGACCTTGACCAATATGGACTTATTCATCAAATATCTTGGCTATTTGCGCAAGCACGGCAGAGTGGATAAAGCCATTGAAGCCTATGAAAAGGTTGATTTTTCGGAAATGGACCAGGCATTATGCTCTGCTTATTTTGAATTGTTAATTCAGCGCGGCCTGATGAAGATGGACAGCAAAGATTATCGCGGAGCATTGGCGGATTTTAACAAAACTAAGGTTCCGCCGAAGAATTTAGGCAAGGCCCAGGTGCATCGTAAACGCCGCAATATTCAAGCGGATTACTTTGCCGGCAAGGCATTGATAAAGTTGGGCAGACAAGCCGAAGCTCATCGCCTCTGGGAAGATGCCATAAATTATCGCGAACAAACTCAGGATTGGAAGATGAGCGGAGCGTGGAATTACGGCTTTTTGACGGATCGCTTCTATCAGGGGTGGATGCTCAAAGATTTAGGCAGAACCAGCGAAGCAGTCACCTATTTTGACGGCATACGCGCCGAAGCCGCCCATAAATTCCGCCATTACTACAGCCCCGCGCAGCGCCGGGATTTGTTGCAACTGGCCTATAACGGCTTGAATGATAAACAAATTTATACCAAAGCAACCGATACATCGTATTTAAATAAAGAATAAACCAGGAGAATTTATTATGCCTTACGTCGGAGCAGTAGAAGATTTTCGCACTATTCGTAAACTGGGAACCCCTAAACAGGTGCCGTGTGTCGCCCAAAGTGAAGAGTTTGACGTCAAGTGGTATGACAAATATTGCTATGAAGAATTTTGTCAATCCGGAGACAAAATTGCTGAAGTCTGGGCGGCCGCGATCCAGGAGTTTGATTACGACTGGGCGTGGGTGCAAATTGATGATTGTTTTGAGTTTGAGCCGCTGGGCATTAAGTGCATCGGCCAGAAGAATATTTTGCGGGCCACCCATGGAACTTTGCCGGAAGGACAGGGGTTGGATTTGCTCAAGAAGCTGGATCCGCTTACTGCCGGCAGGATGCCCGAAAAACTCAAGGCCATCCGGAAACTGCGGGAAAAATTTGGCGATACGGTATTGATTACCGGCAGTTGCGCCGCGCCGTTTTCGGCAATCGGGTTGATGTGGGGTATTCAGGAATCGATGATGATGATTTATGATAACCCTGAACTCCTTCGCGAAAGCATGCTCGTCTGGAAAGATTTTTATAAGCGCTACCTGAAGGCCCAGAAAGAGGCCGGCGCTCATGCCATCTGGTTCGGCGATTGCAACGCCTTCAGCGGATTATTGTCAGTTGCTCAATACGAAGAGCATATCCTGGAAATTACCCGTGAACTGGTTCAATACGCTGAAAAAGAGCTGGACTTGATGATGTGGATGCACAATAGTGAAATTCAAGTTAAGCACGTATTGAGTCATCTCCCGCTTGGCGTAAGCTTTGAATCAATCGGACCTGCCGCGAATATTGCTGAAATCCGCCAGGCGACCAAAGGTAAACAAGCGATCAGCGGCAACCTCGACCCGATTGAAGTGTTGTGGCGCGGCACCCCGGCAAGCATCGCGGCTGAAGTCAAGCGCATCATGTCGATATGCAAAAACGGCGGCGGATATATTTTCGCCCCCGGCGAGATGAACCCCTATCAGGTTCCTGCTGAAAATATGCACGCGATGATGCAGACCGCTAAATCATTGGCAAAATATTAAGACAACTTTATGACTTTAACGTCAAAGGAAATTTAACGAGATGAAAAAAGTTCGCTTAGTGGGAAAGCTTATAGATTTAGACAATTCATCCATTTTACATGAGTTCAAAAGCTTTAATGCGGATGATTGGATAACCGTGGGCAAACCCAAATGGGAAGTTGCCGGCGCTTCAATTATCGGCGGTCCGGAACCGGATACGCATGGGCAAATTTTTTACAAAAAACCTTGTTCCGGCGACGTGGTTATGGAATTTGACGCTAGGATGATTGCGCCTTCGGACCATGATATCGTCTGGTGGTACCAGACCAGTCTGGAGGGCAAACCCTGGGGCAGAGGTTATTTGGCGGCTTTAGGCGGATGGTACCGCAATCTGGTTGGTATCGAGTCCGTGCCGGATTTTGCGCTTTCCTCCACCAGCAATTCATATCCGGTGAAGTCGGATCAATGGTATCATATTGTCAGCGGCGCAGTTGGCAATCATCATTTTATCGCGGTGGACAATTCAGTAGTCTTTGAATTGGTCGCCCCCAACCCGTTGCCCGCTAATCATAGCGGACATTTCGGGTTTGGTATTTTCCAGTCCCATGTGGAATACCGCAACCTGGTGGTTTATTCTCCGAAATGTCAAAACGTGGAAGAAAAATATTAAAACAGACGGCATGAATATGCCGTCAATCTTTGTGAAGCACAAAACGTGGAAAAGATGAAATTATGATCTTTAACTTCCGGAGGAAAAATTGAGTTCTGCAACAACTAAAACTTATCATTGTGGAACTTTGACTTACACCAAAGCGGGGTTAGTCGCGATTTTAAGCTGGCTGCTTTGGGGGGATTTCTGCTTTACCTTGATGGAAATAGTGGTTCCCACGGTGTTACCGCTTAAACTCTCTGCCCTGGGCGCTCCTAATTGGGTAATGGCGGTAATCCTGACTACGATTCCATCCATTTTGAATATGACCATCTGTCCTTATGTCAGCTTCAAAAGCGACCGTTTCCGCAGCAAGTGGGGCAGGCGTTTGCCGTTTATTACTTTGACCATGCCATTTCTCTGTTTAAGTTTAGCATTAATCGGCTGGAGCGACACTATTGCCGTCTTTTTAAAACTGCATGTTACTCCGCTGTATGCGGTAGCTCCCACTACAGTGGCAATTGTGTTAATTGCAATTTTCATGGTGATGTTTCAATTTTTTAATATGTTTGTCGGATCGGTATTCTGGTATCTGTTTAATGATGTGGTGCCGGCTCAATTCCTGTCCAGATTTATCAGCGCATTCCGTATCATCGGTTCGCTCGCGGGCGCAACTTTTAACTGGTTTATATTTAAATATGCCGAATCGCACATGAAAGAGATCATGATGGGCGCGGCGCTGGTCTACCTGGTGGGTTTCGGCCTCATGTGCCTCTTTATCAAGGAGGGGGAATATCCTCCGGTGGAAGCTGAAGATCTCAGGGAATCCAAAGGGCTGGGAGTGATCAAAGTATTCTTTAAAGAGTGTTTTGTCGATAAACTGTACTGGTTATTTTTCTTATACACCTCATTTGCATCGGTGATTACAGTTACCTCGGTATTTAATGTTTTTTTCTTTCGCGAAATGAACTTGGATTTGGCAAAGATCGGCAAGTTCAGCGCTATTTCGGGGATGGCTAGCATGCCGGCATTGTATTTTGCCGCAATTTTTGCCGACCGCTGGCATCCCTTGAGAGTGAATGTGCAGTTGCGAGTTTTTCTGGTGGTGATGTATGTATCTTCGACGGTATGGATCTTTGTGACTTTGCCCGGCGAGGTGTTTTTCTACTTATATATGGCAACTTCAATGCTTGCTGTTTTTCAGAATGCCATGCTGGGGGTATGTGAATTGCCGATGTACATGCGATTATTGCCCAAATCAAGGTATGGACAATTTTGTTCAGCACAGGCTTTGCTGCGTTCCTTTTGTGTGATGGTCGGCGGGACGTTATCGGGAGCTTTTATTGACGGGATGAAGTATCTTCATCACGGCTCGAATTTTGCTTACCGGTATATCTCGGTATGGGGCAGCCTTTTTAGTGTAATTACTGCAATACTGGGGATTTACCTCTATCTTCATTGGCGGCAGCTTGGAGGGGATGAAAAATATCATCCGCCCGCGCCCTGGAGCCCGACTGGCATAGAAGAGGCTGAGGAGGTATCATCTGTCGGACCGCAGCAGAAATACTTGAATATAGCTTTAAATTTGTTCAGCACGATCATGGCTGTTTCGGTGTTGGGAGTATCCTTTTTGCTTTACTGGATGCACATGAACGGCGCCGCGGTGTTGTTTCGCTGGTATCTTTGGGCGATTCTGCCGTCGGCTATTATTGTATTCGTGCTGTGGAAATTTGTCGAAAGAGGTATTCGTCAGGATATGGCGCGCAGCCTCATAGGGGAGAAACTCAAAAACGGCATACCGCATCACGGCGTATTTATTGTGGTGTCAGCGACGTTTATACTGATGTCATTGGTGTGGATCTGCCAGGTCGTTTATACGGTTAATATGAATATGGTAACGAATGGCGTCGCCTTTGGTTTTTGCAATATCGCGACCAATCTTCTTTTGACTCTGGCCGTTTGGGTATTGTGGCGGGTTGAGCGGGGATATTCAGAAAATATGTATGTCAATAACTCCGCGTGCAAGTCTTTTTGATATAAAAAAGCCGGGCGGATTATCCGTCCGGCGGGTTTTTTAAGTTCAAGAAGGCTTCAACAGGAGAAAATCTTTTCCAGATCAAATGTTGAATGCGCCTGCAGGGAGATTAACGTCTTGGTGTGAGAAATACCTTTGATGTCATGGGCCATTTTATTGGCAACTACTTCAGAGAGTTCATTGTTAGATTTTACCCGGACCATTACGACGAGATCATACTCGCCGGCCACAGTAAAAACTTCCGTAACCCCTTTGATTTTCATGACCTCATTGATGACGCTTCTCAGCATCGGACGTTCGACATTTACTAGAACGATTCCTGTAACCATGTTTACCCTTTCTCTGCTTTGATTAGTTGGACTTCATAGAATTAGGAACCCATTATCTAACAATATGGAAGCGGAGGAATAATTGCAAATCGCGCAAAGAAAAAAAACGCAAAATATCTGAATCTGCCGCTCACCTCCCTGAAAAATACGGCAAAAACGCACTAAATGCCTTTATGTAAAGCCACTTACAACTATTTTTAACGGTTGAAGAGGCCAGTTGCAAAGTCTGTCAATGCAAAATAATTGGAAAAACAAAAAAAATGATATTGGAAAGTTAAAATAGATGCGTTATTTTTTACAAACTTAAGAACTTATTCAGAGAAAATCTATGTCCTCTAAAAGACGTTTATGCAACAGCCGCAAAATGGATGACGCAATCGAAGGGGTTGCAGACGCAATCATCGCCGAGTTTTCCCGGAAAAAGGAGATGGATTTCGCCTTTATCGGCATTCAGCAGCGGGGAGTGCCGTTTGCCCGCCGGCTGATTGAAAAAATCACGCGGAAGACCGGTTTTAAACCGCAGTTTGCCATGCTCGATACCTCAATGTACCGCGATGATATCGGCATGCGCGCGACATTGCCGGTAATCCGGGAAACAGATATTCCGTTCGATATGAATGATCAGGCGGTAATCCTGACCGATGACGTGCTTTCCTCCGGACGGACAATCCGCGCGGCGCTGGATGCGATTACCTGTTACGGCAGGCCGTCGCTGATCCGGCTTGCCGTCGTCGTTGACCGGGGCAACCGGGAATTCCCGATCCGGGCCGATTATGCCGGAATGAAGATTATCCCGGAAGAAGGCAAAAAGATTCTCGTTGAATTTAAAGAAACAGACGGTTCTGACGGTATTTACGAAATTGACTGGTCAAACCCAACAAAAGGCGAATGAGATGGAAGTAAACTGGACAAGAAAAGATTTATTGAGCCTCTACGACCTGGATCCGGAAGAAATCGTATTGATTCTGGACACGGCCGAGGAGTTCAAGAAAGTTTCGGAGCGGAACCTTAAAAAGGTGCCTGCGCTGCGCGGCAAAACCGTGGTGAATTTTTTTGTCGAACCCAGCACCCGCACCAGAGTGTCCTTTGAGCTGGCGGAACAGCGCCTGAGCGCCGATATCATCAACATGACCGCCAGTTCCAGCAGTCTCCAGAAAGGCGAGACGCTGCTGGATACCGCCAGGAACATCGAAGCGCTTCAGGCCGACCTGATCGTAATGCGCCACTCGTGCGCCGGAGCACAAAATTTTATAGCTAAAAATATCAGCAGCGGCGTCATCAATGCCGGAGACGGCGCACACGGCCACCCGACCCAGGCGCTGCTGGATCTGTTTACCATCCGCCAGAAAAAAGGGCGCATCGCCGGGCTGAACGTTTCGATTGTCGGCGATATTCTGCACAGCCGCGTCGCCCGCAGCGATATCTGGGGGCTGATCAAACTCGGGGCAAATGTGACCATTGCCGGTCCGTCCACCCTGGTGCCGCGCGATTTCGAGCAGATCGGGGTTCGCGTCTGCCATAACCTGAAAGACGCCATGGAGGGGGCCGATGTCATCAATCTGCTCCGGATTCAGCACGAAAGACAGCGCGCCGGATTCTTCCCCAGCACCAACGAGTATGCCCGTTTCTTCGGGCTGAATAAAGAGAATGCCAAATATCTGAATCCGGATGCCATGATTATGCATCCGGGACCGATCAATCGTGACGTCGAGCTGGATTCGGCATTGGCCGACGGCCCTCAATCCGTAATTCTTGAACAGGTTACCAACGGGCTTGCCGTCCGCATGGCGGTATTGTTCCTTGTATCGGGGTGTTTGAAAAAATGACAGAAAAAAACAGTTACATATTAAAAGGCGGCCGCGTTGTTGATCCGGCGAGAGGCATTGACACGGTCATGGATATCGGCGTCAGCAACGGCAAAATAGTCGATCCGGCCAAAATTAAAAATCCGGAAGTAATCAAGGTAAAAAAACTGGTTGTGGCTCCGGGATTCACGGACATGCATGTCCATCTGCGCCAGCCCGGAAATACCACGGCGGAGACGATTGCCACCGGCACCATGGCGGCTGCCGCCGGCGGATTTACCGGTATTGTCGCCATGCCTAAT
>TBL_comb47_HYPODRAFT_10000731_pt1 | contig 43397 bp, 28 predicted proteins | sample TroBogypolimnion_40_FD_10682 | JGI IMG/M metagenome (IMG submission 10682)
AGGGTTTTGTTTACCTTCCCGGAGGAGACAAGATCGGCCGTCGCCGTCTTGATACACATTTCATCGGACTACAGAAACTTGGTGCGGCTTTTACCTATGATCTTACAGACAGTGTTTATTCATTTACCGCAAAGACATTGCGCGGTGCCTACATGTTGCTGGACGAAGCATCTGTAACCGGCACAGCGAACATTCTCATGGCAGCTGTCATGGCAGAAGGTCAGACCACGATATTCAATGCTGCCTGTGAGCCCTACCTGTCACAGTTATCCAACATGCTGATCCGCATGGGTGCGAAAATAAGCGGTGTCGGTTCTAATCTTCTTGTAATCGAAGGCGTATCAGAACTTCACGGATGCGAGCACACGCTGCTCTCTGATATGATTGAGGTTGGAAGTTTCATCGGGCTGGCAGCAATGACAGGTTCCGAGATCACCATAAAAAATGTGAATTACCAGCAACTTGGACTCATCCCGGATGTCTTCCGAAAACTTGGGATCATTGTTGAAAAAATCGGCGATGATATTCATATCCCCAGGCTTGATCATTATGAAGTCGAAAGCTTCATGGACGGCTCTATCATGACCATTGCCGATTCACCCTGGCCGGGATTCACGCCCGACCTGATCAGCATCATACTGGTTGTGGCAACTCAGGCCCGCGGCAGTGTACTGATCCATCAAAAAATGTTTGAAAGCCGCCTTTTCTTTGTCGATAAACTCATCGACATGGGTGCTAAAATCATCCTTTGTGATCCTCACAGGGCAACCGTAATCGGCCTTGACCACAAGTACCCGTTGCGCGGGATCCGAATGTCATCACCTGATATCCGCGCGGGAGTTGCACTGCTGATTGCAGCCCTCTCTGCAGAAGGACGAAGCATCATCGACAACATCGAGCAAATCGACCGTGGATACCAGGAAATAGACAAACGCCTCCGACTTTTAGGAGCCGAAATCCAAAGGATCTGATGCTGCCAATTTGTCTCATCAACTATTATGGCAGGTTTTTTGATTGGACTCCCCTAAAATTCACTGAATAAGTTTTTTTTCAAATAACCAATCACCGACCAAGAATTAAATGGAAGATAAGAAGAAAGAGAAATTGCAGGAACCAGAACCGGGACAACATCATAACGAGGAATCTGCCAGGACTTCAGAAGAGAAAGACGATAAAAAGGATAATAAAAATCCGAAGTCAAAACATAAAAAAGATGAGCAAGTCGAAAAGCTGGAGCAGGAGGTTCTTCAATTAAATGACAGATATCTCCGACTCTATTCTGAATTCGACAATTACCGGAAAAGGACGCTGAAAGAAAAAATTGATTTGGGAAAGACGGCTTCTGCAGAAGTTATAAGCAGTATGCTACCCGTTCTTGATGACCTTGAAAGAGCTTATGCTGCAATTGAACCAACTGAAGATGCTCACTCTGCAACCAAAGACGGCATCGGGCTTATCCTGAATAAGTTTAAGAATATCCTCTCGCAGGCCGGTCTTGAGCCAGTTAATGCAATCGGACAACCCTTTGATACCGATTTCCATGAAGCAATAACAAATATCCCTGCACCATCTGCAGACATGAAAGGAAAAATTGTGGATGTGGTTGAGAAAGGATACCTGCTTGGTGGTAAAGTCATCAGGTTTGCAAAAGTAGTGGTAGGCAGTTAACAGTATCACACAGGAAGAAACATCAACATTTATTTTACTATCCGATCAACCTGATGACAAAAAGAGATTATTATGAGATCCTGGAAGTCTCAAAGAACGCAAGCCCGGATGAGATAAAAAAGGCTTACCGCCAGCAGGCCATCAGGAATCATCCTGATAAAAATCCCGGGAACAAGGAAGCAGAAGAACGATTCAAAGAAGCTGCTGAAGCATATGAGATCTTGAGCGATCCTGCAAAACGAAGCAGGTATGATCAGTTTGGCCATGCCGGCATGGGAAACAACCCGGGATTTTCCGGTTTCGGAGGCAGCGGAATGAGCATGGATGAAATCTTCCGTCATTTTGGCGACATCTTCGGTGGTGGCGGGTTTGAAGATCCTTTCAGTGCAATTTTTGGTGGCGGACGACGTGGCAGGACAGTCAACCAGGGATCAAACCTGCGGGTGAAAGTCAAACTTACACTGGAAGAAATTGCTCATGGCGTTGAAAAGAAGATCAAAGTAAACAAGTATATAAAATGCGATATCTGCAGCGGGACAGGATCCAAGGACGGAAGCTCGTACCAAAAATGTTCGACATGCAACGGAACCGGCCAGGTGACACGTGTTACAAGCACATTCCTGGGCCAGATGCAGACAACCTCGGCCTGCCCCCAATGTGGCGGTGAGGGTCAGATTATTGTAAACAAATGCCCGGATTGTGCAGGAAATGGAGTCGTTAAAGGCGAAGAAGTAATCAGCATCAAAATTCCTGCAGGAGTCGCCGAAGGCATGCAGCTATCCTTGGGTGGAAAAGGTAATGCTGCGGCCCGTGGCGGAAACCCGGGAGATTTGCTGGTACAGATTGAAGAGATCCGGCATGAATTCCTCGAAAGAGAGGGAGATAACCTTTTATATGAACACTTCATCAATTTTGCAGATGCTTCTCTTGGGACAACGCTGGACATTCCGACTATCGATGGAAAAGCCAAGATCAAAATTGAACCGGGTACCCAAAGCGGCAAAGTTTTACGGCTTAAAGGGAAAGGGCTGCCGAACATCAATCAGTGGGAAAAAAGCGGCGATCTCCTGATCACAATCCATGTATGGACACCGAAGAACCTGACGAAAGAAGAGAAAGCTATTCTGACAAAGCTGGGCCAGTCAGAAAATTTTCAGCCAAATCCGTCTGCCCGGGATAAGAATATCTTCGCCCGGATGAAAGATATTTTCGAGTAATTTTCACCGTTCACTGCACATTTTATTTGTAAGCGATGGATCTGTTTACCGCAATTGACGTTACCAAGAAATTTTCGAATCACACGGCGCTGGATAAAGTAAGTGTCACCATCCCGGAAAACAGCATCTTCGGCCTGCTTGGCCCCAATGGTGCAGGAAAAACCACGCTGATCCGGATCATGAACCGGATCATCGCGCAAGATGAAGGTGAGCTCTATTTTTCCGGCAGGAAACTTTCGCCTGATGACATTGAAAAGATCGGGTACCTTCCTGAAGAACGGGGCCTTTATAAAAAGATGAAAGTCGGTGAACAGGCCTTGTATCTTGCCCGGCTAAAAGGAATGAGCCATGATGATGCAGTAAAAAAATTAAAATACTGGTTTGAGAAATTTGAGATCATCACGTGGTGGAACAGGAAAGTTGAGGAACTCTCCAAGGGAATGCAGCAGAAGATACAATTCATTGTCACCATCATTCATGAGCCCAGGCTGCTGATCTTCGATGAACCTTTCAGCGGCTTTGACCCGATCAATGTGAACATCCTGAAAGAAGAGATCCTGGATCTTCAGAAAAAAGGAGTCACGATCATCTTCTCAACACACAACATGGCTTCAGTCGAAGAACTTTGTTCCCAGATTGCATTGATAAACAAGTCGAAAAAAATTCTGGACGGCAATGTCTGGGATATCCGGAAGGCTTATAAAACGAACACCTTTGAATTGCATTACACCGGCTACAATGGGAATCTCCGTGATTTTCTGCCGGCACAATTCGAGGTGACAGACCAATCGACCATCAATGACCACTTTATTGCCGGGATCCGGATTCCGCAAAACGGAATACCCAATGACCTGATTAAAGAGGTTTTGCCGTACCTGAAAATCCAGGCGATCAATGAAGTCATTCCAAGCATGAATGACATCTTCATCCGTACAGTGACACAACAGGTAAACATACCCGTTACCCAACCCGAAGTATCTTTATGAAAAAGATTATCCTGATCATTCGCCGGGAATACCTTACCAGGGTAAAAAAAAGGTCGTTTATTGTCATGACCATTCTTGGTCCATTACTCATGGCGGCAATTGTGATTGTGCCTATTTACCTGGCAACAATTTCAAATGAAATGAAGACCGTTTCAGTAATAGATGAAACTGGTCTCTTCTACGAAAAATTCAAAGATTCAGAAACCATCAAGTTTCAATACCTTGTTTCCGATCTTGGTTCAGCAAAATCAGGCTTCACCAAAAGCGGTGCCTATGCGCTGCTGTACATCCCAAAGACTGAGCTTGCATTGCCTTCAGGAGCGATCCTTTATTCAAAGAACCAGGTCAACCTGAATGTCAAAGGGTATATAAAGACCGTGATGTCCCGGCAGCTCGAGGAGCTGAAACTGGAAGCCAAACTCAGGGATATGCAGCCGGATAAAAGTGTCAGGCAGACTACCGATGACATCCTCAAATCCATTGCAGTCAATGTTGAAATAAATACGATCAAGATCGGGAAAGAAGGCACTGAAGAAAAGAGTTATCCTGAAGTCAGCATGGTTCTTGGCATGTTTGGCGGTATCCTGATCTACTTCTTCATTTTCCTTTTCGGATCACAGGTGATGCGCGGAGTCATCGAAGAAAAGACCAGCCGGATCATTGAGGTCATCATCTCCTCTGTTAAACCATTCCAGCTGATGATGGGAAAGATCATCGGCGTGGGACTCGTGGGGTTGACACAATTCCTCCTGTGGGTTGTTCTTACTGCAGGAATCGTTACTGTTGCAACGTCAGGTCTTTCATCAAAATTTTCATCAAAATCCCTGCCTGAACAAGTAATGAAGAATCAAAGTTCGGGAATAGCCAGTGCTGTTCCTTCCGACGTGGCAGCAAATTCCCGGAAAGCTGAGGCTGAAGGAATGAATGAAGTGCTGGATGCTGTGAATTCTATTGATTTCCCGGTGATGATCGGGGGATTTCTTTTCTATTTCGTTTTCGGATTCCTCCTGTATGCAGCGTTGTTTGCGGCGATCGGATCTGCAGTTGACAGTGAAGCCGATACCCAGCAATTCATGCTTCCCATCACCGTGCCATTAGTGTTGTCCTTTGTCCTTGCCCAGTACATCATCCAGGAACCCCAGGGAATATTGGCTTTCTGGCTCTCCATCATCCCGCTGACATCACCGGTGATCATGATGATACGGATTCCTTTTGGCGTTCCCTATCTTCAAATCCTTTTATCCATGGGACTTTTAATCCTTGGATTTCTCGGGACAACAATGTTTGCTGCAAAAATTTATCGCACAGGAATCCTCATGTACGGTAAAAAGATCAGTTATAAAGAGCTGTGGAAATGGCTGAAGTACAAGAATTGATCTACGGTTTTTTATAGATCTTACTCCATTCATATTTCTTCCTCTTCTTCCAGTCACCTTTGTGATAAACGTAACTGGCTATCAGGGGCAGCACGGAAGTGGCTTCCGCATAGACCATCTTTTCGTAGGTCGTTTCGACCTTTCCCCACGAAGAAGCTTCTTTGAGCGTTGAACTGGAGCAGGCGCCATCGCGCGGATCGGCAACCGTGATCTGGATAGCATATTTATGCATGGGAACATCTTTCCCAAGGACTTCCGCGCAAATCACTGTATCCTGTATAAAATTCTTCGGAACACCGCCGCCGATCATGAACAGGCCTGAAGTTTTCGCTTTCATTTTAATCATTGTCACTTCAAGGAAATCCTTGACCGAGTCAATGGAAACATGTTTGTCCGGGCGGTCCCACTGGTGTTTTACCAGACCGAACCCCGCGCTGCTGTCACTGAATGCCGGGCAAAAAATAGGAACATTGTTTTCATAACAGGTCTGCACTAAAGAATCCTTCTTTTTTGAATTTTTCACCAGGTACTTCCCCATCTCGGCAATAAATTCGCGCGAAGAATAAGGCCTTGGCTCCAGCGAATCTGCAATTTTCCGGATCGTCATATCACAATCCTGAAGCTCTTCTTCATCAATGTAAGTATCGTAGATCCTGTCGATATAGCACCCCCGCAATTCGCTGTCGTTTGCATTGTAGCTGCCTTTGTAATGTTTGTATCCCAAAGCTTCAAAGAAATCCATGTCAACGATCGAAGCGCCAGTTGCCACGATGGCATCAACCATATTGTTTTTAACCATGTCAACATATACCTGCATGCATCCGCCAGCGCTGGTACTGCCGGCAAGTGTAAGGAATATTGTACATCCCTTATCTCGGATCATCCGGTTCAGGATGTCTGCAGCATCAGCAGTATCCCGCGATGTGAATGACATATCCCGCATCGCGTTAATGATGGCGGTGGAATCAATTTTTTTAATATCAATATGCTTTATCGGTTCCTTCAGGATGTCTTTCTTTTTCATAAAAAATAATTAGAGTTAAAATTTCAGGAAGCAGGAATTCACAATAAAAAATTATCCGGCAAAAATAATCAAAACTCAGTTACGATTAAACCTTGATAACCATAAATTCCCGCATTCTGAATTCCAGCATTAATACCCTAAGATCTTCAGCATCGACTTATAGCTTTGCTCCTTTGAGAAGAGTTTTGTTGTTACTTCATCATTCTCATCCAGGTCAATCAGCACATGCTTGGGGGCAGGGATCAGGCAATGCTGGATTCCGCCATATCCCCCGATCGCTTCCTGGTAAGCCCCGGTATGAAACATTCCTATATACTGCGGCTCCTTGTCATTGAATTTGGGCAGGAAAACCGCATTGGTGTGGCCTTCATTGTTGTAATAATCTTCACTGTCGCAGGTAAGTCCGCCCAGAAAAACCCGTTCATATTCAGCATCCCAGTTATTCACAGCCAGTAAAATGAATTTCTGGTTTGTTGCCCAGGTATCCGGCAAGGTATTCATAAAAGAACTGTCGATCATGTTCCAGTTTTCACGATCGTTCTGACGTTTCTGGTCAATGATTGAGAAAAGGACTGCCCCGCTTTCCCCGACTGTGAACGATCCGAACTCAGTAAAGATGTCAGGTTCAGGAACTTCATTTCTCTCACATATGCTTTTTATCTGGGCGATTATCTCTTCGGCCATGTATTCAAAATCATACGTGAAGTCAAGGGAGCTCTTGATCGGGAATCCTCCGCCTATGTTCAAGGCAGTCAATTCCGGGCAAATCTTCTTTAGATCACAATATACCGAGACACTCTTTTGCAACTCGTTCCAATAATAAGCGGTATCCTTGATGCCAGTATTGATGAAGAAGTGAAGCATCTTCAATTCAAACTTCGGATTATTCTGAATCTTATCTATGTAGTATGGAAGAATATCATTGTACCGGATCCCGAGCCGAGAGGTATAAAAATCAAATTTAGGCTCTTCTTCAGAGGCAATCCTGATGCCAATCTTCATCTTCCCATTGAGGCCCGCTTCATATTTATCCAATTCAAAAATGTTGTCAAGCATCGGGATCGTATTTGAAAACCCGTTGTTGATTAATCCAAGGATAAATTCAATGTATTGAGGACGCTTGAATCCATTGCAGATGATATAATGGTCTTTGTCGTATAAACCTCTTTCAACAAGATTTTCGATGATGGGAATATCAAAAGCAGAGGATGTTTCGAGATGGATCTCATTCTTCAGTGCCTCTTCCAGAACAAAGCTGAAATGCGAACTTTTGGTACAATAGGCATAGTTGTAATCACCCTGGTAATCTACTTTGGCCATAGCCACATTGAAGAGTATCTTCGCTTTCTGGATCTGTGAAGAAATTTTAGGCAGGTAACTTATCTTCAATGGCGTGCCATATTGTTTAATGATATCCATCAATGGAACTTCATGAAAATAAAGCTCATTATCGACCACTTTGAATTCCTCCTGGGGAAAGTCAAATGATTGTTCGACCAGGTCCAAATATTTATTCTTCATTTTTCAGTTTATTCAAATGTAAGTTACCCGGATTGAAAATAATTATCGGATGTAAATCACACAAATTAATAATAAAGTGCAAAAGTAAAACATTTATAGTTTATTTTTCTATCGAAATGCGCCCAGTGATTTTTTTTTAATTTTGATAAAAAAACATGTCCTGAAGCGATATTAAGAAATCCGGGACTGACAATGAATCTCAAATCCTGAAACAAATCCGCACAGAAATGAATTCCTGGCCAAAAATGTAAATCGTTTACTATTCAAACCAACATTTACTAATTTTGGCAAACATTATCAACTACGATCCATGTATCATTCAAGACCATCTTCTGCACTCTATTACTATTTAATCCTGGGTGTTTTAATCATATTTTCCTTCTTTAACTTTTCTGCACAATTTTACCCTCTTCTGAATTCAGATATGGCAGTGAATATCCTGATGACACCAGGGTTTACCATCCCGGGTGATCTTTATTTCTGGGGGCAGGATCACGGCGGCAGTCTTGTTCCGATGATTGCACAGGTGCTGTGTGTGACCTATCATTTTCCCCCGATCCTTGCTGTATCTGTCGTACAATACCTTATTCTGATCGCCGGATTTTTTGCTCTTGCCACGCTGTTCAAAGAGCGCTCCCTAAGAATTGCCCTGGCATTGATCTGGTTCTTCCCAGCATGGCATTTTCTCGGTCATGTTCTTTCATTATTTGGTCTCCAGATGAGTTTGATTGCACTTTCCGTATACTTCCTGAACCGGTTAGCCCCAGCTTTTACATTGAGAGTCCGGGTAGTATGGCTAACTTTATCCTGCTTTTCTTTTTTTCTTGCTGCCTGGGTCTCAGATCTTGTTGTTTTTTCAATCCTGGCTTTGGCAATCAGTACTGCAATCTTTAAAAGGGAAACGATTTCCGGGTTGTTTGACCGTGGCTTTTTCAGAGACAGGCGCAAGCTCTTACTCACGGGCGTTGCCCTGTCTTGGCTCATTTTGGGAACAGCCTGCATCCTGTATGCAAAAAGCAAGGCAGTCAGGGTTGAATTATATCATCAGAATTTCTTGAACAGCTTTCAGGAACTCCTTACAGCGGTAAAGATCATGTTCCGGGCACTGTTCCAGGTTTTGACCTTTTCTTCCGGGAATATGCCGGAAAGCATTTATGCCTTATCCGTTCTCATCGGGGTTCCCTGGATCTTCTTCCTGACAAAAAGAAAGAAGGACCTTGTTCACCCGTTTACCCAGCAACGATGGCTGGTTTTCTTCTTCATCAATGGGATAGTGACCATTATTTTACTTATCATCTCTCACTGGGTATTCGTCAATGGCATGAACAGTAAGTATTTTACCACCGTTTACATCTCTTTCTGGGTGGCTCTTCTCCTGTATATTCAGGCCCATGGCTCAGGTAGCAGAACCCTGAGGCTAGTACTCCTTTTTATCATCATCATTTCCGGATCATTCAGTTCGTTTTTTCAATTTTATTTCCCGGAAAGAATTCCTCCAAGGGCAGAAGTACTTGATGAAATTAAATCTCTTGGATATGCCGGACTAATTGCCGATTACAAGACGGCATATCTGCTTGCTTCCACAGATCCAAATCATATCAAGGCCACACCCTTTGAGAATGATCATGTGAGGAATATGTATACGGCGGCGGAAGTTTTTAAACAACCACATATCTACCTTGTTAAAGATTTATTAAAGTCGTCGTTTCCGGACACGGTTAATCAGTTCGGGCACATCCTGGTCAGGAATGGAAAGATGTTCCATCTTGCGGGTTATGCTTTATGCCGGTATCTGTCTCTTGTCCTGAATGAGGAATTCACATGGGCCGAGATGAAATACCAAGGAATTGTAGATAAGGACCGGGATGCACGCAACGGGCGGTCAGTCCGGCCAGGGCCAGGGTTTGATAAAAGCAGGCATTTTGTATTCGGTCCATTCATTTCTCTTTCGCCGGGAAGAGTTGTCGTACGGTTCAGGATGAAAGCAAGTGAAAACCTGAGTACAGGTAAACTTGCCTTCCTGGATATTTCGGCCGACTATGGTAAAACCATCCTTGGATCACGGATGATCCTTCCATCTGACTTTGGCCGGATCAATGCCTACCAGGATTTTGAAGTGCCGCTGGAATTAACCAAACGATATGACGGGATTGAGTTCCGGATCCTGTATCTTGGAAGTGCGGATCTGTCTTTCGACCGGGTAGTAGTCATGGGAAACTGATCATTCCTATCCTTCCCATTCCTTCATTGTTGAAACTTTCCGAAAATCAATTCCCGGAAATTGTAGGGTTTTTTCTAAGTTTGCCGCTTAAAATATCTGCCATGCTCAAAAGACTTATTTCACGCCAGATGGTTAAAAGGACCAAAAACAGGCTGTTTCCGGTAGAATACCTGGAGCAGAAACATGTTGACCTGACCCAACCTTTTCCTAACGATAGTTCCTTCTTTTATGGAGGCGACAAAGAAGGCAATGCATTCATCACCAGGATGGCTTTCCGAGGGTCGGACCGGGAGCATGAGTATTGGTTTGATTTTCATTTACAAGGACTCGGATTCTTTGGATTAAAGAGCGACCCGGGAGTCGAAGGCGATGGTTTTCAGTTGGGATCACTCTCGTGGACACCCGTTGAAACAGGAAAGACATGGAGGATCAGGTTTGAAGGAACTGTACACGATAACCTTAACAACCCTCATGAATGTAAGACTGACCTGCTGTTTACAGGAGAAAACCCGATCTATGATTTTGCGACCAGTTCTGATCAGAATTCAATTGCAGGATCCATCGCAGCAGAAAAATGGAATAAAGAATTCTTTTTCAAACTGAAGGATATCCATCAGACTCATTATGAGCAAACAGGAAATATCAAGGGTTCCATCATCCTTGACAACAAGAAGCATGACCTGGATTTCAGGGCCTCCCGCGATCATTCCTTTGGATCCAGGAACTGGCTCACCTGGGACCGTCATTACTGGATCACCGGATTGTCGGACAGCGGGTATCACTGGACGGTAACAACCATCCGGTTTGATTTTCTCGGGCGCCTGACTGCAGGGTTTGTAATTGGTCCGGATGGTGTTGCCGATGCAATCGTTGAATGCACAGACCTCGATACTGTTTCAAAAGAACAACTTTTACCGGACCAGGGAACTGTAGAACTCATTATGCGCAGTGGAAAAAAACACCAGTTCAGGTTTCAGCGCAACGGAGACTTCCCATACGCTATGGATAAGAAATACCTTATGTTCGAAGCCATTGGCACATATACGTTTGATGGGGTTGATGGTCTTGGAATGGTTGAGTTTGGATTTCACGCTGACAAATACAAAGTTAAATAGGGGCCGTCAGTCGTGATCAAATCCATAATCGAAATAACCAATGAAGAAGTTGGCGGGAAAGCTCTTGGATTAAAAATCCTGAAAGGACTTGACCTGAATGTTCCGGATGCCTGTGTCATCATTCATCCCCGCCATGATTCCATTGATGAAGAGAAATTAAAGCAGAGTTTGTTTCTACTTGGCAATGGGGAAAAAGCTGTCAGGTCATCTGCGGTAAGTGAAGATGGTGCAAGTGCATCGTTTGCCGGGCAGTTCGAATCCTATCTCAACCTCCTTACCTACAAGGAAATCAGGGAATCCATTGAAAAATGCATAACCACTGCAACGGCTGACCGTGTCCGGAATTATGCATCAAACCGCAAGGAGAATGCCGATTTAAGAATCTCTGTCATCATTCAGAATATGGTCCGGTCCAAAATTTCCGGGGTCGTATTTTCTGCAGATCCTGTGACCAATCGTCGTGACAAGGTGATCATTGACGCAGTTGAAGGCCTCGGGGAAAACCTGGTCAGTGGCAAGAAAGACGCCGTTCATTATGAAATTTTTAAAAGTGGGTCGAACATTCAACGCCAGGTTGATAAAAACGGAAACCTGTTGTCGGAAGATTTGATTGCGGAAATTCTCGCCGGAACTAAAATTGCAGAAAATCATTTTCAGAAACCGGTCGACCTTGAGTGGGCGATTGATCAAAATGGTGTTCTTCATTGGCTGCAGGTCCGGCCAATCACCACACTCCAGGATGTTCACCTCAATGAACTTGATGCGGTCAAAGCGCCGTCAGAACATGTGTGGACACTTGGAAACATTGGTGAAATGATGCCGGGTGCCGTAACGCCCCTGACCTATACCGTTTCATTTTACGCAGTAGATTATGGACTGGCCATCCTCGCAGATTCTGCAGGGGCCCGCAGTATCAGGAAGCGTGAGGATTTCCATTATATCCAGATGTTCTATAACCGGTTGTTCTTTGACATGACGAACATGATGGATTACCCGAACAATGTCTGGATGAACAAAAGCGAGAATGTTCAGCTGTCGATTTGCGGACTGGCCATTCCCGAACTCCGGACGAACTATGAATCTCCACTTCCACTCAGGATTTATCATTTCATCAAACAGATGATCAACCTGAGCTGGACCAAAAAAAGTGTGAAACGGTTGAATGAGCTGGCTTTTCATCATACGCTTGACCTCGCAGGAACTATCTCTGCTGTATTCCAGGAACTGGACCATTCGAGGGAACTGCTCAGCGAAGCCTTCGGTTGTCACCTTCTTTCATCTGCACAGTCAGGCACGCTATACTCTGCCATGATGGGAATCCTCACAGAAAACAAACGTCTTCCGGATTCTGCAGATCACCATATTGCAACAATCCTTCTCACAGATATTAAAAATGTTGAAAGTGCTGATGCAGTGAGATCCCTGGAAAGGTTTGCAGCACGCATTCATTCTTCAGCTGGTTTCGCAGAGGCTTTCATTGCTGCAAGCCGGGATCAGGCCCTTCATTTGCTTCAGCATGAGGCTCCGCCTGACGTCAAACTTGAATTCGACAATTTCCTTAGGCGTCACGGCCATCGTTGCATAAGGGAATCTGAATTGCGGGAAAACACATGGGAAGAAAATCCGTTGCAGCTGATCCAGATGTTGCAAACCTGTGTTAAAACCCGGGATCAAAGACCTGCTCACCCGGATAAGTCGAAGGAGGTTAACGAAGTATTGAAGGATGTCAGTGCTGTAAAGCGTATCATCCTTAAATCTCTGCTTAAGCCTGCACGGGCAGCCGTTTCAAGACGGGAAAGCACCAAAGCCACTTCCATCAAGTTCCTTGACAAAGTCAGGAAAGGCTACAGGCATCTTGCCACAATACTTGTTCTTGAAGGATTACTGGATGATGATGACCAGGTATATTTTCTTACACATGATGAACTTGGAGAACTGGTAATGGACAGAAGTCCTGAATGGAAACTAAAGGCATCCCGGAGACGGACGCTTCTACCGGAGGCAAATCATTTATCCTTTGATGATCTCTGCTACGGTATCCCCGAGCCCATTGAAGAAGAACATTCAACTGAAGTGTCTGAAGGACAACTGCGCGGAATACCTGTAAGCAGCGGGATAACCGAGGCCCGGGTCCGGATTGTCAATACGCTGGAAAACGCTGGTCAGCTCGAAGCCGGGGAGATCATGGTTGCTTCATTTACCGACATTGGCTGGACTCCTTATTTTAGCATCATTTCGGGACTGATCACCGAGATTGGCAGCCCGCTTTCACACGGTGCAGTGGTGGCCCGCGAATATGGAATCCCTGCAGTTGTAGGCGCCAAGGGAGCAAAGCAATTCCTGAAAAATGGCGATCTGGTCAGGCTGGACGGGAACCGTGGAATTATTGAACGGATTACTAACGGAGGAACCTTTGCCTGAGCTTCAGCGAATCCGCCATCAGGACGTTGAAAACAAAATTATCCAGGCTTTGATGCGATCTGCTGATCTCTGAAAGACCGGCTTCAAGGTATTCGGGCCTGACTTCAAGCAGTGGCAGCATCAGCTCTCCATTATACCCATCATCATTCAGTATCCCGATGATCTCTGTTGCATGCGCCCGGGCATAATGATTTGTGGCATAATAGTCCCGAAGAATATCACCTTCTTCAACACCGAGTGCAGTCAGCAGGAATAATGCTGCAAGCCCGGTTCGGTCTTTCCCTGCCGAACATTGAAAAACAATTGGAAGATTCGGGCTTGTGCTTAGTGCATGAATAAACTGGCGATATTCATCGACATAGTTTCGGATGATCCGCGAATATTCAAGAACCAAAAGCCTGTTAAGTCCTTCAGTATTATTTTTCCTGACATAATCAGCAGCAAGGGCTCTCGGTTCATCGTGGATCGGAAGGAGAAGAATTTCTTTGACAGTACTAATAGACCGGTGCGGGCGTTTCTGTCGTTCGCTTTCTGACCGGAAATCGATGATCATGGCCAGCCCGATCTCTTCCAGGTGTGCAACATCATCATCCGTCAGGGAATGCAAATCTCCGCTGCGGAAAATTAAGCCGGGTATAATCCTGCCACCAAGTGCTGAAGGGATGCCACCCAGATCCCTGAAATTGTGCTGACCGGCAAGGATTGGCGACGGGTATAGATTGTTAGTAAGCTTCATCGTGATGCAAAAATATTGTAATTTGGTGAAGTGTAGATTTTTGTTTCCCGAAAAATCAAATAAACCTTCTGTTCACCTGGGAAATTCACCTAAAGCAAATCCAATGGCGTATAACCCGTACACCAATATTTCTATCCAAGATATGATTTCAGCAGTTTGCTGCGTGAAGAATGTTTTAACCGGCGGATTGCTTTTTCCTTGATCTGCCTTACTCTTTCGCGTGTGAGACCGAACATGGATGCAATTTCTTCCAGCGTATAGCTATGCGCTACCCCGATTCCATAGAACAGGTTGATGATCTCGCGTTCCTTTTCGGACAGGGAGGACAATGAGCGCTGGATTTCCCGTGACAATGACTCGCGGATCAGGTATTCGTCTGTATCAATTGTATCTTCAGGGATAAAAACGTCAAGGAACCGAAGATCTTCATCCTGATCCAACGGGGCATCCATAGAAACAGTGCGGGTCGTTATCTTCATTGTTTCAGTGACCTTGTGCTCTGAAATTTCCAGGTATGCTGCAATCTCATCCGTTGAAGGCGGTCGTTCGTACTGCTGTTCCAGCCTTGAAGTAGCCTTGTTCATCTTGCTGATAGTTCCGACCTGGTTCAAAGGCAGGCGAATGATCCTGGATTGCTCTGCAAGAGACTGGAGAATTGACTGGCGGATCCACCAGACCGCATAGGAGATGAACTTGAATCCCCTGGTTTCATCAAACCGGCGGGCGGCTTTGATGAGCCCGAGGTTGCCTTCATTGATCAGGTCAGGCAGGCCCATTCCCTGGTTCTGGTACTGCTTGGCAACAGAAACCACAAAACGGAGGTTGGCCCTGCAGAGCTTTTCAAGGGCAAGCTGATCACCTGCCTTGATTCGCTGTGCAAGCTGTACTTCTTCGTCTGTTGTAATGAGTTCCTCTTTACCAATATCCTGAAGATACTTGTCAAGGGATGCTGTTTCACGGTTGGTTATCGATTTTGATATCTTAAGTTGTCTCATGTTTTTTTTATATACCTATACCATAATATGCCCTCAGGCCATTCGGGTAAACACCTTCAATCAACACGCCTCCCTTCCTGGAGGTGAGGGCATTCTTTAAATCCTGGAATGAATGGATTAATTGCTTGTCGATGGCGTAAACGATGAAACCTTCCCGGATTCCTGAATTGCGCAACAAGCCATTGTCAAGCCGTGTAATTTTAAAACCTTCGGTTATGCTGAATCTTTTCTTTTCCTGATCTGTGATTGGTTGAAATGTAGCTCCATGAATAATGATCTTGTCGTCATTCATAACAACATTGCTTTCATTTTCACTGATCAGAGTGATGGAAGTATCAATCTGTTTTCCATCCCTCATCAGTGATACGGAGATTTTATCGCCCGGGCTACGCTGCGTGATCTCCTCCTGTAATTCAGATTTGCTGTTTACAGGAACGCCCTGCATTGAGATGAGGATGTCTCCTTTTTTTATCCCTGCTTTATCGGATGAGCCACCCGGAACAACATCTTCGATATAAACTCCCTGGATTGAACTCAGTCCATTATCTTTCGCAAACTTATCGTCGATTTCCTTATAGTAAATACCTAAGTAAGGCCTTTGGATCTTGCCATATTTCATGAAATCTTCGACAACTTTTCGTACGATATTGACAGGTATTGCAAACGAGTATCCAATGTAGTTTCCTGTCCCGGAAGCAATGGCCGCATTGATACCAACCAGTTCTCCGCGTGTATTCACGAGTGCACCGCCGCTGTTTCCTGGATTCACCGCCGCATCGGTCTGAATGAACGATTCAATCGCTCCCTTCGAACCAAGAATGTTAATATTCCTTGCTTTTGCACTCACGATCCCTGCCGTCACTGTTGAAGTGAGGTCAAAAGGATTCCCGACAGCCAGCACCCATTCCCCGATCTTAACTTCATCAGAGTTACCATAGGCAAGAAATGTAAGGTTAGCTGCATCAATTTTCAGCAATGCAAGATCGGTACTCGGATCAGTTCCGATGATGCTGGCTTTGAAGACGCGTTTATCATTCAGTGTAACCACGATACTTTCCGCATCCTGGACCACATGATTGTTAGTTACAATATAACCATCCCCAGATACAATCACACCCGAGCCAAATGCCTCGATCGGTGAATTGGGCATGGGACGGCCTAGATTGAAGAAATCGAAAAAATCATCATAAACACTGCTTTTATTCTGGAACTCTGATTTGATGTGCACCACTGCATGAACTGAAATTGCTGCGGCAGTTTCAAAGTCAGGCTGATTCAATGCTGCTCCGGGAAAATAGCTTGCTGCATGAACCGGGATCTTCATTTCAGTCCCATAAAGCTGCGACGGGTGTGATTTTTCAATGAGCTTATAGGAAGCCAATGCAACAACACCACCTGCAATTGCCATTAAAAAAAGACCAATCAATCGTTTCATAATTTTCTTTCCTTTTTTAGTTTCAGATTAGTTGATTTTCAAAACGTGACTTAAAAGTCAATAGTATATACTGGTTTTGTTAAAAATTGTTAAATAGATTGTTTCTAAATATCACCCGGAACTGTTACCTTTTCTGTTTTTGCTGATTAATAAGTCATTCAACTTCATTTCCTTGTAATTCGTATTCAATTAATCCGGATAACAAAAAATCGTGTTCTTATGTCAAAAAACCCCTCAGGTATGCTTCGTCTCTTCCTGGTCTGTATATTATTGTTTCTTTTTGAAGGAATTTTATGGTCACAAGAACCTGAAGCTCCACGCACCGAAAAACGTGCCAGAATAAATTTGGGTCCTGGTAAAAGTCAAATTGTCAGGATCGTTTTTTACAATACGGAGAATTTTTATGATCCATATAATGACTCGACCAAGCTGGACGATGAATTCACGGCTAAAGGGAATAAAAGATGGACCTATTCAAGATTTTCCGTCAAGCTGACGCACCTTGCGAAAACCATAATGGCACTTGGTGAAGGAGATCTTCCAGCCCTAATCGGTTTAAGTGAAATCGAGAACCGGTATGTCATGAATAAGATCGTTAATGAATCACCCTTAAAAAAATTCCGTTACCGTTATGTTCATTATGAGTCGCCGGATGCGAGGGGAATTGATGTTGCATTGTTGTACATGCCAGCCCTGTTTACCCTGGTTTCAACAAAAGCAATCCGGATCCGGTTTCCGTTAGATTCGACCCAGAAAACCCGGGATATTCTTTATGTCTGCGGAATTTTCTTTCACCAGGATACGATTCATGTTTTCGTCAACCACTGGCCTTCAAAGCTCGGCGGAATAAGCGAAAGTGATTCCCGTAGGAAATATGTTGCGTCAGTATTAAGAAAGTGTGTAGATACTTTATTTCAAAGGAACCGGGAATCTAACATCCTGATCATGGGAGATTTTAATGATGAGCCTGATCAACCCAGCATAAAGGAAGTGCTGGGGGCCGTGCCGGTTCATCCTGGCTGCCGGTCAAATGAGCTGGTAAACCTGATGTGTGGCAAGCAAGCGGACTGGACACACGGAACACACAAGTTCCAGGGGAAATGGACGATCATTGATCAGTTCATGGTTTCAGGTTCAATGGTCATCAATGCATCCGGGCTGCACTCATCACCGGAAGATGCCAGGATCTTTACACCTGATTTTCTCCTCGAAAAGGAGACCACTTTTCTCGGATCAAAACCGCTTAGAACTTATGCAGGGCCGCATTATATCGGGGGATTTTCAGATCATCTACCGATTTACATGGATATCAGGAAAAGGTGATGATCGCGAACACCGTATCATGAACAGCCTGGATTTTCCATCACAAAAATGTCTACTTTTATCAAGGCATTTGAGGTTTCAATATTGACTGATTCTATGCAGAAGATCCTTTCCATTACCGGGATTTTGATTTTCACTCTGGTCTTCATCAACGGGTGTAATTCACAGAATGAAAAAGTTGTCATTCAAGAGGCTGATCGCCCTATGGCGGCTGCAGGAAAATTTTATCCGGATGATCCTGCAATCCTGAGGTCAACATTAGCCACCCTTTTTTCACAGGCAAAGCCTAAGACTATTGATCATTTAGTGGCCATTATTTGTCCTCATGCCGGATATGAGTTCTCCGGTATTGTTGCGGCCACTTCCTATAATCAGCTTCCTGCAGACAAGCAGTATGACAACATTTTTATCATCGGGTCAAGCCACTACGTCTCATTTACTGGCGCTTCGATATACAGTCTCGGCAATTACAAGACTCCACTTGGCAAGGTGAAAGTGAATGTTGGGCTTGCAAGCAAACTGATCCGGGAAAACCCGGTGTTTACTTTTAATCCGGAAGCCGATAAAGATGAACACAGCATTGAGGTCCAGGTTCCGTTCCTCCAATATCACCTGAAAAAAAATTTCTCCATTGTCCCGATCATCCTTGGGACTACAACCGAACAATCGTGCAGGAAGATTGCCCAGGCCTTAAAACCTTATATGAATGAAAACAACCTGTTTATTTTCAGCTCTGATTTTTCCCATTATCCTGCATATAATGCTGCCATAGCAACTGATAAAAATACTTGTGATGCGATCCTTTCGAATTCCCCGGAGAACCTGCTGAAAACGATCAAGGCGAATGAGCAAAAAAACATTCCAAATCTCGTGACCAGCCTGTGCGGTTGGACATCTGTGCTTACCATGCTGGATATTACTTCAGCAGATCCAGAACTTGTACTGACATCCCTGCAGTATAAAAATTCCGGTGACTCGAAATATCCGGATAAATCGAGGGTTGTAGGATACTGGTCGGTGGCAGTATCCAAAAAGGCCGGTAATTCCGCCGGATCGTCCGGGTTCCATTTCACCATTCCCGAAAAAACAGAACTGTTGAAGATTGCAAGGAATACGATTGCTGAATATATTTCATACAAGAAAAAACCTGTCATTGATGCAGGTAATCTGTCAGAAAATCTGAAAATCCATGCTGGTGCCTTCGTTACACTGAACAAGAAAGGCAATCTCCGCGGCTGTATCGGGAAATTTACTTCCGATGAACCGCTATACCAGCTGATCCAGGAGATGGCCATTGCTTCTGCAACGGAAGATACACGGTTTGATCCGGTACCAGCGCAGGAGATCAGCAACCTGGAGATCGAGATTTCAGTGCTGTCGCCAATGAAAAAGATATCGTCCCCGGATGAGATCATTCTCGGAAAACACGGCCTCTATATAAAAAAAGGATATTACTCAGGAACTTTTCTTCCCCAGGTTGCAACAGAAACAGGCTGGAGCAAGGAAGATTTTTTAGGACATTGTTCGCGGGATAAAGCCGGTATTGGCTGGGATGGATGGAAAACGGCAGAACTATACATCTACGAGGCAACTGTATTTTCGGAAGCTGAAATTAACGGTCGCAAAGATCGATGAACTCACAGTATTCACAATGCGAAGCATCATCCGTTTGCTGAAATGGGACCGTGGTATCGAATACTGACTGTATGATCTGAATCAGCACTTTTTCAAAATCAAGAATGTCCCGGGAACCGATGTTCCCGTTTATCATATTTTTATCTGTTCCGGGAAGGGTTACTTTCATAAACCCTTCATTAATCCTGCGTAATGACAAGATTCCCGTCATGATGTTACCAGGCACGCCCTGGTGATTCCTTGAGAACAGGTAGGCATAAGTCATCAGCTGAAGGACTTTGCTGAATTCAGGCTCTGTCCTCAGAAGCTGCCAGTCTTCAAGGATCAGTTCCTTTGAAACCACTTTGCCGCTTTTGTAGTCAATGATCTGCCAGTCCTCTCCTATCCTGTTGATCCTGTCGATAAATCCCTTTAGTTTTACCTGGATGTTTTCATTTGCCTGGGGGATTTCAATTTTCCGTTCAATGTATTGTTCAAGATCCACCAATGACAAATCCAGGCCTAATGTACCCAGGTTTTCGAGGTTCTTCAGTTCATATTGAAGATACCTCCTGACCAGTATTTTACCGACTTTTACCAGCAAATGATTCTTCCCGAAGGATGTATCAGCGCCCTGGTATTTTTGTTCAAACGCTTGGTTGACGGCAGATTCATGATTTTTCAGCATTCCTTCAATATCATCTTTCCCGACTTTTTTATTTTTGAAAGGAGCAAAAAGAATCTCCAGTGCCTTGTGCACTGCCTGTCCCATGATCTGCGCATCAATCGTGTCTTTTATTTCTTTGGGTTCTTCAAGACCCAGCAGATCCCTGAAATAAAATTTAAGAGAACATTGGATAAAATTATTCAGCCCTGTCGGGGAAAGCCCAGAAACCGCCTTCTTCATTAACCGGTCATAGACATCACCTGACTTTGGAATACTAATCGCTAATGAAGTTTTTCCTTGCGGAGGTGGTGCAACAAGGATATCTTCTTCTATCAGAATTGACGGGTTATACGATCTCATTTCATGAATAACCTGCTTGATAAACCTGCTTTTTTCGCCGCCTCCGAGTTCGTCAGGCTCGGTGTTATAAAGCAGGTCGATTGTTGAGGACCGCTGCAGAAGGCGATAAAAATGATAAGCAAAAATGGAATATTTGTACTTGTAAGTCGGAAGCTGGAAATGCCTGCGGATATCAAATGGAATGAATGACTGGCTTGTTTTTCCTGACGGAAGCAGATCTTCATTTGCCGAGAGCAGGATGAGCCGGTCGAAATCAAGGGTCCGTGTTTCAAGCATTCCCATCACCTGGATCCCCTTCAACGGTTCACCATAGAAAGGCAATGAGGTAAAACCTGACATCTGTTTAAACAGATTGTAAAGTGTCTGCAGATTTCTAACTGAATCAAATTTTAACGATAAGGTTGAGAGTTTGAAAATGATCTTTGAAAAAGCAAAAAGGTATTCAAGTTCCAGGCTGCCTTTCCGCCTCCCGGTCTCATTCTGTTGCCGGATCAGTCCATCATGCATGCTGCCAATAAACTGTTTCAGGTTTTTCAGTGCATCCCGGATATTGGCCCAGGACTCAAACAAAGGATCGATAAAGCTGAGGTTCTGTGAGAATAACCCTGCATCAGACTGGTACAGGTCTTTCTTCCCGAGAAAAACCTTATTCCCGTTTTTTATCGAATTAACCAGGTCGTTGATGGAAAAGGGACTTGAATCTGTCATAGTCCTTGCCATTCCTGACATGTATGGATGTTGAAGAATTTTCAGGACATCCCGGAAATAGAATTTCCCTGCAACCGTCCTTGTCGTCAGGGTAAAGCGCTGGATGTTGAGGTGCATTCTGAAGATCGTATCCAGTAAGTCGAACAAGGGAGTTTGCCGGAGCGGAAGTCCCATGGTGATGTTCAGTTCATTGATATTCTCTGGAAGGGAATTGAGCAACGGAACAAGAAGTTGTTCATCCATTAAAATCACGGCAGTATTTTCAGCTTCGCTGTTATCGGGAGAAATATCACTGAGTAGTTCCCCGCAATACTTTGCCTGGCCCACATGAAGCGGAACACCTGTAATCCTGATCGTTTTGGAAGAACTTTTAAAATCCGTATCAATCCAGTGAAAAGGAATGTTCTTCCATTTCTTCTTCCAATTCCGTAAAAAATATCCAGCTTCCTGCTTTTCATCTTCCATGTAGTATGCATCCGCATCCCACAGAATCTCTCCTTTTCCTGCCTGGACGAGCGCATCAATCAGCGTTTCCTCAGCTTTCGTCACGGCATTAAACCCGGCAAAGACCACTTTTTTCCACTCCAGGTTCAGGACAATTTCAGGAATCATTTCAGATGTTTTCCTGAATAATAACCCCGGATAAGCCTGGCCACGGTCCAGAAGACGGAAAGCCAGGAGTTCATGGTACTTTCCGAGTGAATTGTAAAAGTGCAGGTAGCGTTTTTCGAAATCCGTCAATGGCATGTTCTCCAGGTTCCATAATGTAAGAGCTTTGGCTTCATTAAGGAAATCAAAAAGATCTTTTGAGTTTACGAGGTAACTGTCGATCTCGTTAAAATCACCAAGAAGCTGCTGCCCCCAGTGAACAAATTCATCGAATTCCTGGGCTTTCTCTCCTTCCAGAATTTTATGCACTTCATACAATTCAAATAAAACCTCGGCCGGATCACAGACTTTCAGGTTTGAAAGCCGGATCATAAAATCTTCGATTGAAAAGATTGAAGGCGCCCAGATGGTCTTTTGAATCAGTGCGGCAAAATATTTTTTCAGGTAAAGACCTGCCCTGCGGTTTGGAAGGATGATGCAAAGTTCTGAAATCTCATCACCATACTGATGATGCAGGTACTTCGCAGTTTTTACCAGGAATTTTTCCATGAACGCTCTACAGATAAAATTTTAACAACCATTTAATTATCATTCAGGTCATGAATTGATTTTCCAATGTCTTTCCACTTTGAAGCATTATCCGCATAACAAATTATTTTTTCTGACCTGGCAAGACGAAGGTAGAGTGCCGTGAGAGAAAATTTTCCATCTTCCGTTATCAATGGGAATATCTTCGGATTAATGATCTGTATTCCGCTGAATGCAAGTTTTCGGAATTCTCCGTTAGACTCGCGGGAAGTGATCGTCTCCCCTGTTTTGATGTTTGTCCATCCGGCCAACAGATCTGAATCATCGAAAAGAAAATACCGGGATGTTTCCCGATTCCTCACAGCCAATGTTGCAAGCGGAGAATGCAGTACATGGTAATCCATCATTTTATGGAAATCAAGATCAGAAACCAGGTCGACATTCCTGACGATAAAAGGCAGGCCATCACCGAAAAAACCCTCTGCTTTCTTCAACCCGCCACCGGTATCAAGTAACTGACCGGACTCATCGGAAACCGTGATGGAAAGTCCGAAATTCTTTTTCTTTTCCAGGAATTCAATAACCTGGTCAGCAAAATGATGAACGTTGATAATTATGTCAGCAACCCCGGCATTTGCAAGATGCGTAACAGCCATCTCAAGTAGCGTCGTGCCGTTAATTTCAAGCAACGCCTTGGGGGTGACATCGGTCAGCGGTTTAAGACGGGTACCAAGACCTGCAGCAAGAATCATGGCTTTGACAGGATAATGAAGAGATGGCATATTCATGAGTTACGTCGGGAAATTTTGAGACTCTGTGTGGACAACTTCGATGGTAACCGGAAATTTTGAGCTGATATGACTGGCCATGGATTCAGCACAATACACTGAACGATGCTGCCCGCCGGTGCATCCGAATGAAACAACCAGGCTCGAAAATCCTCTCTCAATATACATTTTCACACTCTGGTCAACCAGGGCAAAGACGTGATTCAGGAATTCATCGACTGATGGTTTTTTCTGCAGGTATTCAATCACAGGCAAATCTTTTCCGGTGAATTTCCTGTATTCATCATATCTCCCTGGATTTGGGAGCGACCTGCAATCAAACGCAAAACCACCGCCATTTCCTTTGTCATCTGCCGGAATTCCTTTTTTGTAGGAGAAGCTGAAAATGGAAACCACCAGTTTATTTTCTTTGGCCTGGTAATGACGGAAATCAGGGTTTGCTATGATCCGCCGGAGAATATCCTGCAGCATCGGGATCTTGATTGGCAGCGGGTGATGAAGCAGTAGATTTTCAAGATTAAGTACAGCATACGGAATACTTTTCAGAAAGTGTGGTTTGTTTTCATAGTATCCGCGGAAGCCATAAGCGCCCATTGCCTGGAGAATACGGATGAGGACGAATCCATAATACAACCGGGTGAACTGATCGTGGTCAACCCCATTGTATTTTTTCAGTTCCGAGATATAATACTCCAGCAATGCTAGTCGTATATTTTCCGGGATTGCCGCTTTGGCATCGTATAACAATGAAGCAATATCATACTGCAAAGGTCCTTTGCGACCACCCTGGTAGTCGATAAACCATGGTTCAGCTCCGGAAAGCATGATATTCCGCGACTGGAAATCACGGTACATGAAAAAGTCGGAATCTGCAGTCAACAGGAAATCAGTGAGTGTTGCAAAATCATCCTCAAGTTTTTGTTCATCAAACTGGATCTTTGCAAGCTTGAGAAAATAATATTTAAAATAATTGAGATCCCACATCATCGACTGGCGGTCGAAAGCCGGGCGGGGATAACATTTATCATAGTCAATTTCTTTCCCTGCTCCGACCTGGAATCTGGGAAGCCAGCTTATCACATTTTTATAAATGCCGATAATTTCATCCGGAAGTTCGTCCTGGCTGGAACGGGCTGCAGTGAGAAAGCCAAACAATGTCAAATCACCCAGGTCAGATAACAAATAAATGGGATCCTTTTCGCTGACAGCAAGCAATTCAGGAACCGGGAATCCGAGCCTGAAAAAATGCTTCGTAAAAGAAAAAAATGCTTCGTTCTCTTTTTTATCTTCATTGAAAACGCCAATGACTGGCTTCTCTGCAGTCTCAATCCGGTAGTATCTCCGGTATGATCCGGATCCCGGTAATTGTGATATCCCGGCTGCCTCCGCACCGGCGAAGCCTTTGTACAACCCAAGCAGCATCAACTCTTCATTATTCATAGTCACTTTTATTTTACCTCCACAAGCTGAACTTCAGGTTCAATGTAAAGAAGGTATTGTTCAACCTTCCCGTACCCCATTTCCGTCATCAGCTTCCCATAATGCAGCAGCTGATTCTTCTGGAGTTCATTCGGTTTTCCTGTTTTGAAGTCCATGATAATTGCATGTTTATCATCCAGGATAATCCGGTCGGGCCTGTAAACATTGCCCTTCTGATCCAGTATTTCGGTTTCTGTCCTGACGTGCAGACCAGTTTCAAAGAATGGACGGATCTTTGGATCTGAGAGGAGTTCATCAATTTTTGATTCGATGACATTCCGCTGCTCCGGGTCAATAATTCCTGAACTGATATATTCATTCAGCACAATTTCTTCATCTCCGGCAAAATTCACTTTTGAAAGAATATCGTGGATCAGGTTCCCCCAAAGCCTGTTTTTCTGGGGATTTTCGACATCCCAGGCCGTTGGAGCCATTGTACGAATGAATACTTTCCCATGCCAGTCAGACGAAAGAAAACGTTCCATTATTTTTGTCGGAAGCGCATCATCACTGGTCCTTTCTTTGAAAACCTCTTTTGAACCAAACTCATAAATACCCGTTTCATCAGACCATTTTCCCTGGTTCTTCAGGAAAAAGCTGAAGAAGGCCGGAACTGAATTAATGGCAGATGCCCTGGCCGGTGGTGCCGGTGAAATGATAAAAAGTCTCTCTTCAGGTCGTGTGAGTGCTACATACAAAAGATTCAGGTTATCAAGAAATGTCTTTCCCTTTTCCTCTTCCAGGCGATCAGCAAATTGGGTCTTCTCAATAAGACTGCTTGTTTCCAGCATTACGGCAGGAAGTTTTTCAGGATCATTCCCCGTCAGATCAACCCATACATAGTTCTTTGTCAGCCTTGATTTTTCAGGCATGAACGGAATGATGACAACCGGAAACTGAAGTCCCTTGGCTTTGTGCATGGTCATGATATGCACGGCATTCAATCCATCGGGAAGGATTATGGATAAAGACATCCTGTGTTTCTCCCACCAGTCAAGGAAATCGGATATGCTGGAAGTATATTTCCGGGAAAACTTCAGTACATGATCCAGGAAAAACTGAACATAAGGGTTTGCAACTTTATCCAGCGAAAATTTCCTGAGCAGCTCCTCAACCAGGTCGTATGCAGGAAGGATGCTGAGCATTGAAGGGTTCAGGTCAATGCAGTTCTCCTTTAAAATCCTGAAGAACACTTTGCTGATATCCGCAACACTTGTGATCCTCACGAGCACCTCATGATATGCCTGGTCTTTCAGTTTTCCAGCCTGGAACAAGAATGTCAGGAGTTCCGCACACAGAATGGAATTGCCGGGTTCCTGCAGGAAGCGAAGAAAACCGGTCAGGAATCCCACTTCCGGAGAACTGCTGATGAGCAACGATTCGGAAGAGACGACATCGATGTGCTGTGAAACAAGGTACTGTGCCAGCTCACTGGCTTCAGCATTCCTCCTGCAGAGAATGGCAACATCCTGTTTTCTGAATCTATCTTTCTCCAATTCCTGGATGATCCCGAGTATCCTCAGGTAAACCTGCTGACGGTATGTGTTTTCTTCATTCTCCTTAACGAGGAATTCAAGACATACATATCCGCCTTCTGCTCCCGCTTTATATTTTTGTTCGTGTCCTGCATAAACAGCTTGTGTCTCATTTCCCAGCAAAGTTTTCAGATCGGTGAACAGGGCATTGTTGAATTCAACGATCGTGGATCTGGACCGGAAATTCGTGCTGAGGCTTTCCGGTTGATGATGATCCTTCAGAACTCTTTCACGACCTGCCAACACCGGGTTTTGCGAGCTTCCTGGCACTGCAGGAAGTGATACGAACTGGTTAACATCGCCGTTCCGCCAGCGGTAAATGGCTTGCTTGCCATCACCGACCACGAGATTAAAATAGCCGGATGACAGTGAATTCTCAATCAGCGGCAGCAGGTTATGCCATTGCAGGACGGATGTATCCTGGAACTCGTCGATCAGCAGGTGACGGAATTTTTCCCCGAGACGCTCATAAATGAATGGAACCGGTTCATTCAGGATAAAACCTGAAATGCGTTTGTTGAATTCAGAAATATGAACGATGTTGTTTTGCTTCTTGAATCCATCCAGCAGGAGACTGATCTCATTGAGAACAGCCATTGGAAAGATCGTCCGGGCAATGGCCTGAAAGAGGTAATATGCCTGATTCCCGTCTTCATAGAGCTTTTGAATCTGGTGGAAGAATAATACCAGGTCATCCTTTATCCCGTCAATTTTTTTCTTTTCTTCAGATGTGGCTTTACCGCTAGTCCATTTGCCTTCATCAACAGGCTTCCGGGCATTGGCGCCAGCTATGATATCCTTAAAGTTTCCTTGTGAAAGTTTTTCGAAATACCTGCTGATCCCTGATGCTCCCTGGTAGAATGCAGCATGACTGAGTTCCTTTGAATGGATCAATCCGGTTGCCTGGAGAGCTGTTGTTTGAATGCTCTTCTCAAATTTATGGATCCGTTGTTTTATTGAAGTTGCAATTCCTTTAAAGTCACTAATCGTAAGATCCCTGAGTTTTTCAAGATTCTGACTTCCCTCTTCATCCAGAAGAACCCTTGCAAAATCGACAAAGATCCGTTCGATGTTCCAGTCTTTTTCATCCTCCATTCTTGTCTCCAGGAACTGGACCAGCAATTCCGTCAGGCTGGCATCCTCGCCAACTTTATCGATCAGGAGATCAACTGCCGTAGAAAGCAATTCATTGCTGTCGAGTTCAACATTGAAATTTACAGGCAACCCAAAATCATGAGCAAATGACCGGATGATGCGATGCGAGAAACTGTCGATGGTACCAATTGAGAAATCCGAATAGTCATGCAGGATTGATTTCAGAACTTCTCCTGCCTGCAATGCAATTTCAGTTTCCGGCAGATTCAATTCGGCAGTGAGTTGTGCCATCAGGTCGGCAGCCGCTTTCCGGCGCTGATCTGCCGGCAGTGAAAGCTCATGAAGGTTCCTGAGCACGCGTTCCCGCATTTCATTCGCTGCCTTGTTGGTAAAGGTGATGGCGAGAATATGCCGGAAATTCTCAGGATCCGTAAGGATCAGCTTCAGGTATTCCTTTACCAGGGTGAAGGTTTTTCCGGAGCCGGCAGATGATTTATAAACGGCAAAAGACATTAAGAGAAAGTAAGGAGTTTATATCTGGACGTGACGAATAAATGACTTGAATGACGAATTATTTCTTCTTCTTCTCTTTTTTCTCGCGCTTGAAAAGATCTCCCCATCGTTCAAAATCGCGCTGGAACGAAATTCCGATACCCTGTGTATACAACGAGTTGTTATCAAGGATTCCAATGGTATTGGTCCGGTTGAACATCTTTGCACGCCATCGCCGGTTCTCCGTAAGAACGTACTGGAGGTTGATATCTCCCACGATCGTACTGGCTTTTTGTGCCGCCGAATTGGGATTCATGGAGTTCACGCCGAACAGACCGTCAATCAATAACCGGTCATTGAAAAGTTGAGTCGAGAACCCCATGTCTATCTCCTGTCCGGGTGATGTTGTAGAGCGCTGGTAATTAACATTGATAGCCACATTCTTTGAAACTTTTGAAAGCATGCTGTTGAAAACATTAGTCACTAGGGAGATGGATGTTGAACCGACGGAAATATCTGAAGTTCCTCCACCCTGGGGTGAAGCAAATTGGTTCAACACCAGGATATTGAACATCTGATCATTCATGATCGCTGCATTGGTAGTATCAATTGCCCCATACACATAGGCTTTGGTTTCCTCATCCACATTCGGCATGTTCAGGCTGAAACTGATCTCCGGGTTTGCCAGTTTTCCTTTCAGGTGGGCCACACATTCCACGGGTACGCGAACGTTTTTCTTGTCGGGATCAGTCGTAAGTCCTCCCAGGGAAACCCGTGTTTTATACACAGCACTCAAACCAATATTGGCATCCACGGGGTCACCTGTCCAGGTGATATGACTTCCATCGCTGATTGCAAAAACCAGGCGCATCAGGCTTTTAAACTGGAACAGGAATGTTCCTTTTTCAATGGTATAGGTTCCTGTCATTCCAAAACTGGAAAGCGGTGTCATCGACATGGTCAGATCACCATGACCGGATGCCCTGATATTTCCCAGGTCATCCGGGAAATAGACTTCAAGATCAGCTGTCGGTTTAACCAGCAGGGCCAGGTTCAGTGAAAAACCTCTGGAGTCAACTTTTCGTTTCTTCACCTTTGCCACTGCGGTATCTTTCTTAGAGGATTCAAAAACAATAAAATCATTGTCGCTGATATCTGCAGTGGAACTGATGGGAATGGTAACATGGGTTCCGCCGCCGTTGCTGGCTTTGACATCCACAGTGATGTTGTCAGTCGGGCCAAAAATCCTGACGTTACCGCTTCCCCTTGCCGTACCGTAAAAAAGATTATTTTGCGCAAACGTATTGTTGAATGCTGAAAAATCTGTCAGATCCACATTCAGATCGAGGGCAATATCCGAAAAGTTTTTGTGCGTCAGTTTGCCGGTCACGAAGGCCTCATTGCCCAATGAGTCGTGTACAACAACTTTATTCATACTAAAGGCATTCGAGTCGACAGTGATGATATCAGCCAGGGAATACGAGACATTCAGGTAATTGATCTTAAATTCCGTTCGGGCCAGGTTCAATTTGCCCTTTAGTAAAGGGTGATCAAGTTGGCCCGTGATCTTCACATCTCCCGAAACAAATCCACTGACACCCGACATGAAACTGGAAACAAAGGGTCCTACCATTTTCAGGTTCAGGTTTTTCAACTTCAGATCGAAATCAAGATGCGGGTTTTCCTTGCTGATATAGCAGCTTCCCTGCAACTGGAATGGAAAAACCACACCGGCATTCCCTGTATATTTGATCTCTGATTTTGCATCAAATCGTTCGTCTTTTGAATCGTACAGAACATCAAAGCTCGCATCCCCCAGCAGTTCATTGTTAAATTTAAGTTTATCGATACGCAGGCTGGAAAGCACGATTGGCGAAGAGTGCAGGTTACTGAGTTTCACTTTCCCTGTTAGTATGCCGTCAATATTAACACTGGGATTGGCGAGAAAATAATCAAAATCGGAGATATCAAAACTGGAAAAACTAATATTCAATGTATCCCTCGGGTCCTTTGATATCCTGCCATTCACAGCCAGTGACTGGCTTCCTGAATGAACACCAACGTCATGGAATGAGATGAATGAAGTGTCAATGACAATATCGTTTTCCTTAGAGATGTTCCAGAATTTTTTATCCAGTCTCACGTTGAAGTCTTTCATTTTGATCTCAATAGCCGGGCTTCCCGAGAAACTAACAAATCCACCCATATTGCTGACGGCAACCGGGTCCACCCATGAGAAATTGTAAATAATGCTATCCTGGCGGACATCCGCCATGAGTTGTAATGAATCAATCCGAATATCAAGTGAATCCTTCTTGTCGGCTTTTTTCAGGATAAACTGCTCACAACCTGAATGTATGTTCAGATTATTCTGATGACTCGTCGCTTTAAGGAACCAGTTTGTGAGGTGGGTTTTGTTTACTGCAATATCCGTCGAACGCCCATCAACGAATATCATCTCTTTGGCTTCATTATAAAATCCTTCAAAAGTCGTGTTTGGAGCTACTCTCAGAAATGGCACAAAGATATTAGCCAGCGAATCCGTTTTTTTCAGGGTGATCTTGAAATTCATCAATTGATCAGTCGGCGTGTGATGGCTGATCAGTGAATCGTTACGGTTGAAGGAGGCCAGGTAATTTGAGATGAAGATGCCGAGTGATGGTACCATTTCCTTGAAGTGAAAATGTCCGGAAACATCAGCATCAGCCAGATCAGATCTGAGATGAAAGGATTTATTTTTCCCCAGGTCGCCGGAGGTCAGCAATGAAAGGTGGTGAATCTGAACGGTCTTTTTTCCTTCCTTGTAGTGCGTATCGTCAATGTTGATCTCGCCTTCAATGTTATCAATGTTGTCGCCGGTAAAATCAACCTTGACCCGGGAAGTCAGGTCAATGACTGAATCCCGCTTCAGGAGATGAAGAGCAAACAGCTGGGCATGGCGGATATTGGAGGTAAAATTGAACACCGGCATGGAATCGCTGAAATCAACGAGTCCGTTAAAATCCAGCTGGAGATTCGGATCATTTATATCCATCAAGCCAGAAAAATTCTTATCAACCAGCGAGCCCTTCAGGTCAATATTGCGGTAATTATACCTGTTGAGTTCAACCGAATCGATATGAACATTCATGGAAACATCCACCGTGTTGATATCAAATCCTTTTCCTTTGATATCCGCCCTGAACGTGATGTTGCCAAGGTTCTTCCCGGATTTAAACAACGTTCCGAGATGCAGGCTGGCCACATCTGCCTGGCCGCTATAGGAGAGATCCTTCACTCCTTTCTTTCTCCGGAGCGATAAGTCAGTGGTGAGTTCGCCAATATCGGTCTGCAATTTTGCATTGGCTACAAAATCGTTATAGAACCCGGTGAAGTTGCCGGAGAGGTTATATTTCCCGGCATTGCGAAGCAACGCGGGAAGTTTAAGTCCGGCTGCTTCTGCTGGAAATGCAAACGATTCGATATCCGAAATGGTCGTATAAAATGAATGAATCTTCAGATCCACAAACGTCTCTTCCACATTTGGCAAACCGTTGGCACTCACATCCCCCCAAAAGCGGGTGTTATTTCCGAAAGCGATCTTGAAATTCCTCGCCTTGAAATTGCTCACGGTACCTTTCACCTCACCTGCAATCCTGAACCTGTCTTTCATTGAAAGCAATTCCGGGGCAAAAAAACCAATATCCTCAAGGTCCAGGAATGTCGGTTTGATGTCGGCATGAATGGTTACCTTATTAAGAAAATCTGAAAATGCATCCCATCCTTTATATAGAAATTCGAAATCCAGATCAAGGTTGCAATTATTTGTAACAATTTTCAGCTTATGTGCTTTCAGAAATGCCGGTCCGAACTGGAATTCGCCGCTCATTGAATGAAGCATGAATCCTGACCGTTCTGCGGCTGAGAGATGCTTAATCTGCAGGTGAAGCGTGTCCCTATCAGGGAAAAAATCATTGATCAGCAGGTTGATATGATCGATATCAAGATTTGAAAAATCAATTCCTTTCGGAATACCCGGGTTATTCTCATTCTGAAAATGCAGGCGTGAGTCAATCACTTCAACAGAAGAGAGAAAAAGCTTCCATGGTTTTCCTGGAGTAGTGTCTGCAACCGTTGTTTTCTTTTTATCCGAACTTAAGTAGCTGATCAGGAACTGAAGGTTGGAAATGCTGTCTCCTTTNGGAGTAAGAAGTTGAAACGTGCCTTTGTCAACCAGCAATCGCTTAATTCTTAATATCTTTTTTGAAAGACTGAATTTTTCAGGTATTACATACAACCTGCGAACGGCAATAAGGTCCTTGTGGTTCAGGTCTTTCACCACGAGATCATTGATGGCAAGCCCGTTGATCCAGGATATATTGAAACTCCCGATGTGTATCTCGGTCCTGAGTTCCTTTGACAGGTAGCCCGCAGCAATTCTGGCTGTTATTGTCTGAACCTCGGGATTCCTGAATACAAGGTAAACAGTGGTGATCAGTGAAAGGACCACCACGAGCAAATAAATCAGTATTTTCGCAAACCTTTTTATGGTACTTTTGATTTTTGCTTATTGACTACTAAATACTACCATCAAACATGGTTTATATACTTGGAATAGAATCTTCCTGTGATGACACGGCAGCCGCAGTAACCGGGGATGATTTCATCCTTTCCAACATCACAGCCAACCAGGAGGTCCACAAAAGTTTTGGTGGTGTAGTCCCTGAACTGGCATCCCGTGCCCATCAGCAGAATATTGTTCCGGTGATCCAGGCCGCAATGAAGAAAGCAAATATAAGTAAAAATCAACTTTCAGCCATTGCTTTTACACGAGGTCCGGGGTTGCTTGGGTCTTTACTGGTCGGGATTTCATTTGCAAAAGCTTTTGCCATGGGACTGAAGATCCCGATCATCGAGACCGATCATCTCCAGGCGCACATCCTGGTTCATTTCCTGCGGGATGAATCAACGGTGAAACCACCACCAGCATTCCCGTTCCTATGCCTGACTGTTTCCGGGGGACATACACAAATCGTTCTTGTAAAAGATTATTTCGACATGCAGATCATCGGGCAGACGATAGACGATGCAGCCGGTGAGGCATTCGACAAATCAGCCAAGATCATGGGACTTCCCTATCCCGGCGGACCCATGATCGATCGGTATGCCAAAGAAGGAAATCCTGCTTCATTCAGGTTCTCAAAGCCAAACATCCCAGGTCTTGATTTCAGTTTCAGCGGACTGAAAACTTCGATCTTGTATTTCATGCGCGACCGGTTAAAGGAAGATCCGGATTTCATTGAGAAGAACAAAGCGGATCTTTGCGCATCAATCCAGTCCACCATTGTCAATATCCTGATGCAGAAGATCAGCCTGGCTGCGGAACAGACTGGCATCAGGGAAATTGCCATTGCAGGCGGAGTTTCGGCAAACTCGGGATTGCGCACTGCACTTCAGGAAATGGAGGAAAAAGGAAAATGGAACGTATTCATTCCGAAGCTTGAATATTCGACTGACAATGCTGCAATGATCGCCATAACCGGCTACCTGAAATTCATGAAGAAAGATTTTGCGGAACAATCTGTTGCTGCCTATGCCAGGAGCGGAATGTAGAGTTATTTACTGGTAACAACCTCAAACCGCTCCTCATCCGTGAGTCCAAGGAACTTGTTCTTATGATCATAATGCAGGTAGCCAGGCATCTCTTCGCCCGCAGGAAGATGGAAAATCACATACTGGTTCATGAAGAAGTCAAAGAGGTAACCGGCATGCTTGCGTCCCGCGTATTTTGCCAGGTCGTAAACATCAGATACCGTAAGTGAATCAATCTTGTATTTATAAAGGACATCAGAGGAAAACCCGTTCAGCGTGAAGCGGCCCGAAAAACTATCCGTTGCAGTAAGTTTTGAATGAAGAACCGTCTTTACAGGCTTTGGTGCGTTGAGTTTGCTGATCTCGAACCAGGAAGAGGCATCAACGGCATTGAGTTCAACCCGTTTATAAAATGTCGAATCTCCGAATTCCTCCGAATCTTCAAACGGGAAGAGGTATTCATCCAGTTGGATCTGTGCCATGGCCAGAAGATAGGATTGTGGCTGGGTATTCAGGAACGTGTCAATGGATTCTTCAACAAAGACCTTGAATCCAAGGCTTCGTAATTCATCAATGAACGAATTGACATACCTTTCAAGGTAGATCGAGTCATCAATATTCCGGATGTATTTACTGCCGGCATAAAGCGCTGAATCCTGCTGCGAAGCGGTAAGGGAATCAAAGCCGGGAATCAGTTCTCCCTTGTGGCTGTATTTGTATAATGCCCCGGGTGAGAAAAGCTGGATGTTGATCGGTGGTGGATTTGTAATAAACCCCTGCGCCAGCTTCCGTTCGATCGAACACGATGCGAGCATGACCAGGAGAACCATTCCGGAAAAGAAAAACAGTCGTTTATACAAAGTCTGTATCAGATAAGCAAATTAACTATTTGTAAAAACTTACTTTCTAGGATTTTATTATTCTTTCTTCAGCAGTTTCTCACCAAATGATCTTCCAAACGCCACGCATCTATCAAGGACTTCCTTATGTGGTGTGAACCTGACCATCAACCCCTCATCAAAAAGTCTGAGTTTCAGGTTCGACAGGTTGGCATTCATGATCTTCACTCCTTCACCGCTCCATCCGTAGGAACCAAATGCAGCAGCAAGTTTTCCTTTATCCCTGATGGGATTGATCATCGCAAGCAACTGGTAAACGGGCAGGAGAATGTTCTGGCTGAATGTAGGACAGCCAATGATAATGCCTTCCGAATGAATGATCTTTTGTTCGAGAGTGGAAAGGTCCATTTTTTCAATATCGCAGAGATCCACTTTTACATCACCAGCCAGGCTTAGGCCTTCCGCAATTTTTTCAGCCATGATCTTTGTATTGCCATAGGCTGATACATAGGAGACAAATACAGCATTTGAAACCGGTTCAATCAATGCGTCCCGTGCATACTGCTCGGAAAGATCCACATATTTCCTCCAGTTGGTGCGTAAAATCGCTCCATGACCCGTGCAGATTGCATTGATCTCCAACGGCCTGATTTTCTCAATGGCCTTGATCATGAACTTGCTGAACGGCTTCATGATCACATCGAAATAATACCTGAAGGATTCATCAAAATTACCGACTTTGTCATCAAATATTCCTTCATCACAATAATGCTCACCGAAAATATCACACGTAAAAAGCAGCCGGTCTTCTGCCAGGTAAGTCATGAATGAATCCGGCCAGTGCAGGTTGGGCGCACTGATAAACTGCAAGGTCTTATTCCCAAGATCGAGAACCCCGCAATCCCGCACGGCGATATGCGGGAATTCAAATCCAACCAGGTCTGCCAGGTACCGGTAACCGGCTCCGGAACAAACGACGGTTGCTTTAGGAGCCAGTTTCAGAAGATTTGCGAGACATCCGGAATGATCCGGTTCGGTATGATTCAGGACGATGTATTCGATCTCTGCAGGATCCACAACCTTTTTCAGCTTTTCAAGGTAGGTATCCCAGAATTGTATCTTGACAGTTTCAATGATTGTTTTTTTCCCGGCATTGATAAAATAAGAGTTATAGGTAGTTCCGTATCGGGTTTCCATCACGATATCAAATGTGACAATATCCGGATCGAGGACACCGATCCAGGTCACATCATCAGAAACCTTGAGAATTTTATTATCAGTCATAATTGAAATGAAAGTCAGTTAATGTTACAAAGGCAGCTCCATCTGGATGGCATCACTGTCATCCCCGGTATCCGGTTCCTGCTTTTTAGTGTTTTTCTTACCCTTTTTCCCGGGTTTTAATTTGCTGACACTGCCTGTATTTAAATCCTCTTCTTTGGCTGTCAGTTCAACTTTGACAGGCTTCCTCCTTACCACTGGTTCTTCCTCTGCAACCGCCTGTTTCGTTGTTCTCCCGGGTTTGGTTTTTCTTTCCGGAATGTCATGAATTACGATCTCTCCCTCCACAACCATTGATTCCATAAGGATTTCCTGATCTTCTCCCGGTCCTGTTGTGGCATCCTCTGTTTCATCATTGACCGATTCAATCAAATCGATCTTCTTCACAGCCCACAGTGTGAGCCGTTTTCCTTTTGCTTTTACACCTTTAACGCCAATGAATTCATTCACCGGAATTTCTTCCTTTTCCGCCCCTTTTGATTTCTTCTTCATATCGAAGGAGATGTCAAGTTTGGGTGATTCATCATCGGTCAGAAGGATCAGCCTGTTCTTTTCCTCTTCCCCGATAAAGTCGATTTTTCGTTCGGTGGGTTCGACAATAAACCGCTTGATGTAAAGAATCCCGCTTTTACCCTCTTCATAAACCACTGTATAGATTTTCTCCGGGGCATACTTTTCGATCCGGATCATATCTTCATCAAAATGCGTACTGAGGTCAAATGAAGTAAGCCTGAAATTTCCCGATTGCATCATTGTCAGGATGCGGTCTGACCCGGAGAACTCTCCCAGCAATATTCCACGCTCCTCTGTATTCAAACGTTTGACGGTATCATCATACCAGATTGACCGCGAACCCAGGGTTGAGATTCCCTCCTGCCGCTGCTCGATCTTCCGGATCCCGTATTTTGTAAGGATGTTACCAATGGCACTGCGTCCTTTGATAACAACCCCCTTAAAGTCGAAATCAAAAGATAACTTCTTCAGCCTTGGTTTTGGTCTCAGTTCAACCCGGATAATCTCTGCTTCACCGTTGGGATTGGCAGTAAAATAAAGGATTTTCGAATCGGATGTTCCCTTCGTGATGATGTATTCCTTATCGCGTGTAACACCGATCACATGGAACCTTTTCACCATGAACTTCCCGTTTTTACCGTCTCTGTAAATCATGTTATAAACGGTCCGTTCATCGTTTTTCTGGAAGACGGCAATGTGGATGATATCCTGCCCGACGAAGACTTTATCCGCCACCTTGGTGACGATGAATGTGCCGTTCTGCCTGAATACAATGAGTTCGTCAATATCCGAGCAATCACAAACAAATTCATCCTTTTTCAGGGATGTTCCTGCGAAACCTTCTTCGCGGTTGACATACAGTTTCTCATTGGCTGCAGCAACTTTCGCTGCCTCGATCGTGTCGAAACTGCGGATCTCGGATTTGCGTTCCCTGTTCTTTCCGTATTTCTTCCGGATCTGGCGGAAATATTCAATGGCAAAATCGATGAGATGATCCAGGTGATTCTGCACCTCTTCCATTTCACTTCCAATGTTCCGGATCACTTCATCCGCCTTGTCGGAATTGAATCTTGAGATCCGTTCGATGGGGATCTTGCGTAAATGCCGGAGATCATCTTCATTGATCGGCCTTATCAGCAACTTCTGAAAAGGTTTGAATCCCCTGATAATGGCCTTGTCAATCTCTTCGCCGGTCTTGCATTTTTTAATCCCTTCATAAATCTCTTTCTCAATGAAGATCTTTTCAAGGGAAGAATAATGAAGCTGCTCCCTGAGTTCCTCAAGCCTGATCTGAAGTTCCAGCTTCAGCAACTCGAGTGTCTTGGCTGTGGAGATCCTCAGGATATCGCTGACACCCATGAAACTCGGCTTACCGTTTTCGATCACGCAGGAGTTGGGAGAAATGGCGACTTCGCAATCGGTAAACGCAAACAGGGCATCCATGGTTGTATCCGGAGAAACTCCCGGTGCAAGATGGATCAGCACTTCTACATTCTGCGAAGTATTGTCATCGATCTTCCGGATCTTGATCTTGCCTTTATCGTTGGCAACGAGGATTGAATCGATGATAGAACTTGTGGTGGTGCCAAAAGGGATCTCATTAATGACCAGCGTCTTCTTGTCAATTTGCTGGATCTTGGCTCTCAGCCTTATCTTCCCTCCGCGGATGCCGTCATTGTATCGCGAGATATCCACATATCCGCCGGTGGCAAAATCGGGGAATATCTCAAATGGTTTTCCCTGTAATATGTTTATCGAGGCCTCAATAAGTTCGTTAAAATTGTGCGACAGGATCTTGGAAGCCAGTCCTACGGCAATACCTTCTCCGCCCTGCGCAAGCAGCAGCGGGAATTTGGCCGGCAATGCAACGGGCTCTTTATTCCGCCCGTCATACGAAGCTTTCCATTTTGTAGTCTTGGAATTGAAAAGAACTTCACTGGCAAACTTAGATAATCGGGCTTCGATGTACCTTGGCGCTGCGGCGCTGTCACCTGTAAGGACATTTCCCCAGTTACCCTGCGTATCAACAAGCAGATCCTTCTGCCCTATCTGGACCAGCGCATCGCCGATGGAAGCATCACCATGGGGATGGTATTTCATGGTATGCCCGATGATGTTGGCGACTTTGTTATACCTCCCGTCATCAAGTTCTTTCATGGCATGAAGGATCCTGCGCTGAACAGGTTTCAACCCATCAGCTACTTCTGGAACGGCTCTTTCCAGGATTACATAGGAGGCGTAATCCAGGAACCAGGACTGGTACATATCCGAAAGATGGATCGTTCCTTTCAGCTCGCCCGATTCAAGTTCAGGATGATCACCGTTGCCGTTTATTTCTTCACTGTTCATTTCTTAGCGCCTTAGCGCCCCTGCCTGCGGCAGGCAGGTTTGCGGTTAAAATTCTATTTGACGAGTTTTGATATTGCCCTGAACTGCTCACTGCCTGAATAGCGGAGCAATTCAAAAAGAAGCGATTCGTAAGTGGTAACAATCGCTCCCTCCTGCCGCATCCGTTCCAGGGCAATGGCCTTGTCGTTCGGATTCCGGGAAGAGATGCAGTCTTCAACAACAACCGGGTGATAGCCATTCCTTTTCAGATCGATGACTGTCTGAAGCACGCACACATGACTTTCGATCCCTGCAACGATGACGTTCTCTTTGCCTGATACCGCCAGCCCTTCAAGCAGCCGTGGCTCATCGCAACAACTGAATGACATCTTTTCCATCCGGATCTGGTGACTCAGGTGCATGGCAACCGGCTCTATTGTCGGGCCAAGGCCTTTGACATATTGTTCCGTCACAAAAATCGGAACACCCATGATTTTCAATCCCTGGATCAGGATCGCGATATTCTTCGCCAGCTTCTCATTTTCATGAATCACAGGAAAGAGCCTTTCCTGGACATCGATGATGATGGCGGCACAACGTTCTTTAAGAATTCTCATGGTTTGTTATGTATTAATGTTCTCGCGGACTTTCGTATACCTGCTTATTCCTTCGCAAATTTAGGATTTATAAGAATAATTAAGGCTAAATCTTTAATATTAGGGTTAAAATTAAAATGATTTTCACCTCAAACCTGCCTGCCGCAGGCAGGGGCGCAAAGGCGCAAAATAAAAATCTTTTTTCTATACTGCTTTCCCTGGTAAAACTGATTAAGCTAAAAGGGATTCTTAACATCTGTAAAAATGGACAGGAATGAAAAAATAGAATACCATGCAAAACATATCGTTGAGGCTTGCTATAGAGTTCATAAAGAACCAGGCCCTGGTCTTTTAGAGTCTGCATATCTTTTTTGTTTTATGGAGGAGTTGAAAATAAAAGGGTAAAAAGGAGAACAATAAGTATTACTTCCTCTGTATTATCGAAAAACCAAGCTAAATAAGGATTTTCGAATTGATTGCCTGGTGGAAAGTGAGATAATCATTGAAATCAAAGCGGTAGAACTTTTATTACCCGTACATATGGCACAACTGATATCATATTTAAAATTAGCAAACAAAAGATCAGGCTTTCTTATCAATTTTAATGTGCCTGTTATTCGGCAAGGAATTCATCGTTATGTAAACAACTATTAGCGCCTTTGCGCCTTTGCGGTGAAGAGGACGCCCGGGAATGTCTCCCTTCCAGTATCAAAAATCAATGCTGCATTCATTAAAAGACGACACAGCATCAAGGTTTCTTTGTTAAAAAATTATATTTTGCTAATTTTGCAGCCCCAAAAAGGTTCTGAAAATCAACCAGACTATTTGGGGAATCAGATTTGATTGAAAGATATCATTCTGGCCTCGTAGCTCAGCTGGATACCTGCCTGCCGGCAGGCAGGGAGCAGCAGCTTCAAAGATGCGGATATGTATTTTGTTTATGTTTTAATAAGTGAACAACATAATAGGCATTATACGGGTTTAACTAATGATATTAATCGCCGGCTGGAAGAGCATAATAAAGGAAAAACAAAATCAACAAGGTTCTTTGCTCCATGGAAAGTGCTGTTTAATGAATCTTTTCTTACAAGGACAGAAGCAAGAAACCGGGAAAAATATTTAAAAAGTGGAATTGGAAGGGAGTATATAAAAAATTGGCCTCGTAGCTCAGCTGGATAGAGCAGCAGCCTTCTAAGCTGCGGGTCGTGGGTTCGAATCCCGCCGGGGTCACAAAAGGCCGATTGACAATCAGGCCGATAACACGAAAACCAGCGTAATTGCTGGTTTTTTTTATCTTCCCTTTACAACCATTTACAGCCGGTTAATAACTTTTTCAAGTAAAGTTGCCTAATATTGTGCCTAACGCTATCTTTGTTAGGCAACTTTCTAAATGATCTACTATGGCATCCGTAAAATTTTATAAGAACAAAGAAACTAACAATAAAACATTGATTCTTATTACATTCACTTTTAATCATGAAAGGCTGAGATTGTCGACGGGACTATCTGTTCCAGCCAAAGCCTGGGATAAGGATGAACAAAAAGCCAAACCATTGAAAGAATTTGCCGAAACTAACAAGCGTTTAAGGGAGATTACAAATTTCCTTCTTGACAAATATGACGAGTTATTCCCCTCAGAATCAATATATACAAAGGATGAGGTAAAAAGTAAATCGAAAGAATTGAAAGAGTCTTATCAGGTATTCTCTGGCAGAAAAGAATTAAAAGTCCCCGTTCAAGCCACACTTCTATCATTCATTGCAATATTCCAGGATCGATACAAAAACAAATTAAATCCTGATCATTTAACTCATTATAATGGGCTAAAGAAACATCTTGAAGATTTCCAGACGAAAAAGAAATTCATTGTAACCTTTGAAACTATTGGCAAAGACTTCTATATCAAGTTCACTGACTATTTAAAGGAATTCGGGTTAAAGCCTAATACCATCGGCTCCCATATCAAAAGGTTAAAACGCTTAATGAATGAAGCTTTTGAAGATAAACTGACAAAAAACCTGGATCATCAAAAGCGAGATTTCAAGGTAATCAAAGAAGATGTGGATACTGTTTATCTGACAGAGAGTGAAATCAAAGTATTATACGAGATGCCACTCGAAATCCCATCCAAAAGAAAAATCCGTGATATTTTTGTACTTATGTGCTATACCGGACTTCGCCATTCTGACTGGTCAAAAGTTACCATTGACAATATTCACGAAGGAAAGTTGTATGTCCGGACGCAAAAAACCAATGAACCTGTAATCATACCGGTAAAGCCATTGGTTTCGGAGATACTTAAGAGATATGGAACCATCCAGGTTCCAACTCTTCAGAAAACAAACGAAGCCATTCGCTGGATTGGAGAAAAAGCACATGACAATAAGCTTGGAACAGGGAATCAAAAAAAATGGTTGCAGATCAGAACCCACACTGTAAGAAGATCCTTTGCTACAAATGCTTATTTGGCGGGTATTCCAATGCGTGATATTATGCAAATAACCGGCCACAGGACAACTGAGTCATTTCTGAAATACATACGGGTAACAAAACTGGAGACTGCAGAGAAACTGAAGGATCATCCGTTCTTTAGTTAACTGTTGAGGCTATAAAAAGTTGCGGCATGCATGGTATTCAACTGTCACCCAATAAGAATGTACCTAATGGCGACAAAACCCCAAATTATCTAACTCACCCCCATTTTGTTAGAGCCTTTGTTAGCGTTTCGTTGGTTTTTACCATGTATTCTTTCTACTCTTTTCTTCAACTGTTGAAAAAAATCTTAACATCTCAAAAATAGCTTTAGTTATTTTGACATGGCAAATCTATTTTAATAAAAGTAAACTTTTTCAATCAAATCAATTGGATGCCCTCCTGCATCTTCCCCTGTCCAGTGAATAGTGGAATAACCACCACTAAACGTACCGCTACACCAAGTATCGAATGTATCTTTTTGTCCAGGAGGAACTACTCTATCTCCCCAATCCATACTTCTACCACTAATTCCCCAGGCTTGACCTTTTTTATCATAAATGGTTTGAGAACCTCTGACTTTATAAGGAATGCCTCCCCCTTCTTCAGAAAAAGTAGTTGTCCATGGGAAATAGGGACTCTCAACATTAGAATAAGGACTTGGAGTGCCATGTACAGTTGACGGGAAGTAAACTCTCACAATTGCCGTATGAGATTTTAGCCATGCTAACCTTTCTTTTGCTTTATCAATAAAAAAACCATTAGAAAAACGTGAAATATATGATGCATAATATGAATACCAATCTTCCTTTTCAGCTTCATTCCACTGTTCTATTTCTTCAATACAGTTTTTAACTTCATAAAGATAATAGCTTTGCGGATATTTAAGTAAATAATAAATGTAATCATTTTTTGAAACTGAACTCTTAATTTTTTCATACTCTTCTTTTTCAATAGTTTTTTCTTCATCTTGGTTATAAGAACTTGTAGGGAATTTTAAAAAATCTGAAAGGATATTGAGATTTCTGATCATCTCTTTCTTAGAAAAATATTTTTGCGTTTGATCCCATTTTTGTAATTTTTTAGAATAGCTAGAATAAACATAACCTTTTGCCAGCCATTCCTCAATCATAACTTTATCCTCTTGAATAACTTGATTTATTTGTTCGCAATGTTTATCATTAGGATACCATTTAAGAAAATATAAATATGACTCAATTTTTGCGATACTGTCCGCTCGATAAAATTCAAGATTGGCCAACCTATCTTTTATTTCAGGAAGACAATATTCGGAATCAGAGGGCTCTACCAAATACTTTTTCAGAAATGCGATTTTTTTATCCCTTCCAATTAAATTGTATTCAAGAAAATATATATATTTTTCTTTCGCTGAATTTGAAAAATTCCCTTTCGGGTATTTTTTTAGAAAATCTTTTATGGCATCAATAGTATTAATCATTTCTGCTCTTCTAATTGCTATTTCCTCTGTAAATTCAGATGATGGATATTTTTGGATGAACTTGTCAAAAGCCTCAATAGAATTTTTTTTACGGGCATTTTGGAATTGTTTTTCTTGAGCATTTGAATAAAATTGAATAAAAAACACGAAAATCAGCAAAATAAAATATTTCATATCATGTAGTTTTTAATGCTTACTAATCGTTTTAAGGATGAACACTAACGTTTGATTTATAAAATATTGCAATTATTTTTACCTTTAAAACAATTCAAACTCAAGAACTGAATAGTAAAAATAAGATAAAATTTATTTCCCGATGCAATTCACGGAAAAATAGTCATTTCATTACTAAAGTAATATTCAATTACACCGGGAAAAAGCTGCGTGATTTTTCAAATATGCCTGAAAATATAAATCACCTGGCA